>Ga0134128_10005928_pt1 | contig 14810 bp, 7 predicted proteins | sample KB31754_FD_96462 | JGI IMG/M metagenome (GOLD analysis project Ga0134128, IMG submission 96462) | Terrestrial soil microbial communities with excess Nitrogen fertilizer from Kellogg Biological Station, Michigan, USA - KB3-175-4 | ecosystem: Environmental > Terrestrial > Soil > Unclassified ... | reverse complement strand
CCGAGCCGGGGATGATCTTTCCGTTTATCACGGGCCAGGCTTTTGCGCCGGCGGTATCGTAGTCGAAGAGCGTGGGCGAGAATTTTCCGTAGTCGCTATCCGGCGAGTCGTTGTTGCCCGGGACAAAGAGCAGCGGGATATGCTGTTGTTGGGCGATGCCGCGGAGTTCTTTGAGCGTGATGCCCGCGTTCGTCATGGCGGTGGCCACTTTATTGGCGGGGACGTGGAGCGGCAGGTCGCCGAGGTAGATGATGAACCCCGGCGACTGGGTATGTAACAGGTGATGGATCTCGTTTACGACCGTATCCCACGTATCGATGCCTGCATTACGTGCGGCGGGAAGGATGGCGGCCTGGTCATTCGCGTCATCGAGATGAATATCGGAGACGACGAGGAAACTTTTTTGGGCATGGGCGGTGGAGAACCAGCATATGGTGAGGATCGCGAGTGCTACTTTGTGGATGGGCGCCATGAAGGGTTTTCCTGCAAAGATAGGGCTAGGCTCGATTCCCCGGGTGTGATATCGACAAGGGCGTAGCGGGGTACGCCGTCGATCTTCATTTCGTCGAGGATGTTCACGATGTTCTTATAGGTGGCGTCTTTGGAGGGTTTGAGGATGACCTCGAACCATTTGGGGTCTGACCGGCGCATTTTATCGAGGACGATATCACGGATAGAATGAAAGTCAGCGGTCTGGAGTTTGCTTGGGTCCTTGCCTTCATAGTAATAGATGAGATCACTTTTTGCGGGAATGAGGGTGATGACGGCATGTTCGGGGACATTGTCCTGAATTGGTGCGTCTTTTGGAAGGATGAGCTTCATGGCGGTGGGTTGTGTCAGCGCCGTGGTGAAAACGAAAAAGGTGATCAGGAGGAAACCGAGGTCCACCATGGGTGTGAGGTCGACGCGGGTGGAACGTTTGTTTTTAGTAATGATCTCTGCCATAGGGGTGTATTTATAGTAAGACGCGGGATGGAAGAGATTCCATAAGCCTAGACGCGGCAGCGGATTGCGAGCTGTTCCAAATGGGTGAGATATCGTGGGCCAGCAGGAACGGGATGTGGAGCTGATGCGGGTGGTCAATGAGGCGTTGCAGCAGCCGTGAGGCCGGCGTAGACGCGGTTTTCGAGTGGGGTTTTGGGTTGGAAGGCCGGGGGTGTGGGTTGTTGGCAGTATTCCGTGAGCCAGCGTTCTAGGCGAAGATCCTGGTCTTCGGGGTAGGGTTCGCCGACGCCGAGATTTTGCGGCCATTGTTTGGCTGCGGTGATGAAGGCAAGCGCTTTTTTGCGCCGGCCTTTTTTTATTGACTCCATGGCCTGCATGAGCTTGGCCTCGCGATAGAGGTCATGGCCGGAGGTTGTTCCTTCGGCGGGAAGGATATCCAGGTGGGTTAAAAGATAATCGGCCTTTGCATATTGGTTGTCGAGCAGCAACGCTTTTGCATAGAGCGTAGCCATACGATAGTCGGTGGAGTATTTTGCGAGGATATCGATGGCCTGGGGAATCTGGTTTACACGCAGGTAATATTCTGCCAGTAATTTTTGATAGCGCCATTGGGAGTCGATGGCGGCTGCTTTTTTCAGGTCGGCGAGTGGGGAATCGGCGAGGGCTGCGCGGAAAACATAAAAGGGGGCGAAGTCGGGCGTATCGCCGCAGGCGGCGAGCAATGTTTTGCATTCCGTGAGCCGGTTGCGATCGTGCTCGATGAGGGCCAGGAAATATTTTGGCAGCCAGTGATCACCGACGAAGTTGTTGAGCATATTGGCGGTCTCCGCGCGGAAGGGGAAGACGCGGGTGGGGTCGAGACGGGCATAGTCCGGGCGCTGGTGGGAAAGGTAAGCTATCCAGAGCCCGATCTCGGCGTCTCGTGGGGACAATTGGAAGATTTTGAGCGCGTCATCCGTGTGCCCGAGTGTATAGTACCAGATACCCAATTCCAGGAATATTTGTTGTGGGAGCTCGTTACGGATCAAGGACAGGAAGTTTTGCTTGTTGGTTTCTGTGGGGTTGGTTAGGTAGCGTTCGCAGCGAGCGAAGTGATCGAGAGGATCGAGGCTATCCAGATGATCGAGCAGGGCGGCGTTGGCTGGGCGGTTGTACAGGGCCTGCAGGTGTAGCGCCTCGATGTTGATGGGATTCGCTAACAGCGCTCTTTCCGTATAGTCGCGGGCCCGGGGGTTGTTTCTTTCGAGCATGGCGAGCCGGGTGTAAGCGGCGCTTCTGAAGGCGGGGTCGATGGCGGCGATGTCGTAGCCGTCTTTGGCGTTGATGGTATCGCCCAGCGCCTGGTTTGCCAGACCGTAAATGAAGTTGGCGGGTGCGTCTTCGGTGTTGATGCTAAGGGCGCGGGTGGCGTAATGCAGCGAGGCGTGGTAGTCGAGGTTGCGATAGAGGAGGGTGGCGTACTGGGTCAGGGCGGGTATGAAATTGCTGTCGAGATCTACGGCCTTTTGCAAGGCGGTTTCCGCTTCCGGATAATTCTTTTGATCCATGACTTCTACGCCTTTAAGAAATTGACCATAGGCTGTGTTCCAGTTGAAATCGGCGGGAGCGTCGACGGGGCGGGTGAGGTTGCCGGCATTGGGGTCGGAGTCGTAGCGAAGGTCGCCGATGGTGATCACGAGGCGGCCTGTATCGCATTTTAAAGAGTCTTTGAAAGGGCTTAAGGGTATGAAAGCGGCGGCTTTTGTATAGATGGGTTTGCCGTTCAGGTAGACGCGGACGGTGTCGTGAAAGCTTCTGATGGGCGAGAATGCGATGGTCAGGGTATGGGCGTGAGCGCTGGTAGCGGCGTCGGCGTTGTAGCTAACGTTGAGTGCGCCGAAGTCGTTTGCGGTCACGAAGCCGCCGGTGCCGAGGACGGGGTACCAGGTCTCTTCCCAGGTATCGGTGCTGTAGGGTTGAAATCCGCGATGTTTGAATGGAGTAAGGGTGCTTACCTCCGTGTTTTGATTGAAGAGACGGCCGGATTGCAGTTCGATGTATTGACCATCGGTGTCGGTGAGTAGTTTTTCCCAGATCATGCCCTGGCCCGAGAGGCCCCAGATCCAGAGTTTTTTTCCTGGTTTATCGTCATGGCGGCCATAGCGAACCATGCCGAAGTCGTCGTCGTGCCAGTATACACCGGCGAAGTCGGTGTATTTCCCGAAGACGTGATAGGATTTGTAGCTGCCGAAGTTATTGTTATTGTACCAGGAGATGTCTTTGCCGTTCGACGTGTTGATGGGCCAGGACGCATATTCGCCGTTGTGGCCGAGGTAACGGTTACCGGGATAGATAAACTGAAGATTGCCGGCAGCTTTGAGGCCGGCGTTCATCCAATGATAGTAGGGCTGTTCGAGGGGAGTAGTATTGTACCACAGGGACCGGGTGATGAATCCTGCCTGGTCTTTTGGGAGACGGATCTCGATGCGCCAGTGGCTTTTCGAGAGCAGGTCAAGAGTTCCATAGCAGCTGACGCTACCATCGGCATTGGCACGGGGGATATAGTCGACGGGTGTAGCGCAGTTGGGGGTGTGGCCGATGATGCCGTAATTCGCTTCGAGACCGCCACTGGTCCAGGGGCCGCGCATGGCGACGTCGCGAAATTTTACCGCATGGTTATAATAGAGGAAGGGGCGGTCGGTCGAGCGTTCGATGGCAGTCCAGATCTTGCCGCCGATCTGCGGTAGGATCAGCACCCGGATATAGTCGTTTTGTAATTCTACGACCTTCCATTTTTTGGACGTGCGGTGGTCGGTGAAGCCGTCGAAACGGAAATAGGGATATACGTTATTCAACAGCGGCAGTGGGCTTGGATCGGAAAAGGCATAGGTAGGGAAGGCCTGATCGTATTGGCGAATGGAGGCCGGGTGTTGTGCCTGTGCCAGCGTGGCCGTGTTCAGCATGGCTGTGCAGAGCAGGCTAATAAGAATATGTCTGTGCAGGGCTGTCATTGATGCCAAATAATATTTTTTTATTGCCGAGGTCGATGAGGTCGCGGACGTCGCCGCGGATGTTAAGGCCACTCTCGTCCTGGGGGATGTAACGGAAATTCCCTTTACCGTCGTTGAGTAGCAGTACGCCGTGGTTCGCGCGGTAGCGGCCGAAGCGAATGCGAGTCCACTCGTTGCCGCCCGCGAGGATCAGGTCGGGGTGGCCGTCGCCGTTGATGTCGCTGGTGTCGATTGCATAGATGGGGCCATATTGTGCTTCAAGGGGAAGGGTATGCGGGATGAAGCCCGAGTCACCTTTGTTTTGCAGCCACATAGTGGAGAGGGTTTCGGCTTTCAGCGGGCCGGCATCTTTGAGCTCTTCTTCCGAGAAGATAGTGTGGATGGTCGCATCGGCATAGGAATGATAGTCGGGGAATTTCTTTTTTAGCGCGGGAAGCTCGCCGGTGAGGTCGTCGCGGGAAACGGCAGGGTAGGATACGCCCTGGATATAATAACAGAAGATAGGTTCGATGGAACCGTTGTGGTCGAAGTCTTTAAAATAGAGGTTCAGCGGTTGTGGGGCGCTAGCGGTGAATTGGTTGTTGAGGCCCTGGTTGCCAAGGACCAGGTCGGGGCGGCCATCGCCGTCGAGGTCTGCTACCGCGATGCGGTTCCACCAACCGGTAGAGGGGAAGTGGATGTAGTGGTGGGTGGCGTCTTCCAGGTGACCATTCTTGTTCAGGAATATTTTGACGGGCATCCATTCGCCGACGACTACTAGGTCGGGGCGATGATCGTTGTCGAGATCGATCCAGGCGGCATCGGTGATCATCCCGAGCGAAGAAAGGGCGGGCGCCAGCTGGGCGGTGGCGTCGGTGAAGTGGCCTTTGCCGTCGTTGATGAGGAGCCGGCCACCGGGTGAGAGGGGATAGCTGCCGGGTGTTACCCGGGCGCCGATGAAGAGATCGAGGTCGCCGTCGCCGTCGACGTCGGATGCTTTTACGGTGCTTAGATCCATTCGCATATCGGGAAGTGCATGCTCCGCTTTGGTGAAGTGGCCTTTGCCGTCGCTCAGGTAGAGCCGGGGTTGGAGGTGTGGGTCGTTTTCCGGCAGCTCGTAACCGCCGGCGCCGATGAAGAGGTCGGGGTTGCCGTCACCGTTTGCGTCGAAGAAGATAGCCGCGCCGTCGTCCTGAAGGGAATCTTTTTCGATGGCCGGCTGGCGACTGGGTTGGAGGATGCCAGTGGCTGTTTTTGTATAGAGTTTGGCGGGGTGGCCAATGGATCCGCCCATAAAAACATATTGACTGGTTTGCGCCAGAGCGGGGCCGCGACGGGAAAGATAGTTGATGAGCAAGGGGGAGTGGTCGAAATCGTTGTACTCGTTTTCTATGTGAGCGGGGACGGGTGTGGTCGCGGCGGTGAGCAGTGGCCGTGGGCGGTTGGCTTTATAGTCCCAGCGGCCGGCCGCGTCCTTGATGGCAATCTTTAGTGTGGTGTCGACGGAGCTATTTTTGAGGACCTGGAAACGGTCGTCGGGCCAGATCACGAGGATCGAATCGATACGGGTGTGGCCGCCGGTCCCAAAATTGAGCACGGGGTCGACGGAGGACTGAAAGCCGCGAACGGGGAAGGCTTCCTGGTAGAAGAGGGTGTCTTTGCAAAAGAGTTTGACTTTAGAGCCGATGCCCGTACTGTTTTGCGGAGTGCCCTGGAGGGCGATCTTGAGGTAATGGTTTTTTTTGTTATGGCGGGCGTTGTTGCGGTAGACGGAGGCGAAGTCGTTGGTATTGTTGATGACGAGGTCCATGGCGCCATCGTTATCCAGGTCGACATAGGCGGCGCCGGCGGAGACGGTTTTTTGATCGATGCCCCAATCTTTGGTTGCGCGGGTGAAGATACCGCTGCCGTCGTTGCGAAAAAGGTAGCTGGTTCCGGCGCCGGGTGGCATGTTGGCGAGCGCGTCTTTTACGGCTTGTTCGTTGGTCGTGGCGTGGTCGTGCAGGGCTTTGTCGGCGGAGTATTTAAGAAAATCCATGTCCGTATAATCCCGGACATAGCCGTTGCTGACGAACAGGTCCTTGTTGCCGTCGTTGTCGAAATCGGCGAAGAGGGCAGACCAGGACCAATCCGTGTTCGAGACACCGGCCAGCTGGCCGATCTCGCTGAAGGTGCCGTCGCCGTTGTTTTTCTGGAGCATGTTACGGCTGTACTGGTAGTCAAAGTTTTTGAAGAGGGCCTGGAACTTGTCGAAGTTTTCGGCGCCGCTGTGCATCTTCTGGGCATGGTTATCTTGTGGCAGCATGTCGAGGGTCATGAAGTCGACGAGGCCGTCGTTGTTGAAGTCTGCGAAATCGTTGCCCATGGAATAGAGGGAGGTCTGGTCGAGAGAGCCGGCCAGTTTTTCGGTAAAGGTCACGGGGCCGTTAGCGGCGGTGTCTGTGTTGCCGTTGTTTAGGAAGAGGTAGTCGGGTTCGTTGAAATCGTTAGAGACGAAGATATCGGGCCAGCCGTCGTTGTTGACGTCGGAGATGGCCAGGCCGAGGCCGAAGGTGAGTACGTCGGAGGTGATGCCGGCTTCTTTCGATACGTCGGTGAATACGGGGTGGCGGAGGGCGGCGTTGTAGTCGTTGCGATAGAGTTTGCATTCGAATTCGGGGCGGGTTTCCTTCCGCAGGTTAGGGTTGTCGACGGCGCCGGTGGTGTATTCGTGGAGGGAGTGGTTGATGAGGAAGAGGTCGAGGTCGCCGTCTTTGTCGTAGTCGAAGAAGGCGGCCTGGGTGGAGAAGCCATCGTTGTCGAGGCCGTATTCGTGTGCTTTCTCGGTGAAGGTGTTGTCACCGTTGTTGATGTAGAGAAGGTTTCTCCGTTGGGCGGGGTTGGCATCGGCGGAGCGGCAGATATAGATATCGAGTTTGCCGTCGCCGTTGATATCGACCATAGTGGCGCCGGTGCACCAACCTTGTGCTGCGGCGATGCCGCTTTTTTCCGTAATGTCTTCGAAGGTAAAATTGCCTTTGTTGAGAAACAGGCGATTGTGGACCATATTGCCGGTGAAAAGGATATCGGGCAGGCCATCGTTGTTTATATCGCCGATCGCTACCCCGCCGCCGTTGTAGAAATAGATATAGTTGAGGACGTTGAGGGATTCGCCGTCGAAGAGGGTATTTTGGAAGTCGATGCCGGTGTGGTCTTTGTCGAGCCTGGTAAAGAGGGTGGAAGTGCCGGTGTTGCAACCGGCGAGCACGACGGCCAGAATGGGGAGGAGGCGAACGAGATGGCGCATGGCAGTTAATTGAAAAAGAGGCCCCACCCGGGTGTGGGTGGGGCCTAAGGTAGTGGTTTTTCCTAGTTCTTATCCCACCAGAGTGGGGTGATCTCGTTGTCTGGTCCGCCGAGCAATTGAACGGCGGCGTTGACGGCGCCGGCGTTGGTTTGTTTTTCGCTCGTGAGGAAGGGTATCCGGCGAAGGTGTTGTTTGGAGGGGTCGGGGATCAGCGGGTTATCTGAGTTTGCGACCGTGTAGAGCGGCATGACGGGGTTCCGCCGCCAGTCCGCCCACGCTTCCATGCCGTCGGGGAAGAGTGCGAGCCATTTCTGGGTCATGATCTGTTTGATTTCCATCGTGGGGTCTGTGCTCCAGGCGATGGGTACGTTCGATACAGCGGTATCCGTATTGTCGGGGGTATAAGCGCCCGAGGGTATCGGTGTATTGGTGCTGGCCTGATAGGCGGAGATGGCGGCGGCGTCGGTGATGCCCCACTGATACATCGAATTCTGGATGCCCAGGTTGTAGAGATCTTTGGCATTGTCGCCCATGTTCCAGCCGAGCAGGGCGCCTTCCGCCCGGAGGAAATAGCATTCGGCCGTTTCCATGACGTTTTGCGGTGTGTTGGTATAGGAGGCTTCGCCTACTACGGTACCGCCGACGGTGACGCCGGTAGACGACCAGCGTTGTCCCTGATGGGAGTTATAGTCCGCCGTGTTTTGGGGCATGCCCTGCTCTGTTACGTTAAGTCCATTCCGGATACCATGGTAGTCGGACCAAATGAGGGGGACGGGGTTGCCGCTGTGTTTTGTGGGGAGGAAATATTGCGCGGTCCGCGGGTCCTGGTAGCCTTTGAGCACGGAGGCCATGGTAGCGCTCATCCGGAACTCGTTCCAATCCGACATGGTCGAAAGGCCGTTGATGTCGTTGCCGGTAGTCGACCGTTGTATGAATGCGTCGTCGTTAGGGCTCGAGGTCATGACGCCCGAGGCCACCGATGCTTCGGCCTCCTGTTGAGCGACGACGGGTTCTGCTTTTGAAACGCGGAGGGCGAGGCGGAGGCGGAGGCTATTGGCGAGCTTGAGCCATTTACCGACATTACCTTGATAGATCAGATCCCAGGAGGTAAAGATCGATGTAGTGCTTGCCAAAGGGGTAAGGGTAGCAACAGCGCTGTCGAGTTTACTGAAGAAGTCGGCATAGATCTTATCCTGCGGATCGTAGGGGACGGAGTCGGCGAAGAGGCCGGCTTTGAAATAGGGGATGGGTCCCCAGTAGTCTGTCGCTTTCATCAGCGTGAGTACCCATATGACCTGGGACATGGCGTATTCGGCCGAGGTGGGGCTGGTATTGGCGAAGATCGTTTTCAATTGGGGAACGACGTCTGAATAGTAGGGGTTGAAATTAGCGCCTACCCATGCCTGGTTGATGACGAGGCGGTCGGAGCCGAAGTAAGTGGCTTCGCATGCGAAGTATTGGCAATACTGGTCGGCGAACAGGTTTTGAGCGATCTGGTAGTTGCCCTGGTTGACCGTTCCGACTTCTTCGGCGTGGGCGAAGAGGAAGGGCAGGGTAGCGGGCGTTACCGAGGGAATACTATTCTTATCCGTGTTTACGTCTTTGTAATTCTTGGTACAGGCGGTTATAAGCATGACCGCACCAGTAAGCAAGGCTGCCAGCAGGAATACGTTTGTCTTTATATTGATTCGTTTCATATTTATTTCTTTTAGGCAGGGTTTAGAAATTAGCTTTCAGGTTGAATCCCAGCGTACGGGTGGAGGGTAATGCGCCGTATTCTACACCTTGGAAGAGTCCGTTCCCGTTAGTCATATCCGGGTCCATCCACATCTTGCGTTTGCTCATGCCCGGGATATCCAGTTTGGAGCTGCCGCGGTAGATCCAGAACAGGTTGCGAGCGACAGCGGAGAAGCGCAGCGATTTGAGGACGGTGGTATGCTTGAGGGGGATATCGTAGCCCAGCGAAAATTCGCGGAGGCGGAAGCTGGTGGCGTCGTAGGTAAAGAACTGGCCTACGCCGTACCGGAGACCCGAAGCCGTTTGCCAGAATTGCTGGGCGGTGATGGCGGTGTTGACGGGGGCGCCGTTCACGTCTACTCCGTGGAGGTTGAGTCCGCCTTCGCGGAAGGGCAGGGTGTTCTTTGTGATCCCGTCGAAGGAAAGGTTCATTTCCGTACCCGAGACGACGATACCGCCGATGCGGCCATCGATGAGGAAGCGGAGCGAGAAGCGTTTATACTGGAAGGTGTTGGTCAAACCGGCGAGGTAAGAGGGGTTATAGTTCCCGAGATAGCTAAGAGGCTGGCCGGTGGCTTTGGTTGTGAGCGGTGCACCGGCGTAGTCGCCGGAGTTCTGGACTTCCAGGTTGCCTTTGGTATCCTTTTGCCATACGAAGCCGTAGAGGTCGCCGAAGCTGCCGCCTACATTCACCTCGGGTTGGGCGGAGCGGTTGTCGGCGCCGCCGAGGTTAAACGTACTGAGCTGGGGGCTGAGGGCGATGACCTTATTGCGATTGAGGGAGAAGTTAGCGGAGATGTCCCAGTTGAAATCTTTGCTACGGACCGGGGTCGCGTTGACGGTGATCTCGAGGCCATGGTTCGCTACGTTACCGGCGTTGATGTACTGGCTGCTATAGCCCGTAGCCACCGGCGTGGAGATCGTGAGCAGTTGGTTGAGGGTATTGCTTTTATAATAGGTCGCGGTGAATCCCAGGCGATCTGCGAGGAAGCGTGCTTCCAGGCCGAACTCATAGCCTTTGACCTTCTCCGGCAGCAGACCGGGGATCGGGAAGGTGGTATTTCTGGCGACACTACCGTTGCCGGCACCCGGGAAAAAGGTATAGGTCGAGTTCAGGATATTGGGTGTTCCGCCGTTACCCACCTCGGCATAGTTACCGCTGACCTTAAGGAAGGAGATGGCGGGGGGAAGTCTGTGCAGCAGGTCGGACAGCACGGCCGAGAGCCCCACTGAGGGGTAGCTATAATGATAAGGGCTGGGCAGGGTCGAGTTCCAGTCTTCGCGGACGCTGGCGTCGAGGAATATCGCATCACGCCAGGAGAAGTTGGCCTGGCCGAAGACGGATTGGGTGATGACTTCGGTGCCGATCTGGCTGGGAGTAGGGTTGGTCAGGAAGGTAAGGCTAAACTTATTGGTATATTCCAGACCGTTGGAGCCGATTTGTTTCTGGTCATAGATATCGTCTTCGCGGATGGCGCCGGCGTGGTAGCCGACTTTGAAGTCCCTGGAGAGGTTATTATGACCTTCGAAGATCACATCGAACCATTTGTTCGTCTCTATGAGGTTGGTAACGATGAATGAACCGCCGGCATTGGTGTTCCAGAGGAGGGTGCCCTGCTGGTATTTCTCGTCGATCTCGTCGGCGGTGCGGTCGAGGTTGGCGGAACCGCGGACGTTGAGCCAGGGCGTGAGTACATATCTGAGGGAAACGAAGCCTACGGCGCGTTCGCGGGTCTCGGTGATGCTCGTGTTATTGAGCATCCAGTAGGGGTTTTGGTAGATCGAGTTCTGTGTCGAAGGCCAGTTTGTAGGCGATTCGATGTCGTTGCTATTCGGCGCCTGGTAGTTACGGGCGTCGCTTGTTTTCATGCTGCGGGGCATTTGATAGGCGTCGAATACGGGGCTGTTCTCTTCGCCGGTGCGGGGGCGGCCGTTGATCACCTGGGCGATGTAGGTTGCTTTAGCGTCCAGCGTGAGTCCCGGCGCCATTTGGCCGGTGATCCGGTAGTCGAAGATGTGCCGGTTGAGGTCGTTGTGCGGGATAATGCCTTTGGCGTAGTTGTTTGTATAAGAGAAGTAGTTCTGGATCTTTTCATTACCACCGCTTATGCCTACGGAGTTGTTGAGGCTCATCCCGGTGTTGAACATGTCCTTGACGTTATTGGGCTGGGCGGTGTAGGTGTTTTGTTTGTAGAGGTAGTCGATATATGACTGGCCCTGCATCTTCGCACCCCAGCTGGCGCCGGCCTGCGAGGAGTCCGCGGCGATTGCGCCGCCGGAGCCCTGGCCATAGGTATTCTGGAAGTTTGGCAGGGCGAAGGGACGTTCGAAGCCGATGCCCGAGTTGACCTGGACGCTGTAACGGCCCGGATGGCCTTTTTTCGTCGCGATGACGATGACCCCGTTACCTGCTTCGCTACCATAAAGGGCAGCCGCGGAGGGGCCGCGGAGGACGGTCATGGATTCGATGTCGTCGGGGTTGAGGTCGGAGGCGCCGTCGGAGCTTTGGACGGAGCCGAAGTCATTGCCGGCTGCACTATAGGTGCGGTTATTGAAGGGTACCCCGTCCACTACGATGAGCGCATTGCTGGGCTCGGCGATGGAGCGGTTACCGCGGAGGATAATCTGCGCGCCGCTACCCAGACCGCCGGAGCCCTGGGTGATGATGACGTTGGCGACCTTACCGTTGAGGGAGGCGATGAAGTTGTCGGTCGGCCTCACTTCGGTGAGTTGTTGGGTGGGTACCGATTGGGCGGCATAGACCAGTGTTTTGGACTGGCGGGCGATACCCAGGGCGGTGACGACGACTTCTCCCATTTGTTTCGTTTCGGCGCTCAACCGGATATCCAGGGGAGTACCGTTGGCTTCGGCGACGATCTCTTTGGTGGCGAAACCTATGGAGGAGATGATGAGGGTGAATTTACCGGAAGGTACCGAGAGCGTGAATGATCCGTCCGTACCGGCGGAGATGGATTTTCTGGCCCCCTTGACCGTGACGGTGGCGGCGGCTACCGGCAGTTTGGTCGAATCATCGATGATCGTTCCGGAGACTGTGCGTTCCTGGGCGAAGGCCATGCACGAGCATGCAAGCAGGAACCACAGAAGTAGCATTGTTTTTCTTGTCATAAGCAGATTTTAGTTTGTTAAGAGAATGAGTGTTCCCCTTTGGTTCGTTGTAATGGAATAAATTTAGATTTATTTAACACGACTTCAACACGCAAACGTTTGCTTGAAATGCAGATTAGGCAATCGATTGCGTGAATCTATGAAGCGTGGTCGCCTGCTCGCAAAAGCGTTGCAGCAGGGTTGCCTGGTTTGCGGCGCGGTAGTAATTATGGCCTTCATAGCGGCTTCCATAGTAGACATCGCCATTGAGATAATCCGTGAGAAAGCGAAGTGCCTGCATATAAACCATGTACTCGCCTGCGTAGACGAAGGAAGCTCTTTCGACGGGCGTGAGTATGCCGGCCATCTCTTCCATATAACCGCGGACGATCGCCTCGAAGAATTCGGGACGGATATGGATGCGGGAGAGGTCCTGTTCTTCTTCGCTTACGGGGCATAGATAGGTCCTGAACATATCGCCAACATCGCTGATGAAATAGCCGGGCATCACGGTATCGAGGTCGATGACGCAGATGCCGTGGCCGCGTTTGTCGAAAAGAACATTGCTGATCTTGGTATCGTGATGCGTTACGCGACGTTTGAAGCTGGGGTTGGAGAGGATGTCTTCGTACCGGGTGACGAGGGGCTGTTGTGCCTCGAGGTATTCGATAAGCTGGCCTGCTTTGGCAATGCGTTCTTTGAGTCCTTCTTCGAGGGAGTCCCGGAAGGCGGCGTAACGAGCGGACAGGTCATGGAAATCGGGCAGGGTCTCATGGAGACGGCCGGCGGGGAAATCCGAAAGCATGCGGGTGAAAGCGCCGAACTGACGGGCTGCTTCGAAGGCCTGTTCGGGTGAATGGACGACATCGATGGTGACGGAGTTGGCGACAAAGGGATAGAGGCGATAGTAGTTCTGGTCTATTTCGATGAGTGTTTTGCCGGAGAGGGATCGTACAGGCCGGGGGAAAACGACATCGGGGAAGCGTTGGCTGAGGTACTCGCCGATCATTTCGATGTTGTCCGCGACATACTCGGGTCGCGTAAAAACCTGGTGGTTCAGCTGTTGGAGAATAAACAGGTCATGCCCCTTGCGGACAAGCCAGGTGCGGTTAATAAGGCCGGTGCCGTGTGGGGTTACGGATACATTGTTAGAGAAATTATAAGCGGACAGTACCTCGTCGATCATGTTTTCAAGTTAAATCGGCTCAAACTTAGGGAAGGAACCCGGAAATTGGGAACGCAAACGGTTGCGCAGTCTTAGCGTTTCGTGTGGATGATCAGCGTGCCATTGATGACAACGTTTTGAAAAGTTTCCGGCGCCTGGGCCTTCTCTTTGGCCGGCGTGTCGATCAATTCCATGAGGATCTCGGCGGCTTTGGCGCCCTGCTGAAAGGGGTACTGTTCAACGGAGGCCATGGGTGGTGTTTCCAGGTAGCTGGTGATCGGCAGGTTGGCATAGCTGACGAAGCAGATGTCTTTACCGATCTTGAGTTTTTGCTTACGGGCGTATTGCATGGCGTCGAGTGCGATATAGTCGTTGATCACGAGGATAGCGGTAGGCCGGGGGCGTTGACTGAGGAGCTGTTGCATTGCCTGGTGGGTCCCTTCCCGGGTGAGGTCAGTGGAGGTTACCAGACCGAGGTCGATCTTGAGCCGTTTTTTGATGAGAACCTGTTTATAGGTCTCGATACGTTCATGGGTGGAGCGCATCTTTTCTGGGCCGTTGAGGACGCCGATACGCCGGTGTCCTTTTTCGATGAGGAATTCGATGGCTTCGCGGGTTCCCGTGTTCATATTAGCATATACCTTGTTGAAGTCGGGTAATGAAGGGACCCGGTCGAAGAAGACGACGGGAATGCCGTATTTTTTTAGTGTTGTAAAATGCTCGTAGGATGTAGTATTCGCGCCCAGGGAAGCGATGATACCGTCGACACGGTTATTGATCATCGTGGAGAGGATCTGTTTTTCTCTTTGGATGTCGTCGCGGGATTGGCTGATGAGCACGTTGTATTTATGCCCGGTTGCTATTTCTTCGATGCCGTTGATCGCTTCGGAAAAGAATTCTTCCTTGAGATTGGGCAGCACGACGCCGATGGTATAGGTCTTACTTTGTTTGAAAGATATAGCCGCCTGGTTAGGTTGGTAATCCAGTTCCCTGGCCAGTTCCTGCACGCGGGTCTTGGTACGCAGGCCGATGCCGGGGTGGTCGTGCAGCGCCCTGGAGACGGTGGAAACCGAGACGTTCAATCGTTTGGCGATCTCTTTGATTGTGGGGAGCTTGTTCCCATTCATAGGCTAAAAATACGGTAGATGGTTAAAAAAATATTAAATAACAAAGTCTTTTATCTAAATTGGTCGGGAGGAGCTTAGTTTGTCGTCATGAATCCGCCGAAACTACTTGTTTTTTTTGTTCTGGGTATGCTGGTCACAGGGGGTGTCGTGAGGGCCCAGGTCGAGGTAAAGGGAACGGTCTATGATATCAGCGCGCTGAACCCGGTGCGTGGGGTGAGTGTTCTGGCAGTAAGCGGCAGGGGAACGCAGACGGATTCGCTGGGCCGGTATCGGATCGTGGTGAGTATCAATGACAGTCTTTCCTTTTCTTATTTGGGGCGGGCGACGTCTAAAACGGCTGTCAAGGACCTGCCGCAGGGATATCCCTTCGATATTAGTTTGCATGTGACGGTCTCCGACACGCTGCCTACGGCTACGGTATGGAACCGCAACTACGAGCGGGACTCGCTGGAGAACCGGAAGGAATACCAGAAGGT
>Ga0134128_10005927_pt1 | contig 14811 bp, 13 predicted proteins | sample KB31754_FD_96462 | JGI IMG/M metagenome (GOLD analysis project Ga0134128, IMG submission 96462) | Terrestrial soil microbial communities with excess Nitrogen fertilizer from Kellogg Biological Station, Michigan, USA - KB3-175-4 | ecosystem: Environmental > Terrestrial > Soil > Unclassified ... | reverse complement strand
ATTACTCACAATTCCTTGGCCGACAATATATTTGGAAGACCAAACGGCGCATCCAGTCAACGGAAACGGCCCATGTCTTTGATGCACGATCGTTGACCGCGCCGGCGAGGTTGGGCGGATGTTGGTTCATCGAAGCGGGACGGTCGGCGCTGAAGTCAAGGGCACCAGGCTTCCCAATGGGTAGACGTGGGTCCCGAAGACCACCGGTGAACGGTAAGTCACCGCCACCTCGTCATGAGGCTCATTGACGTGGATGAGGGTCACATACGCGGTGAGCCCGTCGGGCGTCTTGAACCACATTCCTTCGCGAAGCGTCTCAGCCGGTATCTGTTCAGCGGACATTTTGCTTCCTCCCTCGCCACGTCGGGCACGATCGCTAGAGGCACTCATAACGCCCGACCGTCGACGACGCCGGTAGTGGCGCCCCGCGTCTTGGCATCGAAGGACAAACCACACGGTTTACCCACTCACTTCTCGCGCTGCTGGGTCGATCTGACGTGACGAGCGGGAGCGCACCCGCGTTGTCGACGGTGAAATAGAGGGGTATGCCCGCGCCCCCACAAGGCGGCTGGGTTTGCGGATTGGGATCAAATTTATGGATTTCGACGGGCGGCGCGTAGGCAACGCCACTCACACCATCGATAAACGCCGGCACGCTCATACGGAATGTTTTGGATCGCGTCTGGGCTTCGCGGCTAGTGGTCATCTACATTCTGACTTCGAGGAAGATACCGATGTTTCAATAATGAAGATTACTTTTAGAGTCTGATCCGCCAGAGGGCGATTCGTCAAGATGTATTGATGTTAGAACGGACACACGGACATCGGGTACGAGCGGTCGGCCGCGTCGCATGCACACGAAAGGCGCTGGGCACCAACGTATGGTGACGACGGACCTGCTAGCCGCCCATTTGGCGGACCGACGGTCAGCACATGGCTTTTAACCTGGGCACCAGCTCGTCCCCGACGCGACGAATGAACCCGACAGGGTCCGGATCGCCGGGGAGCGGACCGACGTGGATCAAATCGATGCCCAGCTCGATGTAGTGCTCGACAGTTTTGAGGTATCCGTCAAGGTCGCGGAAAGGGTCGGCAAATACACCTACGGTCTTCCGGATCTCGGCGGGATCACGGCCCACCGCTTCGCAATGACGCGCCAGCACATCGATCTTGTGCTCGAGTCCGTCCGATGTCAGCACCGCACCGTTGCGGTTCCACACGTCGGCGTACTGCGCCACCAACCTCAGGGTCTTCTTCTCGCCCCCACCGCCGATCAGGATCGGGGGGCGTCGAATCGGTTTTGGCTCACAGATCGTTTCGGCCAACCGGTAGTGCTTGCCGACATAGGGCCCGTCGTTGTCACTCCACATCTGCCGGCAGATCTGCAGCGTTTCCTCCAGCATCTCGAACCGCTCAGCCAGCGGTGGATACGGAACGCCCAACGCGACGTGCTCACGTTTGTACCAGGCAGCTCCGAGACCCAATATCGACCGGCCTCGCGAGAGGACATCGAGGGTGGTGATTGTTTTGGCCAGCACTCCGGGATAGCGGTATGTGACGCCGGTGACCATCATCCCCAATGCGATCTTCTCGGTCTGCCCAGCCAAAAACCCGAGTGCCGTGTAGCCCTCGAGGCAAGGATCCTGTGCGCGTCCGACCTGCTCCATCTGAAAGAAATGATCTTGGACGGTGAACATCGTCGCACCGCCGTCTTCGGCGGCCTTGGCTGCCAGAGCCAACGTCGAGCTCAACCTCGCCGGGTCGCCGGGCAGATAATCGATAAAGTGTATGCCCAATTCCATTGGGGTTCTGGTCCTTTCAGTTCCGGCTGGGCAGCCACAGTGCTCACAGCAGGGCGGCCCTGGCGCGCCGTGAAGTCATTCGGTTTTGGAGTCACGCAACTTCTCGATGCGAGACTGCGTACGGTTGTTCACCCGCTCGAGTTGTCGGTCGCTAAGCGTCACCGATGAGGCCACGGGAATCGTGTCGCGCTCCCCTTCGTCGGCGTGCGCCAGAACGTCACAAAGATTGCCATTCGTTTTCGTCGCGGCCCGTTGGGCAGCGGCGAAAACGGCGGATGCACCGGAAGCCGGTGCCACACCCCCGGCAACACGTTGGCGTTTCGAGCTCCGCCCGAGGCGAAAACTCCGAGCCCGGCGGTGTGGTCGAACCGATAGCAATAGCGACCAATGGGGCCAGGGCAACGGGTGCCAGGGCAAGAACGCGTGCCCGGAGCCCACTGGCCCATCACCCCTTTTGTACTAGCAATATTCATTATTTTTAGAGACCCAACATACTAGGCCGACCGCGGGCCGCGTCTGGTGTTCACGAGCCGCGGTCACCCCAGCTTTGTGTATCATCAAGCAATATTATTTTTAGATTTTGGATCCTTTGACCAAGTTCGTCAAGATCCGCTGGTGTTAGATTGGCTATATGGATGTCAGTGCAGGCGATGGCCTTGATGCCGTGCCCGGGCTGAGCAGCCTGGACGATCCCATCCGACGCCGCCTCTACGAATACGTCGCCTCGCGTGACGAGCCGGTGGGGCGCGACGACAGCGCGAAAGCCGTGGGCATCAGCCGCACGCTCGCCGCCTACCACCTCGACAAGCTGGCCGAGGCGGGGATCCTCGCCGTGAGTTATGCGCGGCCCTCCGGCCGGTCGGGTCCCGGGGCCGGGCGTCCCGCCAAGCGATACGCGCGTACCCAAGAGGAATTGTGGGCGAGCGTGCCACCGCGCAACTATCGGTTGTTAGCCAAGCTGCTCGCCGAAGCCGTGGACGCCGACGAGTCGGGAAAGGTTGCCTCGGCGCTGGCGGCCGCGGCACGCCAGGCCGGCCGCGCCAGCGTGGCAGACAAGGGTATGAACGATGCGCTGCACGTGTGCGGGTACGAACCTGCTCCGAGAGCCGATGGCGACATCGAATTGCGTAACTGTCCTTTCCATCTTCTGGCGGGCCAATACCGCGAGTTGGTGTGCGGTCTCAACCTGCAACTGATCCGCGGGATGCTCGAGGCGGCCGGCGAGGGCCCTGGGCGGGCGGCGTTGGCGCCGCGTGAGGACCGATGCTGTGTCGTGCTGCGTGCCCAACGGAATGGCGCCGAGAAACCGGCCCGCCGCGGACGCAAACCGGCACGGCAGCAGACACGAAACCACGACGGGTAACCCCGAGCCGACAGTGCAAGGCGCAACGGCCTTCACAACCACGGATGCCGCACCCCGAGGAGATTCCGCATGACCGTCCCGCCGTCTCGAGCCCTCGCTCTGGCGATTGAACCCTTCGCCGGACAGGTGTACTTCTCCCCGGAGTGCCACCAAGGCTATGCGGCACTGGGATTCGGCCCCAGCCCGGGCAAGGCGGGCGAAGTCGAGATGCCCGACGGCCCTGCCTATTTCTGCAGCCGCGGCTCGGTGATGGGACAGGTCCCCGGCGCGGTGATCGCCGCGGCTTTCGGGGTGTTCGACCCGGCGGCGGTGATACCGGCGGTCAGTTACGGCTGGAAGCTGACCGACGCGCAGACGATCTGCACGGCCCGCACCGACGGTGCGGTGCAGCAACTTCGGCGCATCCTCGGCGCCGCGCCGGACGGGCTCGACCGGGCGGTGGAACTGCTGCAGCGGGCGACCGGGCGGCTGTCCCTGGCCGGCAACCCGCTGTTCTCCGGTTTGGTCGCCCAGGGCCTGCCCGGTGAGCCGCTGGCCGACGCGTGGCGGTTGGCCGACCAGCTGCGGGAATATCGCGGCGATGTTCACGTCAACGCCTGGACCACCGCCGGTTTCGACGCGGTGGAGATCGGCCTGATCACCGAGCTCTACTGGGGGGTGCCGCCGCGCAGCTACGTGCGCACCAGAGCCTGGAGCGACGAGGACCTCGATGCGGCCGAGGAGCGGCTGCAGTCGCGGGGGCTGATCCGCGACGGCGCCTTCACCGACAGCGGACGGACCGCCCGAGAGGCGGTCGAGGTGACCACCGACGACGGATGCGCCCCGATAATTGCCGCTCTGGGCGACGACCTCGACGAACTGCTTCGCATCGTGGGCGGGTGGTCCGCACAGATCCAGTCCGCGAGCGGTTACCCGGCCGGACCGCAAGACCTTGCGGCACTGGTCAGCACGGGCCGGGCGTGACCGTGGCCAACTTGTTCAGTCCGTTCCCCCTCAAGGATGTGACGCTGCGGAATCGGATCGGGATGTCGCCGATGACGATGTACCGGTCGGTGGACGGCAAGATGAACGACTTCCACGTGATGTATCTGGGTGCGCGGGCCGCCGGCGGGTTCGGGCTGATCTTCGCCGAGCAGGTGGCGATCGCACCGGAGGGGCGCACCTCGGTGCACTGCGCCGGAATCTACGACGACGACCAAATCGAGGGCCATGCCCGGGTCACGGCGATGGTCAACGATATGGGTGCGGTGCCCGGGATTCAGTTGGGTCATACCGGGCGCAACGGCAGTGAGGTCAAGCCGTGGGTGGCCGGGGAGTTGGGACGTCAGCTGGCGCCGGATGACCCGGAGGGCTGGCAGGTGGTGGGGCCGTCGGATGTTCCCTACGGTTTCGGCAAGCGGACCTATCCGGTGCATGCGCTGACCTGCGAGGAGATCGGTGCGGTACACCGGCAGTACGCCGACGCCGCCGCCCGGGCGCTGCAGGCCGGCTACCAGTGGCTGGAGCTGCATTTCGCGCACGGCTACCTGGCCTCACAGTTCTATTCACCGCTGGCCAATCACCGCACCGACGACTACGGCGGCAGCCTGGCCAACCGCGCCAGGTTTCTACTCGAGGCGCTCGACGCGGTGCGACAGGTGTGGCCCGAGCGGCTGCCGTTGACCGCCCGGCTGGGCTGTGATGACTTCCACCCCGACGGGGTGACGTTCGAGGAGTCGCTGCAGGTGATGGGCTGGCTCAAAGACCATGGCCTGGATCTGATCGATTTGTCGATGGGCGGCAACACCGACGATGTGCGCGATCCGTTGTTCCTGCAGCCCTCGGCGTGGGTGGAGCGCGGCGCGCGGGCCCGCCGCGAGGTCGGCATTCCGGTGGCGGTCAGCTGGAACCTCGGTGTGCCCGGCGACGCCGACCGGGCGATCCGCGACGACGAGATCGACGTGGTCCTGCTCGGCCGCCCGGCACTGGCCAACCCGCACTGGCCGGTGTGGGCCGCCCGGGAACTCGGCGTCAAAGCTGAGTTCTTACTGCTGCCGGAGGACTGGAGCTGGTGGCTGCAGGCTTCACGCGCATTCCAACCGAATATCGGCTGGCCCGAGCCGTCGAATAACAAACCACATTCCTCGAATGCCCTGACATAAGTAGGAACAAAAACATCGGACAGGGGTGGAGTCATGATTGGCGCCGGTGCGATGAAGGAATGGTCGTGACATGACGGCGATAACCGAACGCGACATCGAGACCAACGGGATAGTGCTGCACACCCTGGAAGCCGGCGACCGCGGGGCGCCGGTGGTGGTGCTGGCGCACGGTTTCCCCGAGCTGGCTTACTCGTGGCGCCACCAGATCCCGGCGCTGGCCGCGGCCGGATACCACGTGCTGGCACCCGACCAGCGCGGCTACGGCGGGTCCAGCCGACCCGAGAACACCGGCGACAACTACACGATGACGAAGCTGAGCGCCGATCTGGTCGGCCTGCTCGACGACGTCGGCGCCGAGCGCGGCGTCTTCGTCGGCCACGGCTTCGGCGCGCCCGTGGTGTGGGCCGCCGGAAAACTGCACGCGGACCGTTTGACCGGGATCGTCGGCATGAGCGTGCCGCCCGAACAGCGTGGCGACGTGGCGCCCACCGCGGCATTCCGAAACACCTTCGGTGACAACTTCTTCTACATGCTCTATTTCCAAGAGCCCGGCCCAGCCGACGCCGATCTGGGCGCCGACGCCGCCACCACCATGCGACGCATGTTCGGCCTGCAGGTCACCGACGATCAGGCCACCGTGCTGCGGATGCTCAGCCCGGGCCCGGGGGGCTTCGTCGACCGGCTTCCCGAACCCGAGGGCCTCCCCGACTGGATCAGCGCCGCCGAGTTCGACCACTACGCCGCCGAGTTCGCCCGCACCGGTTTCACCGGTGCGCTGAACTGGTACCGGAACCTGGACCGGGACTGGGAACTCACCGCCGGTACGCCGCAGACGATCGGGGTGCCCACGCTGTACGTCGCAGGCACCGCGGACCCGGTGCTCGGTTACCTGCCGCACGAGAACCTGCGGCAGATGTTCACCGGTGATTATCGCGAGGTGATGATCGAGGACGCCGGCCACTGGCTGCAGCAGGAACGTCCCGAGGAGATCAACCGGCTGTTGCTGGATTTCCTGGCCGGTGCGACGCACAGAAAATAGAACTCGAATTTCCAGTCTGAAAAATTAGTGAGGTGATCTGAGTCGATGTTGCGCACACGATTCACCGAGATGTTCGGCCTGCGGTACCCGGTCATGTCCGCGCCGATGGCGATGCACAGTGGCGCGACGATCGCCGCGGCGGTCTCGTCGGCCGGCGCCTTGGGTTCATTCGGAGGCATGAACCCGAAGGGACCGGACTGGATCGACACTCAGGTGACGGCGATCCGCGCTCAGACCGATCGTCCTTTCGCGGTCGGCTTCATCACCCCGTTCCTGGGCTTCGGCGCGCCAATGTTCGATGCTGCCCTGGCCGCGGCGCCCCCGGCCGTCGTCTTCTCCTTCAGCGACCCGAAACCCTGGATCGGGCGGGCGGCCGCCGCCGGAGCCCGCACGATCTGCCAGGTCCAGACGCTCGAGGACGCAGACCTGGCGGTGGAGGCCGGCACCGACGTTCTCGTCGCGCAGGGCACCGAGGCCGGTGGACACACCGGGACGATGGCGTTGCTGCCGCTGCTGTCCGCCGTGGCCACCCGGCATCCCGATGTCCCGCTCCTCGCGGCCGGCGGCATCAGCGGCGGACGCACGTTCGCCGGCGCCCTCACCGCCGGAGCGGACGGAGCCGTGATGGGCACCGCCTTCCTGGCCACCCCCGAGGTGACCGAGGTCCATGACGCGCACAAGAAACTCATCGTCGCGTCCGATGGCACCGACACGATCCACACCCGCACCTACGACATCGTCAGCGGCCTGCCGTGGCCGCGTTCCATCGGGGAACGCGTGCGCCGCAACCGGTTCACCGACGAGTGGGCGCTCCGGGAAGCCGAGTTGGAGCAGCGGCGCGAGGAGATGGCCGGGGAAAATCCGTTCCTGGTCGACGAACCCAACCCGGAGACCGATCCGATCGCCTACGGGCAGGGCGCCGCATCGATCGACGCGATACGTCCCGCCGCAGAGGTGCTGGAACGGATCTGTGGCGAGGCCGAACAGATCTTGCGATCCAGGGCGGCATCAATACTCACCTGAGCAGAATCCGTTGTGGCCCAACGGATATGAAGGGGATACGACGGCCACCGTCAGCACCCCGCACCAGAAACGCGCGACACCACCGACGGCGCAGCCAAGGGCTACACCCGCGCCCGCACCCTCTACCGTGGCCGAATGACCGCGCACACCGCACCCCGACGACACGGCGATATGATCGGATTCGCCTTGGGCCACAACGCAATCGCTGCATTCATCTATCAGCGAAAGCAACCGTCCGCCGCCGCTTGAGTGTCGCCGAGGGAACACCCCTAGCCTCGGGCCGGTCACATGTAACCATTTGCGCCTCACCAGACTCACCAACACGGGCATCGCTTAGCAGACACCCTGATGCCGCGAATCTGCGGACAGCCGACTAGCATGAATCGTCGCCAGGGTTCTCAACACCTATTTCGATAGGTCCCACGCCCTCCCGCCCTCGTAGCTCAGGGGATAGAGCACGGCTCTCCTAAAGCCGGTGTCGCAGGTTCGAATCCTGCCGGGGGCACCCATGTTTCCGCAGCTCAGCGATCATTTACAGGAATTCGCTCACAGATGGCGGCTGCTTGTGGTCGGTGCTTGGTCGGTGATTGTTTGGCGTCAGATGACTCACCTTGGCCGGCGATAGTCACTTGCGCCGCGGCGTTGAGTCGGGAAGCGATGTCGTCCAGATCCGTCGGAAACAGACCGGCGTAGTGATTCAGCGTTGTCGCCGCTGATTCGTGACCGAGAAGGCGCGCGACAGCGACCACGGACGCACCCTCCTGGATGGCCAGCGATGCGGCGGTGTCGCGCAAGTTGTGCGGAGTGATTTCGAGCCCCAGCGCCTCGACCGCAGGATCGAAAACGTCCCGTCGCCAGTTGCGATTGCGCAGAGGTGTGCCTGCCACCGAGGGAAAGACCAATCCATCTGCGTTGCATTGAGCCTTGTAGTCCGCGAGCTCGACCGACACGATCGCGGGGATCGGCACCGTGCGCGCCTGGTGATTCTTGACGGGTGACAACTCGCCGCGGGGCGCCTCCTCCGAATACGCGTGAACGACGCGCAGGGTCCGCCTTTGCAGGTCGACCTCCGACCAGCGCAGTGCCGCCAGCTCGCCCCACCGCAGCCCGCAATAACCGGCGACCAGAACCAGCAGCCGGTCCCTCGCTACGTCGAACCGTCCCGCAAGCCGCCAAAGCTCGTCATGTGTCAGCGGTCGCGGATCGTTGCCCTGAACCTTTGACAATCGGATACCCGCGGCCGGATTGCGCTGTATTACGCCGTCGCGGACGGCGTGGTCAAACACCCGCCGCAGAACGCCGAGCGAGTGGCGGGCGGTAGCGGCTGATTGCGTTCGCGACAATTCAGCCACCCATGCCTGTACCTCAGACGGTCTCACCGACACCAGCGGCCGACGTCCGAATGCCTCGGCAATCTGCTTCGTGATCACGCCACGGATTTTGCGCTCGGTGGCAGGCTGTCGAGCCAGCTGGGCGTTCAGCCAGATATCGCACCACTCTCTGACTGGCCTATCCCCTGCCGCAGGATCAGACCAGACACCAGACTGCAGGCTCTGCACCTGGCGCCGTTCCCATTCCTGCGCATCACGTTTGCGCGGAAACGTCCGTGACGCGACGTAGCGGCCTCTGTAGTAGATCCGAGCCCGATAGACCCGCGTGCCGCCAGGACCTAGACGCCCCTCAATCACCCTGCCTGCCAAGGTGATTCGCGTCGAGAGTCGAGCCAGTCATCGACCTCGCGAGGATCCCATCGCAGCGCTGTGCCAACACGGATCGCCGGTGGTCCATCGCCACGAAGGCGCCACGCACCGATACAACCCACGCTCACCGTCAGCCGATCCGCCAACTCTTGGATCGTCAGAAGCTCGCCAGGCGAGCGTTTACCATCAAGCAACTTCGAAGTTCCCGAAACTCTGGTCACTTTTCCGGGATCTGTGACGCAGCCATCGTGTTTCCTTTGCGGTGGTGTCTGTTCAGTTGGGATCATCGGCCACCACTCGCGCGTTTCGCTACCAAGACAACCAACTTCGCGGAAAATCAACATAATTCGCGATGCTCCACACCGTCGTGGCACCGATCGCGCAGCTGTTGTTCGCGCTGTGCCCGCGCGATTACGCGTAGGCAAGTACTGACCGCTAGCGCCCCGCCGCTAGGCATGAGCTAAGTGTTCTGCGTTGGTCGCACCGATTCAAAAGCGCCGGTCAAAGCCCTTGACGTGCATCACCCGGGTGCATCTTGGTCGCATCATCTAGAGCAGTTTCACGGCGCTGGCTCGAGCACGAGGCCCCACGGCGTGGTGACGCCGAGGAGCGGTTCGGGTGGCGGGTCGGTGAGCGCGATGGGGTCTCCCGCCAGGCTCGCGGTGCCGCGCCCCTCGAAGAGTGCAACGCACGCGTTACCGTCCAGGCGGGACGGGAACCGGACCGCGCCGGCGCCTCGGTCGAATAGGTCCGCGGCGATCGTCTGCGTGATGGCGCGGCGACTGGTGGTGATCTCGTGGAGATCGAGGTGCTGCAGCTCGTGGGCGAGCTGCAGCTCGACGTGGCGATCCTCGATCTCCTGGCGTGTGGGCACGTCGGTGAGATCGATCAAGGGGCCATCGAGTTTCAGGACTGTGGGAACGAGGACGTGCTGGATGCGCCACTGCGCAGTGACCGGCTTCTCCGTGAAGTCCTGGGCGGCCTCGGGTCCGTAGCGCTCGACATGGCGGCGCAGCGCAGCGAGGTTCGGCCGGAAGTCGGCAAGTACCTCGCGTAGACACGTTTCGGCAAAGTCAGCGCAATACAGCGTGCGAAACCAGCGGTAGATATCGTCGAAACGATGGCTGAACTGGTAGAGCTCCAGCGGTGTGAAGCCGAGCGGGTCAGCGTGATAGCCGACCCCGCCACAGGCTTCGCCCGTGCTCGGGCGCCGCGATCACGACTGGAAGCTGGCGACCTGCCGTGCGGCCCGAACCACCATCGCGAACTCCGCGGTGTCGATCGCCGCACCGAGCACCTCGATGGGCGCGCGATCGTCCAAGCGCGTGTTGGTGCCAAACAGCCACGCCCGCGCCGTCTTGTCGTCGTAGGCATCAACGAGCATCCGGACGACCTTGTAGCCCTCACGTAACCGGCGCTCGGTCGCGCCGTGAGGTTGCGGGCCGCCCTTGCGTGCGTAGCGGCCGATTTGCTTGGCGTCAGCCAAGCCCGCCATCGCCGCCGCGACACGCTGGCCGACGGCCTCTTGCAGATACGCGGCGATCTCGCGGATCGAAAGCGTCGCCGCCTCATCATCGAGCCGCTGCGCCGTAGAGACGGTCAAGACCGGCATATCGCACCTCCACGTTGATCTACCTAAGACGCTACCAGATAAGGGGCCAAGAACACAGCCTGGAACTACACCCGGCTCGCGCGACTAGAGTACACGGTCGCCGACGTAGCATCGTTGCTAGCATCCCGGCGGTCCTCAGATACTGGCTGTATGGCAGTCTTCGCGTTCCTCTTCAGGTGCCGATCACCCGAGGCCCCGATAGCCGACGACGATGTCCGCACCCGTATCGTCCGGACGCTCGTCGCGGAATCAGCTGCCGGTGGGGCGATCTCGGCGACTGTTCGCGACGGCTTGACGCTATTCGAAGATTTGGCATTTCGCCCCACACAGGTGCGCAAGTTCCGCAGGGGGCAGCCGCCGCCGCGCGACGATCTGGCGGTCGTTCGCAGGGACGCTGTGCAGCCCTTCACGCCGGCCTGGACGAGCGTCGTTTCCGAAGAAGTATTCGCACTGGTCGGGGAACCGGACTGGGTGTTCTCGGTACGGTCGCAGTCCGATCCCCGCGCCGTCATGTATCTGCTGGCGGATTTCGCCGAGGCCTATCGTGCGGCCTGGCACACTGGGGATCCGCGCGTGATCGACACCGGATTGGCTGCTGGTCCACTCACGGTTTTCGCCGTCGCACCGATTCTCCAGTCCTCCGCCGCTCGAGTACATGACGCACTGGCTGGCGCGGGCGGCTACCTCGGTGCGATGGAAGTCGATGCGGGCCACGCAGGGCTGTTCAGGGTGCTGTGGACGGATCTGATACCGACGCATCAGGTGGTGGGCACCGATCTGAAGTTTGTCGACGTGCTGCCCGGACGCGACGCCGACCGCTACGACCTCGACAAAGAGGAAGAACCAGGCGAGAACTGGTGGCGGGAGGTCGGCGCGTCGTCGTTCTCGTGGACAACCGAAGCCGATGCATACGGGCCGTCGAATTCGGTTGAGCCGTTGCCGGACTCGCCTCGCGGCGCGACCGTGCGCGAGCACCTGAGTCGCCTTGTGACCCTCTCACCGATGGAACAGATCATCCATCAACTCGCCTACGATCCGACGAGGTTTCCCCTAGGGCCGCAGTCGTTTTCGGCCGCGACGATACCCGGCGCCGATGACGTCGCGATTCCTGAAGCCAAGCTTGCCGGGTATGTGTTGAACCTCGCTCACCGCGTCGGCCGGCATAAGGCGCGGTTGTTTCAGGAACTGCTGGGCATCGAAGCTGATGACTGGCGGTTCTTGGCCGAGCAGTTGCGGCGGGGAGTTCGCCGCGCCCCGGCTCTTCGCCAAGTTCGTGGTGACGAATTCGGGGTGCGCTTCGACGTTGTCGTCGCTGTGAAAGGACGAAATGGTGCAGTGAAACCGGTGCTGTCGGGCTGGATTGTCCGGCCAGGTCAGCCCGCCAGCCTGACCACCGCATGGGTGGCGCGCCGCGGAACCGAGGCGGACATCGCCGCCGACGATATAGCTGTTCTACCGCCGGCCTCTCGCCAACAGTGGGAGCTGCTCTGGGAGGCTGCCGCGGTCGCTGCCGGTGAATCCGCCCATCTGACGGTCCCCAACCCGGTGTTCGCGGCCCGGAACCATACGACCGGGGTATGGCGTGTCGAGGGCGCAGAAGGTGTCGCCCCCCTCGTCGCTGTCCCGGACGAACCGAGCGGATTCGCCACCTGGTTGCGCGACGCGGGACACGGCGGTGCCGGTCCGCGCGCCCGCACATGGGTTGCCGCGCCGGTACGCGGCTACGACCGCGCGTCGGCCTGGGCGACAACAACCGGCGCTCGGCTGATCTACCTTTCACCGACCCGCTGGTGGAGATGGCGCTCATCGATCTCGGCGCGACCGGAACATCTTCGCAGCAACCGGCGCCGATGCAGGCGCGGACCACTGGGCATGCAACTTGCACCCCCATCTGCACCGGCCAATAGGAACCCCGATTGCGACCGCATCCGCCGGGAGTTGGCCCGCGCAGCGCCTCGTTTGCCGACGCCAGTCCTACTTAGCGAACTCCACGAGGCTGTCTTGGGACGCTGGACCAGCTCGGATACTCGCATCGCCGCGATATAACTAAAGAGATAACTATCTAAATGTATTGACAATTAGCACTTCGCATGGATAGGGTGGGCTCACCATTCGCGCATGAGAGGTCGCCAATGAGCACTACAGTGTCGAGCCCTCGTCCAACCAGCAGCCACCACTGGCCCGGTCAGTCGGCTGATGAGGCTGGTGGTCCACGCATGACATCACGAAGTCTTCCCGTCGATTGCATCGCCGATGAGTATGAAGCGCTGGGATGGACCACTCCCTATTGGCAATTCGATCAGACGACGGAGTTGCCAATGGCATGGTCTGGCCGCTGAGGTGGGCTTCGATCGCGGCACGGCGAGCATTGGCATTGGCTATCCAGCACAACCTGAAACGTTCCGGAGTCCTTGGCATATCTGACACCGTCACCACTGAAGGGTAATCAAAATGAAGGTGTACTTGGCACCCGACGGTCTATGGCACGTCCGGGTCAATTCGTACGAACTGCGTCAGCACTACTTCACGAAAGAGTCGGCGATTGCCGCTGGCTCAGTGTGCATGTCGAGTCACGGTATCGAAGCGCTGACGAACCGAGGCACCGCAGCTAGCCCACGCTAAATCAAATTGCCCCGCTATCACCAATTAGGCGCGCGTGCAACGGAACCAACTCGAGGCTCAGCAGGTCAACCTCGTCAAGACCCCTTGGACCCAGTGGTGGCTAGCGCGAAACTTGGTATCTGTGACGCAGCCATCGTGCTTCCTATGCGGTGGTGTCTATCTAATTGGGATCATCGGACACCACTCGGACATTTCGCTACCAACACCGCCAACTTCGCCGCTAAATCAAGATAGTTTTGGAACGCTCGACGCCATCGAGGCAGCGACCACGTAGCTGTTGTCGGCGCTGTGCCGTGTCATTAAGCGGCGCCGGGGCCGCTGGAAGCCGCGCTTCATACCGCGCTGCGCGCGCGCTACCGGTGTCCACCATCGCGGGTCGCCCGCTTGTTGTAACCATGCGCCGCCGTGGTCAGACCCAACACCACCCGAAGCAACAGCACTCGCACAATTCGCGTCGTTGTTGGCGCCGTTGCGTCTGGCTGTGGCATGACGTGATCGGTTATCGCAGGATGGTTCCGCCGTCGATGTTGATGACCTGACCGTTGATCCATTCGCCTTCCTGTGAGAGCAGGAACGTCACCAGCCCCGCTATGTCTGCGGGTGCGCCGACGCGGGGGGCGCGGATTCGATTCAGGGCGGCGGCCTTGAGGTCAGGCCACTGGGGCATGGATTGGATCGCCTCGGTGGCGGTGAAGCCGGGGGCAACGGCGTTGCACCGGATGCCGTCTTTTCCCCACCGCGACGCGATATGGCGTGTGAGCGCACCTATTCCCGCCTTTGCTGTGGCGTACGCCGGGCGAGTCGGTTCGCCTTGAAATGCAGCTGCTGAGGACATGTTGACGATTGCCCCGCCGCCGCGGTCCAGCAAGCGCGGGATGGCGTGCTTCATCGTGGCCACGTAACCGCGCAGGTTCACCGTCATGACGCGATCCCATACTTCGAGGTCGATGTCAACGACGTTGGTGTCGGCATGGATGACCCCCATGTCGGCGCCTACGGCGAAGACGGCGTCAACGCCGCCGTGGGTGGTGGTGGCGGTCTCGAACAACGCGGCGACGGAGTCGGGCTCTGCCAGATCGAAGGCGACCGCACTGGCGGTACCGCCGTTGGTGACGATGTCGTCGGCGGTGCGGCGAGCGGTATCGATAGCGAGGTCGCCGATCACCACCAGGCAGCCTTCGTCGGCGAGCCTGGCCGCGGTCGCCGCACCGATGCCGGTCGCGCCACCGGCCACGACGACGACTTTTCCTACCAGACCACGCAATCCCGTGCGCCTTCCTGCGCTGGCGGTCCGCGTCGAATTAGTCATCAAGACTCCTTTTCTACCCAACGGCCCGTCTGACGCCCGAATTCGGGTTGTGTACCGACCGCCCCACCTAGGGGTCCGTTCTGCGGCGCTTGCGGACTGGCCGTGCCCGTCGGCGGCGCGCCGCCGTACTGGCCGGCACTTGCGGATCAATCGCCTTGAGGCAGAAAGACACTAGGTATTCGACCTCCCCGGGGCTGGGT
>Ga0134128_10005924_pt1 | contig 14816 bp, 16 predicted proteins | sample KB31754_FD_96462 | JGI IMG/M metagenome (GOLD analysis project Ga0134128, IMG submission 96462) | Terrestrial soil microbial communities with excess Nitrogen fertilizer from Kellogg Biological Station, Michigan, USA - KB3-175-4 | ecosystem: Environmental > Terrestrial > Soil > Unclassified ... | reverse complement strand
TCGTTGTTGAAGGACGTGGCGATCTTGAGCAGGGCGGCCGCGGTCCGCGGATCGGGCGGCAGCCGCCCGGGGCTCGCGGTCGGCGATCCGGTGCCTGCGGCGCAGCCGGTGGCCAGCACGGCCGCGGCCACGGCGGCCAGCGCCCAGGTCCTGCGTCGCATGGTCAGCCGAGGTCGGGCAGCTGCTCGTAGAAGCCGCCGAAGCCCCGCTTGGCCAGCAGCCGCTCCGCCCGCCGGTCCTTGTCATCTGCCATGGGCACGACCCTAACCAGCGGTGATCAGGTACCACCCACCGGACTCCGGCCGCCCCCGCCGGCGATCCAGGCGAGGATGCGCCGGAGGGTGGTGTCATCGGGGTCGTGGCCGCCGGGGTGCTCGTAGGCCGTCGCGGATGGCAGGCGGGCCATCAGCCAGTCGGCGTGAGCGCGGGGCACCTGGGTGTCCCTGGCGCCGTGCCACAGGCTGACCGGCGCGGTGATGCGGGCGAGGTCAAAGCCCCAGGGCCGGACCAGCGCGATGTCGTCGTCGATCCAGCCGTCCAGGCCCAGGTACATGGCCCGCAGCCGGGTCTCCCGTCCCGAGTCCGGGGCGGCGGGGCGGCCAGGCCCGGCGACGGCGGCCCGCTCCGGACTGGCCTTCAGCACCGCCAGGCCCTCCCCTGCCCGTGCCGCCAGGTAGGGCCGCAGGGCCTGCTCGCCGACCCGGGCCAGGCGGAAGTCCTCGGCCGAGCCCAGCCGACGGTCGGCGAAGAAGTCCACGCCCTCGGCGTCGGCCGGCGCCGGGCTGGCCACCGCCGCGCAGCAGGTGATCCGGCCGGGCAGCAGCGCGGCGCAGGCCAGCGCGTGCGGACCGCCGCCGGAGAACCCGGTGACCGCGAACCGCGGCCAGCCCACCGCGTCGGCGATCCGGGCCACGTCGGCGGCCGCGTCGGCCACGGACCGTCCGGGCTGGCGGGTGGTGCCGCCATAGCCGGGCCGTTCGGGCGCCACCACCCGCAGGCCGGCCGCCTCGAAGGCGGTGACCACGTCGGGCCGCTCCCAGCGGGTACCGGGCGTGCCGGCCAGCGAGATGACGGGCCGGCCACCGGGCGGGCCGTAGCCGCAGTAGCGCAGCAGCCGACCGTCGGCGGCGGTCAGCTCGCTCGTGGGGGGCGGCGTCCAGGGGGCCACAGGTCATGCTCCCATGCCTCCGACCCACCCCCGGGAATATCGGTGTCTTCCCAGCGAGCCGGTCACAAGTGCACAATGAGGGCCATGAATGGTGGTCAGGGGGCAGATGCGTGCCCGCAGTGCGGTAGCGCGGCCGGGGTACACACGGTTCAGGAACTCGCCGACCTAGCCCGGATGCGGCTTGGCCAGCAGGCCGGACCGGGCGGCGCCCAGGCGGGCGGCCCGGGCGGACCAGGCGCACCAGGCGCACCGGGCGCACCGGGCGGACCGGGTGGGGCGCCGCAGGCCGGCTGGGAGGCCGAGCCGCAGGCCGGGCCGGTGCCGGGACCGGGCAGCCAGCGGCAAGGATGGGCGGCTCAGCCGCGTAGCGGGCCGGTGCCGGGAGCGGGCGGACAGCGCCGCGGCCGGGGGCTGGGCGACATCGGCGACGCCTTCTCGCTCGACTCGCTCGGCGACGACCTGGCCGGCGCGGCGCTGGGCGCGGCCGCGGGCCTCATTGGCCGGTCCATCAGCAAGCGGATGCGCGGCCGGCTGGACCAGGCCATGTCGGCGGCCACCGACCGGCAGCAGACCATGCTGCAGCAGCAGATCGCGATCGCCGAGCGGCACCCCGATCTGCGCGCCTGCCTGAACGATCAGGTGGTCTTCCTGGCCGGCGGCCACCGCGTGCTGCCGATGGCCGGGCTGACCACGTCACTGACCGTCGAGCAGTCCGATGTCCTGGTGGCCCGGCTGCGCGACTGATCAACTAGATGATCAACTAGGTGCCATTGTCCCTTACGTCGCACCACGCTTTCGGTTACGCTACCTCCCGAAGCCCCCGAAATCCGACTTAGCGCTCTTCCCGTCTGCCTGTTTAACTTAAGCAGCAGAAGTGCGGAAATGTGCCCGCGCCGTTCCCGGAGACCCTGATGACCGATCAGACCGCATCCTCTGTTGCGGGCGTGGCGCCGGCGCCACAGTCGCGCCTCGAGCCAAATGCCATCAGCGTCGTTCAGGACACGCTGATCGGCCTGGCCGACACCGGGCCTACCGTTTCGATCTCGTTCTCGCTCGTTTTACTGATCGCTGCCACCGCCTACGCCGCACCGCTGGTGCTGCTGATTACGGCGATTCCGATGCTGATCATCGCGAACGCCTACCGGCGGCTGAACCTGTGGAACGCCAACTGCGGCGCGTCCTTTGAGTGGGTGGGGCGGGCGATCAACCCGTACCTGGGCTACATGACCGGCTGGCTGATGCTGGCCGGGACGCTGTTCGGCACGCTCACCCCGGTCACCGCCGTCGGCCCCTCGGTCCTGGCCGTCTTCAACCAGCCGGCCAACAGCAAGTGGCCGAACATCGCCATCGCCACCGGCCTGGTGGTCATCATGCTGATCATCTCGGTGGTGGGCATCAGGATCACCGCCCGCACCCAAGTGATCATCGGCGTGCTGGAGTACCTGATCCTCATCGTGTTCTCGGTGTGGGGCCTGATCTGGGTGCTCGGCCATCACGCGGGCACGCTGGGCATCTCCTCGTCCTGGTTCACGCTCAACGGCATCGGCGGCAAGGGCAGCCTGGTCGGCGGCTTCCTGATCACCGTGTTTATGTACAGCGGCTGGGACGGCACGCTGTACGTGAACGAGGAGGTCAAGCACCGGCGGGAGAACCCGGGCCGGGCGGCCATGCTGGCCGTGGCCATCGCGGCGGTGCTGTTCATCCTGGCCCAGATCGGCCTGCAGGGCGTGGCCTCCTACAACAAGCTGAACGCCAACAACACCTCGGTCCTGGTCTACATCGGCCACCTGCTCACGGGCAGCGGGGTCGGCGGTCAGGTGGTCGCGTTCGCGCTGGCCCTGTCGGTGATCGCCGCGACCGGCGTCGGCATCGTGCTGAGCGCCCGGATCGCCTACGGGATCGCCAGCTACCGGGCCCTGCCGAGCTTCCTGGCCAACGTCTCGACCCGGTTCAAGACCCCGGCTATCGCGACCGTGACCGCGAGCGTCATCCTGCTCACGCTCGGCTGGGTCTACCTGCTTACGACGTCGGTGGCCAACGCCTTCAGCTACGTGCTGAACAACACCGGCATCCTGTACGCGACGTTCTACTGCATCACCGCCCTGTCCGCGATGGTCTATTACCGGCGCCGGGTGCTGAGCACCTGGCAGGACGCGCTGACGCTGGGGATCCTGCCGCTGGCCTCGGTGGTGTTCTTGGCCTATATCGCCATCAAGAACATTCTTTCCGCGCCGGCAGCCCAGAATTACTCGCTCCTGGGCTTCGCCGTGGTGGGAATTATCCTGATCTTCATCGCCCGGTTCTGGCTCAAGTCGCCGTTCTTCGCGATCAAGCGAGAAACCTGGACCCCGGGCCGTCAGGAGGGCTAAACGGCTAGGGTCGTCCTGTGACCGAACATTTTCAGGACGATGGCGGCATCAACGATGCGCACCTGGTCAATCAGCTGGCCGGCAATGGCCAGTCGATTGACAACCTCGCCTTCATCACCTCGCTCAGCAGCGGCAACTTAGAGCTGCTGGCCCGGGGTGGCGCGGGCACGTTCCTCAAGCTGAACTACCTCGACGGCGGCGGCACCGAGCGCACCGGCGTCGCCGTGACCACCGGCAGCGACAGCCCGGTCGTCTCCATCGCTCCCGAGGCCAACGGCGCGGCGACGCTGGACCTGGAGAACAACGACCTGACCGGGGTGGAGACGGTAGTGCCGTCGCCGGACAGCGACGGCCAGCTCACGCTGGACGGGCTGCTGGCCCTGACGCCGCAGGCCGAGCCGGCCACCCCGGCCAGCGGCGGGATCCTCTACGTGGACACCGCGGACGGCGCCCTCAAGTTCAAGGGCCGCTCAGGCACCGTCACCACCATCGCCCCTGCCTGACCAGATCCAGCACGCCCTCGGGGTACATGGGCGGGCTGACGGCCTCGTCCGGTCGCCAGATCACCCGGGTCTCACCGGTGGTGTCATCACGGATGCGCTGCTCGGCGATCTCGTAGGCCGCTGGGTCGGCGAAGGCGGCGGCGAACACGAAGACGATCTCGTGCTGAGTGCTGCCCAGCCACTCGAAGATGTTTTCCAGCACGCCCAGCAGTCGCATGTCGGTCAGCGACTGCCCGATCTCCTCGGCGAATTCCCGGTGCACCGTCTGCCGGGCGTACTCGCCGAACTCCACGTGACCGCCCAGCGGCCGGTGGAACGGTGGCCCGTCGGGCCCGGCGCACTCCGACACCAGGAGCGCGCCGTCGCGATCCCGCCTGATCACTGCCATCGCCTTGACGACCTGACCGTTAGCTCCCACGACGCTGTCGTATCACGCCACACCGTCGGGACGACAGCGGACACTCGTCCCAAATTCGTCGATTGCCCCATCAGGCGTACTAATGGCATATACACTCACGCGGGATGGAAAACGACATTTCCCTCCTGTCCCGCCGTACGGTCCTGGGTGCCGGGGCCGCACTGAGCGGAGTCTTCCTGGCCGCTGCCGTGTCGCAGCCAGCCGGGGCCGCGGCGCGGGCCGCCGCGGCGCGGGCCGCCGCGGCGGGCTCGCCCGGACGGCTCGAGATCGGGGCCAACGCCGGGTGGTTCACGGCCGTGCAGTCGGCCATTCCCGCCGCCACCTGCCGCCGCGTCTACTACCCGGAGTACAACTACGTCCCGCCGCACTGGCCGTCGGGCCCGTCGGTCAGTCGGGCCATGGTCTCCATCCGGCCCGTCCCGGCCGACCTGCTGGCGGGGCGGCTGGACGCGCAGATCCGGGCGTTCCTGGCCTCCGCGCCGCCGGGTTCTGACCTGACCACCTGGCATGAGGCCGGCAACCTGACCGGCTACCCGAGCTACATCACCCCGGCCACCATGCGCCGGGTGCACACCCACATGCAGCGCCTGTGCCAGCGCACCAACGTGCGCTACGGCCCGATCCTGTGCATGCGCCCGTCGAGCATGCCGCCGTGGCTGGTGCCGGGCATGGACTGGTACGGGCTCGACATCTACGACTGGCCCGAGTTCCACTTCCCGCACGGCCCGATCGACGTCCACGGCCGGCTGTACCCGCGGCTGCGCCAGTGGCACCAGGTGATCCGGCACGTGTCAGGCAAGCGGCACCCGGTGCTGAGCATCTGCGAGACCAACTCCAAGCACCCGGCCCACCGGCCCAAGTGGTTCGCCGCGCTGGCCGTCTGGCTCAGCCGCAACGGCGGCCGCAGCCTGCTGACCTACTGGAACGACGATCCCAAGGCGGTCGGCCCGTGGCTGCCGCACGACCGCGCCGTCATCAAGGCCCTGCGGCAGGCGACGACGCTGTCTCGCTGAGCCGGGCCAGGGCGCTGCTCAGGAAGTGCTCGTAGGCATCGGCCACGCCCGCCCGGTCCCCGGTGGCCAGCAGGTCGAGCAGCAGGCCCCGCACCACGGCCAGGCCGAGCCGGGCCTCGGCGCGCGCCTGAGCCGGGTCGGCGCCCGCCCGGACCAGTATCTCGGCGCTGGCCGCGATCCACGGCTCCACCGACGCTTGAAGGAACCCCTCGGTGCCGGGCCGGCCGAGCAGGGCGTGCGCATAGAGCTCGAAGAACAGCCGCTCGATTGGCCACGCGGCCGGATCGGTGAGGTCCAGCCACAGCTTCCGCGCGTCGGCTGACAGGTCGGTCCAGTCGTCCAGGCTGGCCCGCACCGACTTGTTGACCTCGTCGCAGATGGCGACCAGCAGGCCCTCGCGGGAGCCGAAGTGGTACAGCAGCCGCCCGCTACCCGGAATGGGGCCCGTGGAGCGCGGCCGGCTATCAGCGCCCCGGCGACGACTAACCGCGCGGCCCCGGCGCGATCCAGTGGCTGCGCTCCTCACAGCGGGCCTACCTGCGCCGCGTCACCTCGGTGGAGCAGATCCTGGAGGCCGAGGAGGGGCGGCGGCTGGCCTACACCGTGGTCGCCGGCATCCCGGTCCGGAACTACCGGGCCGACGTCACGCTGACCCCGGACGGCGACGGGACCCATATCCGCTGGGAGGCGAGCTGGGACCCGACCCCGGCCGGCCGGATCGTGCTGCGCGGGCTGCGCAAGTTCTACCCGGTAATCGTGGCCAGCCTGGCCGCGGCGGCCGAGAAAAACAGCTAGCACGGGCCTGTACCGTGCAGGGCATGACGATCGTGCCCGACAGCAAGGACTGGACCTGGGTGCTGCAGCAGCCGTGCCCCGAGTGCGGCCTGGACACCCGCAGCTTCGGCCGCGAGGACATCGCCGAAATGATCCGCGCCAACGCGGCCGCGTGGCGGGACGTGCTGGCTCCGGCCGCCGCGGCCCGCCAGCGCCCGGCACCCGACCGCTGGTCGGCGCTGGAGTACGGCTGCCACGTCCGCGACGTCCTGCGGCTGTATGACCAGCGGCTAGAGATGATGCTCAGCCAGGACGGGCCGCGGTACCCCAACTGGGACCAGGACGCCACCGCGGTGGCCGACCGCTACGGGGAGCAGGACCCGGCGATGGTGGCGGTCGAACTGGACCGGGCCGCGGAGGCCATCGCGACCCGGTTCGAGTCGGTGGCCGGGGACCAGTGGCTGCGGACCGGCATCCGCAGCGACGGCGCCCACTTCACGGTGGAGACGTTCGGCCGGTACTTCGTGCACGACCCAGTCCACCACCTCTACGACGTCACCGGGGTTCAGCCGCCTGGCCCGGCCACTTAGCCCGCCTAGCCGCCTGGCCGCCTGGCCGCCTGGCCGCCTGGCCGCCTGGCCGCCTGGGCGCCTCCTCGTCACGACCCCGCCGAACGACGTGGTTGTTGCTCTCACGCTGCTGCAGCAGCGTGAGAGCAACAACCACGTCGTTGGCCTGGTTTCGGCCAGGCCACAAGCCGGAATCCGGTCGACCGAGCTCTGGGGCCCTAGTGCTGACAGAGACTGCCGCGCTGCATGTTACGACCGTTACGCGAGAGGAACCGCGTCAGCCAGTCCCGGCCCTGCGCACGGCCGCTAGCGCTCAAGCAGGCGGCGGGCGGACAGCCAGCCAGAGCGTGTAGGGGTTCACCCGGCCGGGAGACTCCTTGAGCAGCGACCGGCCAGCCCGTCCCTGAGCTGTCGCTCGCCCCCCGCGACCTAGCGCCGCTGCGGGAGGTGCGGGAGGCGGTCCGGGCGCTGGCCGGGGCGGGCGACCCGGATCCGGCTGCTGCGGCGGCGGCGCGGCTGAGCGACCTGGGGCTGAGGCTGCGGCTCGGGCCCGACGGGCAAGTGACCTACGGCCCGGCGGGGCTGGGCTGGCAGGGGGCGGCCGGGCTGGTGGTGGCGGAGATTCTTGCTGGCTCAGCAGCGCGGTCAGTGGCCCCGGTTCAAGACCTGCCAGTTCGATGCGTGCGGGATCGCCTTCTACGACAGCTCGCGCAACGCCAGCCGCGTCTGGCACGACGTGAGCACCTGCGGCAACCAGACCAACCTGCGCGCCTACGGGCCCGGCGCAAGGATGCGGTGAGCTCCTAGCCCTGGCGGCCGACGGCTGATTCGCTGGTTCTCCTATCCAGGTACAAGTGACGCTGCCTGACCAGCGTCATCGTGGCTGATTTCTCGAGCACATTCATGCGGGAGGCCATAACACCCGGGTTCCGGCTCCACGGCGATTGCGCTGTGCGAGACTTGCTAGATGCCAGGTCAGGGCCTCTTCGGCTCGCTCTCGGGCTTGGAGAAGCCGGGCGCTGAACAGCAAGCATCCTCGACGATGGAGGAAGCCGTGGAACAGGCGGCTTCTTGTCACGCCGTTGATGTGGCATCACTGCGAGCCCGCGTCCGCATCGCCCAGCTATGCCCGGACTCGGACGCGGAGCACGACCTCCTGCGCATAGCCAACGAGCAGGCGCAATCGTTGCGTAAAGGCCAAGATGCAGTATCAGATCTGTTCATTTTTAATGCAATTAGCTATGAAATAGAACTTCGCGACCTGAAGCTGGTTCATCTTTCCGAAGAAGCCGGGCGTCTCATATCATCAGCGGTCCATTATCTTCAGTCCGCGCGATATGGAAGCGATCACTTCGGCCTCGAAGATCCGAACAGCAGTCGGCTAATCGCATATGCTTCGGTTAGCCCTCTTGACTGGGACGTACTAGTCAACGCGTTCAATTCGGTAGGCGACAAGCGGAGTCGGCAGCTATCACTCTCACGTATTTATGTATCGAAAGCAGCTCCGCACAACACAGTATCATACATGCTGGCACTGCTAGTCGGCGAATATTCAATGACCGAGAGAGATACTACGATCTCAACTACTGTCGATCCAAACCTAGGATTCAATGGTTCCAGCTATCGTGCGTCGAACTGGACGCAAGCGTATTCAGTGCCACATCTAGGCTACCTGTATGTCGACGGTCAATTCGTAACTCGGCGAGAACTAATACGCAGTTTCGGCAGTGATGATCCTGACGATCTTGCCGAAATTCTGGGGCCTCGGCTCAAGGTGAGCGGACCCCTGAGATCGGACACGCTAATCTTCGCGACGGCCACGAACCGAGACCTCCGGCTTGCACTCAGAAACCTTAAGCCCCGGCGACTAGAGCGGGCGAGTTCGTAGGAATCATATCGTGATCGTTATTTACATAACTGATGCCAGAGAATCATACGCGCGAACTGTCTTCCAGGAAGTAGGCCTCCCAGCAGGCGCGCGAGTCAAGCTCCGCTACTCTGAAAACTGGATTCAGCCACCACTCCGCGATCCGCTTAATTCTAATCAGCTTACCGGACGCGACGTGCTTATATGCTATATGGATGGCAACCGAGGAGACTTGAGTGGCGCGAAAGCCGTTGCTTGTCGATACGGCCAGATTACCGAAAGTGAGCAAATCTCGGATTTCGTCAGCATTGAATGTGTACTACACGGCTTCCCCAGCAGTCCGCGACTCTCGGATCTTTTCCCGGCAGCTGACCCTGTCGGCCTTCTCGGCCCTGGTCCAAAGTCACGGCTCTTCGTAGTTAATGCAGATATATCAAATGATGAGCGGCTAACGGACTCAAGCCCCAGCAGATGGGAAGCCGTAGTTCGGCGAATGAACGAGTGCTCGTTCTTCAGAACCGCTTCCTTCCTGTATTGCGAGAGCTTAACTAATCAACGCGGTCAGCGCTTGGCGTGCCAGGGTGGTGCATTCCGGTTGAGAGCAGGCGCGATCATCCGTGCCCGCATCCATACATATGCCGTGTCAAACGAGTCACGACTTCATCACTATGAACTTCGGGTCGACGACAGTGCGGTCGACACCATAGACGGTTCTGCGATATCGCTCACTTATGGGCGAGAGGTATTTGATGTCCGACTCCATGCGCTACCAATCAACAGGCGACGACCCAGCCGTATTAGAGTTGAGCCGGGACCAGGCGAAAACGCATCGTTTTTCACAATTTCGGTTAACATAACACCCAGCAGGATTGCCCCTACACTCCAAAGGGTGGCTATCGCGCTTTCCGGAGGAGCCGCCGCGACTGCAGGCATACTTCCTAGCTCGGTTCCGATCGGTGTAAGAGTGGCGCTGCTGGCCGTTGGCAGCATCGGACTAGGGCTCAGTGCCAGATCGAACCCGTGACAGAGGCGTTCCGAGGTCACACTTCACCGTTGGGTTTGAGTGACAGCAGCACCTCATCTAGCCCCATCTGCGCCGCGCTGGACAGCACGAGGTCCGCCGAGTCAAATCGAGCGGGGTCCATGTGCGGGTTGGGTATGGCCACGCATCGCAGTCCGGCGGCCCGCGCAGCCGTAACTCCATGTGGGGAGTCCTCCACCGCAACTACTTGCGCCGGAGGCAGGCCCAGGCGCTCCAGAGCAAGAAGATAGACGCCCGGATCGGGCTTAGGCTCGGCGACCTCGTCGCCGCAAGCCAGAAACTCGAAGGCGGTTAGGGACCCGCTAGCTGCCAGGTGCCTGCTTGCCCACTCGCGCGGAGAACTAGTCGCGACCGCGAGCCGGACGCCCAGATCGGCGGCCTGAGTCAGCCAGTCTGCGATGCCGGGAGACAGTCCTAGGTTCTCGTGCAACTGCTCGCGGTAAGCCATACGTCGAGCGTGGCTGACGGCCTGGTCATAGGTCGGACCGACGGCGGCCGCAAGCTCCGCGTACCGTTCCTCAGTGATGTCCCCGCCGTGATCAGCGAAGAACGTATCGATGTTCAGCTCCAGACCATGCCGCCTCCATTCGTGCTGCCAGCTGGCCAGACTGGTGGTTTCGGTATCCATGAGCAAGCCGTCGAAATCGAAAACCATCGCATCCACCGCCATAAGTGCAGTATCGCCTGTCGCTGCCGAGAGACATGCGGACGGCCAGCTGGCACGACGCTGCCAGCTGGCCGTCAGGAGCGTTTCCGGCTTAGGGCTCAGGCGGATGGGTCAGGCCGACGGGCGGGTGGCGCTCCAGGTGATCGACAGGTACGTGTCGCTGAGCTGGTAGGCCTTCTCGCCGGGCAGGCCATTCTGGGCCGGGGTGGCAGGCTCCAGGGAACTGGTCTCCAGTACCCGGCTGGCGTCGGGCGCCTCGAAGACCGCCTCGGTGTAGTGGGCGGCGCTGTCGTAGCGGCTGATCTCGACGGCGGACCGGCCCCGGCTGTCCGTGGCGTGCGAGTTCACCTTGATGCCGGGCGTGGCCGCGAGGACCTTGAACAGAGCCGACCGCAGGGCCGGGCTGATGGCCGGGTTCCACAGCGTCATGGCGGCCTGCGAGAAGGCCCAGTCGTCGCTGGTCTCCGTGGGCTGGTCCTTGATGATCGTCGCCTTCTTCGACTCCAGCGCCGCGCGCAGGCGCTTGCCGTCCTTGCGCTCAGCCTGCCTGAGCTGCGCGAGCATCTCGTGCTCGGCGTATGCCCGCTGCTGCTTGGCCTGGGCGATCAGGAAGGTGCGCAGGGCGGGGGCGGTGGTGGGGTAGGCGGCGAGCTGAGCCGCGGTCGGCATTCCGGCCTTGTCGAACAGCACCGGCGGAACGCCCTTGCCGGCGTCGGGCTGGTAGGTCCACACGTCGCCGTTGCGGGTGTCGATGATCGTGGTCTTGCGCTGCGCGCCGGCCAGATCGATCATCTTGACCCACCGCCCGGCGGGCGTGGTCGTGGCGGCGGCGCGGGCGCTGAGGTGGTTGAGGGTGCGCTGGGCGGCGGTCAGCTCGATGGCCCCGTCCGAACCGCCGGACCTGGTCGAGCGGCCAGCGGGGCCGGTGGCGCCGGAGGCCACGGCGGCCACGCCGACGGCGGCCGCCGCGGCGCCGGTCACGCCGACACCGAGCGCGCGGGTGCGCCGGTAGCGGCGGCGGCTGGCGGTGACGATGCCGGTGGTGATCTCCGAGGGCGCGTGCAGGTCGCCGGTGGCCCGGTGCATCAGGTCGCGCAGCAGGTCCTCGTCTGTGGCAGGCATGATCTTTCTTCCTTTCAGTGGGAGTCGCTGGTGGCGAGCAGGGCGCCGAGCCCGGGCTGTTCGCGCAGGCGGGCCACCGCTCGTGAGGCAGTGCTCTTGACCGTTCCGATGGAGACGCCGAGCAGGTCGGCGACCTCGCCCTCGCTGCGATCGTCGAAGTAGCGCAGGACGACGATCGCGCGCTGCTGTTGGCTCAGCGTGCCGAGCGCGGCCAGCAGCGACGGGCGGAGCTCCACCGCGGCCAGAGGGTCCCCGGCCCGCGGATCGCGGCTGTCGTAGCCCGCGAAGAGCTCCAGCTCGGGCGGCCGGCGCTGCCGGGCTCGCTGCTGGTCGATCACGATGTTGTGCATGACCCGGCGGCAGAAGGCGCGCGGGTTGTCGACCCGCGACCAGCGCCCGGCCAGCCGCTGCAAGGTCTCCTGGTAGACGTCCTCCGCTAGATGGACGTCGCAGGTCAGCAGCGTCGCGATGCGCAGCAGCAGGTCACCGGACTCAGCGACGAAGCTCTCGAACGCACGGGCTTGCTTTTTGTCCACTCGATCCCCTGACTGTCGTCGTCACTCCTTTGACGACCCCTGGCCAGATTGGGTTGATTGAGTCAGCCATCCGTCTATCCCGGCGTGCAACTCGCCCTTGAGCTCCTGCGGAGCGAAGGACACGGCCACTGCGTTATGCGCGACCTCAGCAAGGACCGCGTCGCTGAACCCGAAGGCGCGCCGCCCGCCGTAATGGCCTGCCGGATGCTCGATGGTCCCGCGGCCTCGCCCGCATGATGGACCACATGCAGTCCGGCATAGCGAGCCGCGCGGAAGACCTCGACGAACGGATCGCCGGGGTAGGACTCGTCGCCCGCGAGCCCGACCGCTATCACGCCTTCCCCAGCGTAGGATTCGGCCAGCCGCAACGTTGCCCAGGCACGCTCGACCGGCCGGCGACGGGAGTGATCCAGCACTACCCGCGTCCGCGCGAACCATATCCGGTGCCGGCGCCGTGGCCGAGTTCATAACCCGGCGGTCAACGCGTAAGAGCGGCCGGCAGCATCCCGGCGTGCGCCTCCAGCAGCTCGTCGCACATCCTTACGACCTGGGTCGTGGTCAGCGTGGCCGCCGTGTTCGGGTCTAGCAGCGCGGCCTGGTAGACGTGGTCCCGCGATCCCTCCAGCGCCGCCGCCACCGTCAGCTCGACCACGTTGAGGAACGTCCGGTTCAGCGCCGCGAGCTGGACCGGCAGCGCCCCGACCGACACCGGCTGCGGACCGCCCGCGCCGACCAGGCAGGGCACCTCCACGCAGGCCTCGGGCGGCAGGCTGGTGATCAGGCCGCCGTTGCGGATGTTGACATGCAGCTCCCGCTCCTGGCCGGTCTCCAGGGAGTGGATGAAGAACGAGGCCAGCTCGCCGGGCGGGTCCAGGTCCAGCGGCGCGTCGCCGTCCAGCTCGGCCTGGAGCGCGGCCAGCTCGCGCAGGTTCTCCTCGGACCGGGCCAGGTAGTCACCGACGAAGATCTGGTACTGCTCGACCTGGTCGTCGTGGCGCATGAACCAGGGCACGTACTCGGCCGAGTGCTCACTGGACTCGGTCGGGAAGTACCCGAACCGGCGAAAGATCTCGACCCGCACCCGCCGCTGCAACTCCGGCGAGCCGTCGATGACCTCGGTCAGCTTCGGGTACAGGGACTGGCCGTCCTGCTCGAATCGCAGCACGAACGCCTGGTGGTTGAAGCCGGCGGTCAGGAACTGGACCTTGGCCGGGTCGGCGCCGACCAGCTCGGTGAGGAAGGCCTGGGTGTCGCGCACCGAGTGGCACAAGCCGTAGACGCGCTGGAAGCTGGTGCCCTGGTAGACGGCCCAGGGCAGCATGGCCATCGGGTTGGAGTAGCTGAGCAGGTAGGCGTCGGGGCACACGTCGGCCATGTCGGCGGCCAGCCCGACCGTCACCGGGATGGTGCGCAGGCCGCGGAAGATGCCGCCGATGCCGATGGTGTCCCCGATGGTCTGCCGCACGCCGTACCTGGCCGGGATGGCGAAGTCCAGCTTGGTCGCCTCGTAGCCCCCGACCTGGACCTCGTTGATGACGTAGCGGGCCCCGGCCAGCGCCTCGCGCCGGTCGGCTGAGGCCGTGACCACGGCGTCGGCGCCGGACTGGGCGCTGATCCGCCGGGCCAGCCGCTCGGCGTGGGCCAGCCGCTCGGCCGAGATGTCGTGCAGAGACAAGTGCAGCTGGCCGCGGAACTCGGGATAGCCGCACAGGTCGGTCACGACGTTGCGGGTGAACTCGATGCTGCCGGCGCCGATGAACGTCACCTGGATCATGGCTCGGTAGTGTTCCAGGACGATCAGTTTCGCGCAACATCGAGCAGGTCCCCGTTTGTTAATCCTGGCGCTTATCGGGCACAAGCTCTTGACACCGCCCATAGCTGTGCTCGATATTGCTCTGAAATCGCGCTGATCAATCAGGATTGATCGCGCCCTCGCGACCCCCGTAGCGGAGGGCAGGATGGCTAGTCACCGAGCCCGAGTCCGGATGGCCTGGTCCCTCGTCGCCGCGCTGGCCGTCACCATCACCGGCTGCGGCACCGGCAGCGGAGGCGGCGGGAACAGCGGCACGATCCAGGTCTGGGAGGGCTACACCGGCGTCGAGGCCAAGGTGTTCGCCCACCTGCTGGCGCAGTACCACCGCCAGCACCCCGGCGTGCAGGTGACGAGCCTGTACGTCAACAGCGACAACGCGCTGCAGAAGGTGCTGACCGCGGTGCGCGGCGGCAGCCCACCCGACATCGCCTACCTGTACGGCTCGTGGGCGCCCAACGTGGCCCAGATCCCGCAGGTCGTGAACCTGACCAAGGTCGTGCAGAAGCCCGGCGTGAACTGGGACGACTTCTGGGTCGGGGAGCGCGACGTGGCCACCGTGAACGGCAAGGTGATCGGCTTCCCGGCGCTGGTGGACAACCTGGCGGTGGTCTACAACAAGAAGCTGTTCGCCCAGGCCGGGCTGACCGACCCGAGTCCGGACTGGACCTGGACCCAGTTCGAGGCCGACGCGCGCAAGCTGACCAACGCCGGCACCAAGCAGTTCGGCACGGCTTACGTGACCCCCGGCAGCGAGGACACGGTCTGGCACTGGGAGGCCCTGCTGTGGGAGGCCGGCGGCCAGCTGCTGACGCCGGACAACAAGAAGGCGGCGTTCGACACCAAGGCCGGGCTGGCCTCGCTGAACACGCTCAAGACCATGGCCGTCACCGACAAGTCCATGTACCTGGACCCGACCGACTCGGCCTACGCCAACCTGTTCAACTCGGGCAAGATC
>Ga0134128_10005923_pt1 | contig 14817 bp, 26 predicted proteins | sample KB31754_FD_96462 | JGI IMG/M metagenome (GOLD analysis project Ga0134128, IMG submission 96462) | Terrestrial soil microbial communities with excess Nitrogen fertilizer from Kellogg Biological Station, Michigan, USA - KB3-175-4 | ecosystem: Environmental > Terrestrial > Soil > Unclassified ... | reverse complement strand
TTTCTGTTATTCCTTGTGAAGTGTTGAGAATGTCGGCCCCGAAATAATCTGTGATTAGTTTGTGCATCCTTTCTGAAAAACCTATGGGCATCCGGGCCTTTTGCTGGTTTAAATCTGACCTGATCTTTGCGCCGTAAACTATACCGGCATCAAAATAAATATCGTAAAGTAATTTAGTAAGTTCAACCGGGCTTATCTGCTCAACCGCGTTAATGCCTAAGTGAGCATTCTTAACAAACGTTTGATACTGATTAAATAGTACTTTATTTATTTTAGGGTCGAAGTATTTCTCCCGCGATTGTTGGAAGCGTTGGAAGCGAAGTAAGTAATTATGTTTCTCGTCCTGATTCATTTAAAATTGAGTAACAGCTTTCACAAAGTTTTTCTTTCCGTTCTATAGGTTCGTAATTTACAAACACGTATAATTGCCACATATTTTTAGAGGCAATGATTATTTTACATTCACTGCAATAACTCCCGTCCGTTGGAGTGCTTACCCAATCGAGACTGATCTTCACTAATAAGGGGCTTTGCATTAAATTGTTGACTTAATTGTTCTGCAAGATACGCCTCAAATCTCTGTTTTAAAAGTGTTCGCCGGTGTTTATTATACTGTTCCTCTATCGCACACTTGTTATTTTCCGGGATTGCTTTTAAGATCATTTCATCTAAATTCATGCAAATATTTTTACTCCTATCACAAATGGTTTTATTCCTTCAAATTTGTAGATTTCTAAAACTATATTCTTGTCATCAGCCGGTAATCCTTCACCCTGTACCCTAAATGTTACCACGCTTCTATCCCTCTTTATGACCGTTATTTTAGAAAAATAATTATAAAAGGCCTCGTAGATCTCAATATTTTTAAGGGTACTGATTGGTAATTTTGCTATTGCCATCACAAACCGTTTGGAGTTGTTACCGGAATATCCGGGATTGCATTCAAGTCGGCCAAAGTCTGCAACCCAGTCGGAATTAAAGGCTGCTCAAATAATGGATCAGTACTTTTCTCAAATCGCATCATTTCCCTTTTCTCATTAGGAGTTACCCACCACGCTACATTTAACCACTCAGCCATTTCTTTACTGTTGGGCTGTAGTTCTGTGATCTCTGATATGTCTTCCCTTATATCTCTTTTCTTGCCGTCGTTAAAGTCAGGTATTAATCCTTTTTTTAGACTATCCCTAACGCGGTAAACATTTGGTAAAGTGGTATTCGTATAAGTGCGGGCCGTCATTACCTTAACATTACTTTCCGTACTTGCCTCGCCATTGTTAAACAGAATATCCGAAGTCCCGAAAGCGTTGCAAAGTTTCTTAAACCCGATACCGGCGCTCTCGATTACTTTCATATCTGCCAGCGTAGAACCTAATTGTAATGCACCCATTTTACCCGAAGCAAAGAAAGGTGCCCCGGTATTGGCCGGGTTTTTAAGGAACTTATAAAAGTTGTCTTTCCTTTGGTCTATAACGGTTTTAGTTCCTTCATCCGTTGCCTCGTCATATACTATGGTCTGAATACCGCCGTTTTGCATTTGTGCTGTCTGTACATCGCTGTTGCTGTCCATCTGCGTTAACCGCCTGGAAAGTACTTTGATCGGGGATAATCCCCTTAATTCGCTTCCTGAAAACGTTAACTGTGGGTTGTAATATTTGATATGGATTACATCTTCAGCCGGAATGTTTTCATAAATCATCTGCCCGTCAACCATATAGTCATAAGCTACCACACGACGCGGCAAGGTATCGGTGACTTTAAGCGTTACGTTTTGCGGGTGCATGATTAACATGCTTACCGGCTTGCCTGCATTCTTTCCTAATTCAACTTTTTCCTTTAATAAAAAAGCCTCCCCGTTAAGAAGCAGGTGCGTAAAAATGCCCTCAAAAAATTCAAACTTACTTAATACTGATGATGGATTTTCGAGTAGTGTGTTTAGAGCGTCTTCATCTGGGAGTTCTTCTAATGCTTTTAATTGAAGCGCCTTAACTTGGAGAGGGAGTTTGTGAGGCTGTGTGACCCTGTTTAAATCTTTTGCCGCCCTATCATCTTTGACTAAATAACCTCTGATTGGGATAAGTGCTGATGTGGTCGCCAGCATTCTTACAATGGAATAAATATCGTCTGTCGTTACATACCTGTCTGAATTCTTAGTGATACTCCATTCAGGGTAAATAGCAATTTGTTTTGAGATTGCCGCAATTGAGTTTAAATTATTCAATCGTTGCAAAGCCTTAACCTGCGATTCTAATTTTTTTAGATCTTTACCATTTCCAAATATGCCCACACTTGATATTTTGAGTTAAAGATAATTTTAAGCATTAAGGCAATGGGTAAATGGCTGTATAAAGAATCAATAAGAGGCGTCAGCATATATGCGTTTGGGGACGAGTTCAAACCACATTCGCATAGCAAGGCAGTCGGAGAAATCAGGTGATCTTCCTATCAATTCTTTCACTTTGTCTTTTGGAGTGATTGATTTCTTGCCGTCCTTATCCATATTGTGCTGCTTCACTTGTTCTAATTCCTGAATGGTTAACTCTTTTATTCCTACATCGTTGCAATCTATAAATAACCCGCTTTTATTTATTTTTTCGGCTAATCTGAAATAACATTGACTTTTTAGATTGACATAGTTTTCAGGAATAGGCTTTCCGTCTTTATCTTTAGGAGAAGTTGGGGAAGGGAGCGCAACTGAATTATTAATAAATCCTTTGCACCTTACAATATCTGTCACGCCACCGCCCACACCATCATCATCTACAATGGTTCGGCTATTTGGTACACCGTTTTTATTTTGCATGTTGATGATAATACTAGCAACGTCTGTGACTGATTTCCCTTTGTACCTGAATAACCGAACCCGCCAGCCACTCCATAACCCTATTACGGTACTGTCCGACCCATACCGCGCTATATCTGCTGTGATGTATGTTTCTCCTTCTTGTACAAAATCATTAGTAAAGCAGTCTATAATTTTATCATAAGGGATCAATGTTGCCGGATCATCGTCATACTCAAAATTGCCGTATAAAAGTCTTTGCTTACTTGCTTCGTCCAGTTTTAAAAGATTCTCATAATAAGTTTTGGAAATTTTGTTGTTGTCGGTAACGAGGGCGACAATAAATTTTTTATCCTTACTTAATTCACCCGCTTTAAATGGTTTGTAAAATTCAGTATATACCCACCCCTTAGACGGGTTGCAGGTCATTAACATTTTAGGGAGTAAATTATGCTTATCAAGATCATGCCTGATTCTTGATCTTACTATATTTCGGGCTTTTTCTGAAATCTGATTGCACTCGTCTATAAACGCGCCTGTAATTTCTAAACTACCTAAGCTGTCAAAGTTTGGATCTGATGGGTAGGAAAATAAATCTTTAAGTAAGATACACGACCCGTTCGGGAATACGATTGTATTTGATTGCTGATTCAGCTTGTAGTGAAGCCCTGATTTTAACCCTTGCATTTCGCAAACCTTAAAAAAAGAAACAAGGGTCGTTTCTTTAAGAGTTTTTAGTTCGCTCCGACCCATTAACCAACGGGTGCCAGGGAATTTAAGAGAATTCTTTAAAAGCCAATAAGTGCCTAATATGCTTTTCCCCCCGCCATTCAGCCCGCAGCCCCCCCATATAAAACATCAGTAGTAATCTGATCTTCTAAATAGTCAAGGGCTGCGGTTTGCTTTTTAGTTAGGTTCATAAATTATGGTTTCTCATAAGTCTTTTCTTCTTTCCATACGATTGACGTTTCGCCACTATGTTTTATTTCATTGGGAGCGTAATCACCTTCCATTTTGTTTAGTTCCGCGTAATACTGCAATTTCCTTGCACGTAGTTCATTTTGTATTTGGACAGGCAACATGAAAATATCTCCATTATGGCTTTTATTAACTTTGTTCCCGACAACAAAAGTGAATTGAACCTCACCTTTTATCTGTTGGTCAATAAGTGTAATTTCATTTTGAAGTTCAACCTGCTTCTCTAATTTCGATTTTAAGCCTGTTTTTACGGCATCAACCTTTGTTTCGATATAAACTGCGTCTGCCGCCTTACTTGCCTTTTCTTGCCTTGTTCCTTGTTGAATATTTGCAATTTTCCAGTAACTATCAATCGTCCTTTCAGATTTTTGTAGTTTTTTGCAATATTTTGCAATAACCTTAGCTCTGGTTGTACCCTGCTCAATCTCTTTTACGATTGCATCGATTATTATTTGTTTTGAAGGTTTAGGCATGGGTGTTTTCGATATACTTGTTAATTTCATCCTCACTAAGCTGCTGCCCGTTTCTTTTTATCACTAAGCTGCTGCCCGTTTCTTTTTATCACTAAGCTGCTGCCCGTTTCTTTGCGGTGCTTTATATAGCGGGCAACTATGACGTCGCAATATTTGGGATCGAGCTCAACTAAATATCCTTTTCGCTGCATTTGGTCACATGCAATTATTGTAGTTCCACTACCACCGAAACCATCTGCTACAATATCGCCCTGTTTGCTGCTATTGCCTATTTGATAAGCGAATAATGCAACAGGCTTCATTGTTGGGTGTTTTGCATTTCTTTGTGGACGATCAAAATTTAATACGGTTGTTTGTTTCCTGTCTGAATACCACACATGCGCCGCGCCCTCTTTCCACCCGTATATACAGGTTTCGTGCTTTGAATGATAATCTCCGCGCCCCATTACTAGCGTGTTTTTTACCCAAACATTTAAGCCACTATATTTAAATCCTGAATCTTCAAATGATTGCACAAATCTATGAATCTGCTTATCCGATTGCCAAACATACCATGCACCACCTGCTTTTGTATATGCTCCAAGCGCTGTATAAAAATCATAAAGGAATTGATAAAAATCCCCATCACTCATCGAGTCGTTAGCTATTTTCAACTTATCTTTTGTTCCCCCTTCATAGGCTACATTATACGGCGGATCAGTAATAACTAAATCTGCCAATTGCCCGTTAAACAACTTTTCAAATGTATCTGTTTGAGCACTATCTGCACAATGCAGCCGATGCTCATTCAGTTCGTACAAATCACCCAATACCGTAATTGGTTCTTTTGGTGGCACTCCGTTAAAATAATCTTCCTCCGCTTCCAACTTCACGCTGCTTTCAATTCCCCACTCCTCACAAACGGCTTCGCCTAATTCGGCTTCAATTAATTCGGCATCAAAAACAATATTGGCTTTTGCAGAAGCATTATCAGCCAGCGCCATTTCCCGCCCTTCAGGAGAATCTAAATCAATATCTGTTCTTTTTACTGCAATGATTCTTTTACCATCTGATTCTACTATTTGCACATCTTCCATGCCTATTGAGGCGGCATTTTCTACAGACTTATTCCCGGCAATGATCCGGTTATTTTTGTCAATGAGGATAGAACGGCCCGCGCCAAATTTTCTGAATGATTTTTCAATTAAGGAATTGCCGTATTCGCCCCCCTTGTTGAAATTTTTATCGTCCTGTATTAAATCTGATAGCTTGCTACTTTTCGCCATAAGCCCGAATTTACTTTCCTTTATACATTTGCTGCGTTTCTTTATACAATCTTTCCCGCTTTAAATTCTCAGCGAAGGTTTTGTTTTGGTTATTCATGTTGGATTTATTTTATTTTTTCCCCATGCCCATATTACCACGCACACAGCCAATATCACTAACCCGATAAATAGCCATGTGCCTAATGGTGTTAAGTTTGTCATTTTAAATTTTCGATTTTAATACATTGACCGTAAAGAAATTTATTTAATGCTTGGCTGTACTTGGCTGATGAAGTAGTAAAGCCGCCCTTTATTTCGCCATTTTCTTCATAAATTTGAAGTAATACAAAATCTCTTTGCCCGTCCTTTCTTTTAATCCATCCGTAAATATTATACTCTCCTTCGTGCTCAGTATATCTATCCCATTTTATAGGGAAGTGCTGGCTTAAATATTCGATGTACTGTTTAATCATTTTTCTTGTATTTCGGTGTTGTATTATGCCTCTATAATTTTAAATTCCACACGCGGGTCGTCTTTGTCTATGAATTTTTGAGCAACTATTTTCATTGCTAAATTATCATTTGATATTGCTTTTACTTTTTGCAGACAATCTAAAAGGATCTTCATGGCGTTATCTAAATCTGATCTTTTAGAAGGATAGTAAACATCAACGTGAAACTCAAACGGCACGGAGATATTAGCGTTACGATATTTACCGCATTGCCACATAAAACTTTCCTCATAAATTTTTAATGCCTTTGACTTTGCCAGCGATCCGTGACCGTTTAAAGTTATTATCTTGTAGCAGTTCGATTTTGATGGAACGTTGCCTTTTATTATTTGCATTATTTCTTTTGATTTTAGTATTGCTTGTATCGTAGGGTTATTGGTCAAGACTAACTAAAATCTGAAATATTTGGGTTATTATTCCACCTGTCTATCTTCCCGTTTTCATCAATATGCATAATAATATAATCTCCAAAGGATTCATCATGCAAGTCCAAAATTTTAGGAACGTAATCCTCTTTGGTTAGAACTATATTACCATCGGCATCTTTTAAATGGTAAGTCCCATCATCACAAACTTTGTAATGCACATCAGCCGTTTTATCTTTTTCCCAATTTGTAATTATGCCTGTTTCAATATCAATTTCAGGGCACCAATAATCACCATCACGGCAAGGTATCAATTCGCCTGTTTCATCTTCAACACAATTTACAGACGAATCTTCCCAATACCTTGCGCCAGCTTTTACAGATAATGTTTTTAATTCAATCTCTTTCCCATTAATTACTACTTTCATCGTTTTATTTTTTTATTGTGATTAATTTTACGCGTTGAAAAAAGAAAGTATTGCCGATTCTGGAATAACCAATCCGACCTCGCTTTTTACGTGTTCACAGAAATCGCTTATTACATTCATATTCCTATCGGTTCTTTCTTCAAGTTCTTTTTCAGATTCTTCTTTGGGTTGTGAAACATGAAAAAAGTCTCGCAGGCTTTCATTTCTTCTGGTATCCGGAATGGTGAACGTGTCTCCTGATTCATTAGTTAAAATCATGTTGGTATCTCTATATTCCACACTTACCCAACTATCTGCACTATCTTTCCTTTCATTTACGATAGAGGCGTATTCTTCCAAATCAGAATTAATATATTTTTCATTTTTAACCATATATTCTTCTCCGGCGCTTTGGCATTCTTTTGGTTCACAAATTTCAGGGTGTACATGACTGTAATGTGCCTGATTAAATCCAGCGTAATAAGCAGATAAAAACCTTTCTTTAATTTTTTCAGCACGTACTTCCCTTCCTCTCACTTCATCAATGAATTTATCTTTGTCTACTTTTTGCCAGTTGGCAGTGGATTCGGGGGTAGCGAGATCTGGGATGATAGGCTTTCTTTTAATAGATACGAAATTCAATATGTCCTCATTTGCCTTAACACGTTCTGCGAAGGATAGTTTATCAGCCGCCAATAATTCGTTTTTAACCATTAGAAGAAGTTCATATTCGCTTTCCTCCTCTGCACTTATATCACTTACTTTGTTTTGAAGAGTAAACTCAATATCGTTTTCATAGATTTTATCTTTGTTCCATGATACTTCTGATAGTTCATTGAAGTCTTCGCTATCGCAATCGTCACCTATTTGCAGGTATATTTTTTCGGGAATGTTTTTCATATTACTCATTTGGTTTTATTTTTTAATAATGATCAGTTTCGCTTTCAATTTCAATCCATTCCCATCTTTCGGATCCATTGTTCCCTTTCCATAATTGTTGTAATCTTAATTCAAATAGGCCACTTTCAAATCGAACTCTAACATACCTTAAATAAGGAGTTATAGTAAATTTCTCTTGCGGAGGTAGGATTGTGTCTTGTATTTTTTTGTATTCGCCATATAAGTTATTTTATAGATTATTGAATTTCGAACAGGTAGCAATTATTTAGGTCCCATACTTTTTCTTGCGCTTCTTCCCACCTTGCTTGTTTACCGATATATTCCATCCCGTATTCAAGTCCTGTGTTATGTTTTGTTGGGTATTCACCGAAAGGATTTTCAAATGGAATTTCAAGAGATTCTAATTTGGAGAAGAAAGATTGTTTGGCGGTATTAGCCACATTTGCGCCTTTTTTGTAATTAAATCTTTTACCACCAAATAATTTCTTTGGCTCAGGCACCAATTCTTCAAACTGTTCTTCTTTAATACCAGTTAGTTTGCCGATCTCTTTTATGTTAGGAACCTTTATTTTAGGGCAGTTCAATTCTTTATTTACTGCCATAAGCCACAAACCTGAGTAGCTGTAATCTTTAATAACAAATTTGCTGCACCCTTTCGGCAACTCTACTAACAGTAGTTTCTTTTTTAAGCCCGTAATTGTTGATTGTTTCATTGCCACCAATTATTAATTGTTAATGAATATGTTTTAAAGAAATAAGCCTTTTGTAAGACCCAATTAATTTTAGTCTTAGGTTTTCATCTTTTCATTTGTCTTGATCCTTTTGCCCCTATGTTGTACTTCATTTTATTTAAAGTTTTCTGGTTTAGTAATTAATACTTTCATTCCAACAAATAATTTGACCGTCAAATACTTTCCCTTTTTTATATGGGAACCAATCCCAAAAATCTTTTAATGAAAGTCCATCGTTTGACGCAAGTGCCACTATTTTGTCAGACAACCTATACTGGCAGTATAATTCTTTATTTATCCAAATATGGTAACCTTCCATTTTAAAATCCCAAACCTTTTTTACTTCAATATCAGGCGCAATAATTATTTGCTTACTAGCGTACGGCTTACCGCTCCAAACACGTGGAGAAAATTTATCACCAACTTTAAAACGATGTCCGCCACGAATTGTATGACCTTTAGGCGTGTGGCTGTGGATATTTTCGTTAACGTCTAAATATTTTGAAGGAAAGGCTTCATCATAATATTGGAAGTAACCATTTATAGGGTTATGATTACTTTGTTCATTATCCCATAAGAACTTCCAAATCTTTTCTACAAAATACGTAGGCTCACCTTTGCGTGGGTGGTAAGAAGGAAAAGTTCTACTAAATGTTACAACCTTGCTCATTTTTCTCTATTTTAATTTTTACAATTCTTTTAAATCACTTAAAATCCTTTGCATCTGCACAACCTTTTCTTCCTGCTCCTGTTCTTCCTGCGATTTTTCCAGCTTCATAATCGAGTAAAGCCTCTTTGCTTTCCCGGGTAGATCGTGTATCTCTCCTGGAAACATATTTGTTAACTGTTCGGCTATTATGGTTATGATGTCGGTCATGCGCGTTTCTGGTATTGGTAATATTTTTCTTTATTTTCTGCGATAACTTTTTCTATGAATTTAGCCGCCATCTTTTTACCTTCATCTGAAAAAGGGAACAACCTCGAAATATTGATTCTGCCTTGTACCCTTGCCCGCCAGTATTTATTCTTCCCTTTATTCATTTGATCGAAAACGATTCCTTTTACGCCGGATTTATTAGGTTTCATTTGAAAGTTTTAATTGTTAAATAAATTCCTCAATCTTATGAGTATCTAACCCTGTATAGGTATGTATTAATTTTCTCAACTCTAAACCGCAACTTTCGGCCATTTTTATACGATCTTCTATTCCCATTCCGTCATACTCTTGTTTATCCCAAAGTTTATCCATTAAGGCGGTTTGAAATATTATCAATGAATTCATAAATTCCCGCTTTGTATAGTCTGGTTTATTGTCATCACCTTTTGCTTCTGCGTTTTGGTTTAAAATATCATTGGCAATAATTTCTAATTCTCGTTTGTATGATCTCATTTCGTAAAATATTTTACTGATTTATAAATTTTATTACATGCAGTATCTTCGCTGCGTCGGTTAATGTTCTGTTCGTAAATTGTAATCCTGTCGCCCTGCACTCTTTCACCAATTCTTTCTTTTCGCTTTCTTCTAAATTTTCAACCGGCGTTAATCCGTCTATCAGCATTATTTCATAAACTCTTTTCATCACATTTACCGGAACACCGGAATCAATCAAAAAGTCAAGGTTCTTTTTATCTTTTTTGTAAAGGCCAATAAAAAAGGCTGATAAGGTAAAGTCAATGGTCATTCTGCTTTATTCTTAAAATATTCAAGATTTGCTTCGTGCAATAGTTCCTTAAGTCCTTTTTCATCGCTTGATCTTATCCCGCCGCCTATTCTTTTAAAATTTGATTCTTTCTCCTCTTTTTTCTGTAAATATTTTTCATGCCTTTGCTGGCGGTAATTTTCAAATAATTCAAATATGGTTTGCTGATCCATACGGTCTAAAATCTTTCCATACTTGGCAGATTTGGCCCCCTGAAAGAACAAGGCAAAATCTTCAATAGAAAGGTAATCTTCATAAGAAGTATCTATCATTTCAAAAGCACACATCACTATTTGGTCGGCTGTCATTGGCCGGATAAGGTTAAAACTGTTTGCAAAGTCCGTAAGGAGCACAATTAGCAGTCCGTGAATAGTTTCCTTGCCGTACTGATCGATAAGGCCAGGAAGCCGGTCTTTTACGGGTATAGTGAGCAAACTTTCAAACTTCACTATCCCTCGATCTTTAAATTGCTCTAAATTCTTAATTAGCTGTAATTGGTTGTTGCTGTGAATAGAATTTAGTAACTGCCTCGTTGAGTTGTTGACCGTTGATTTTACTAACTGGTGATTTCCCGCTTTTACTATTTGATTTTCCATTTTTAATTTCTTGAGTGATGCTCTGAATGTGATTTTCAATTTGCATCAGTGAGTAATTTTTGAAAAAGTTGTGATTAGAAACAAATTCTGATATTGTGCCCCATAGGTCGTAAAGGTATTTTTCATCTTCCCGCGTTCGTTTGGAATAGTTGATACCTGACTGATCGCAGATAAAAAGCGCTATCCCTTGCAAGGCTGTGTAATCTTTCACTTTGTCAGCCGGATAATCAATTTTGTAGGTTTTCCAAATTTTATCCATTTCAGGAACTAAAAGTTTTTCAGACTTTTCAAAGTCCTTATCTTTATCCATATCCTTATCTTGTTCCTTATCCTTATCCTTTTCTTTTTCTTCAAGGGTATCAGGTACCCTATTAGGTACCCTACCTGAAAACTCAGGTACCCTTAATTTGCCATCTATCCATAAACCGTATTTTATTAATTTTTTAATTATTGGCCGATGCGGATTGCAGCTTTCAGACAAAACCCCGTACTGAAATTCTATAAATCCTTTTACTAAAATTTTTTCGCCAAATTTTTCAAATTGATCTCCGCCGTCAACTTCTAAAATTTCAGCCTCGGTAAATGTCTCTCCAACATAAATGGCAGCTAGTTTGTAATTAGGTGTCCATACGCCCGCACTATCACATTTATCGAACAAATACCTTACAGCGCATTTTAACCGGCATGACAAGCTCATAAACCATTCCTTATCGGACAGCTCAGTGTCGCAAAATCTTTTCATAAACAATTTTAATTTTTCATTAGATATTATACCTCAAAATCCGCCAGCCTGTGATTGTTTAAGCATGTAACACAATCACCGTAATATTGAAAGTCAATAGTATTCTTCTTATTAAAATAAACCGCGTACAAAGCCTTAATTACCCCTTCAACTGTAGTATTTAATTCTAATCTTTTAGCTTCTTCATAATCGTCTTGCCCGTAGGATGGATCCGGCAATTCTATTACCCTGTTTGCTTCGCTACCTGTAATCCTAAATATTTTCCATCCTGCTTTTAAAAGGTTTGTATCTCTTTTTTTATCCTTTACTTGATCATGAAATCCTTTGCCGTCAGTTTCTAAACCAATTTTTAAATAAGGATTGCCAAAATCAAGAAAATAATTAAGAACAGGGTATTGAGGATAAAGTATAACCCTACTTGCACGGATTACACACCAGGCATCGTATTCAATCGGAGTAAAGTATTTAGTAAAATCTATTTCGTAGGTATTATGCCAGTGGCCTGTAATTGCTCTCTTTATAATTTGTGGCTCATTGTATTCGTAGTAATCCTTAAAAACTTTTTGCCTTTCGAAAACATTATTGCAGTCATCCACTCTTTTACTAAAAAAGTATTTTGGATCAATCGGTATAAAAGGCTCAGATCGTCTTTGTTGAATAAACTTTTGGAACTCGTTCATTTGTTGCAGTTTTTAAATGGGAAAGTAGAGTGCAGGCGGCCGGGTTTGATGAACTGCAACGTAACATCATGCAAAGGAGAAAAGCTCCCTCTCCCGGCCATATAATTAAGTGGTAATGTAAAAAGAACATTGCATAAAGGGTTGTTACGTTGCATATGCAATATACAATAATTAAACAACCCGCAAAAATATTTCTTCATAATTCAGTTTTTTTTTCATTAAAATATTGGTTCCCGTAATGCAGTTTGGTTTTAGAACAATTTCTTTTGAATATTGCTCAACACTTTTTCTTTAGCGTCTTTAAAAAAGTCTTTTTTAATCTCAAATCCATAAGCCTGTCTGTCGCACTGAATGGCTGCGAGTAATGATGAACCACTACCGGCGCAAGGATCTATCACTACATCACCCTTATCTGTAAATATTTCTATTAATTGTTCCAATAATTTCACCGGCTTTTGTGTGGGGTGGATCTTCTCAACTGTGGTATCTTTTTGCCAGTCCAAACAATTAAACACCATCTTACCGTGATTGTTGAATTTTGGCAGCTTATCACGATATAATAAAATAGCATATTCACAATTACCGACTACCCTCATATTTGCTTTTAAAACCTGTGCAGAAAAGTTTTTTCTAAATACTAAATTGATATACCGGTTCAAACCATATTTTTTTGCTTTTTCTATGAGTTCAAATTGCTGCTCAAAGGCGCAAAAAACAATCATGCAAGGCGCTTTGCCTGGTTCTTTTGGTTCCTTCATTAGCATGGTTGAGCAGAAATGCAAAAACTCAGTTATCCTAAAATCTTTATCGGTATCAAAAAACTCCTTATTAGCTTTTTCACTTTCACCATTTGAATTATCACCGCCTATATACCAAGATGGATTTGAGCCGTAGGCATTTTTACCAACGTTATAAGGAATATCAGCTATGATCAACTGAGCCTTTGGAATATTATAACGCTTGTAATTCTGAAAATGATCGTTGTATAAAAACGGCTTGTATTTGTCGTGCGCTTTTACTCTTTTATTTTCTGCTTCTAAAACTTCTATCATCATTTTTTACTTTATTTCTATTATTTCAAATTCTCCAGTAAAACTTTTCATGTGCTTTAAAAGATCTCTCACAAATCCTTCGGCTCCGGCTTTTGTTGTGAAATTGCCACTCATCCTTACCTCTTTTCCTTCATGCCCGATATATTGTAACCCGTTCCACTTTTCTTTGAATTTTACCCATCTTACTTTATAATGTACCTTCTCATTTATGGCTTTAGGGTAGAATAGTTGAAGTGGTAAGGGCTGTAGTTTCATTGCTTCATAGATTTTATCCCGTGTTCTCCAAAAACAACTACTACTGAGCTAAATGGCGCAGTAAATTCACCGCCCTTAAATCTTATTCTCCTTTCAATAAACCTTAATTGCGACTTACCTACGATCCAGTTGTGCCACCATTTTGCAGAAGTAGAAACGGGCAATAATGCAACAACAACCGTATCAAATTTTTGGCTTTCTAAGAAACATTTTTCCACCCATAAATCAATGTTATTCCTGCTATAAGGTGGGTTAACAAAACAAGATTCACCTTCCCATGATTGAGATAATCCGTTATCTTTTGGAGTATAATATTTTTCACACTTAGCAGTATGGATTTCACAACAAGGGTCAAGGGTAAAATTAAATTCAGCATCAAGGATTTTAAAAAGATTCAATGGAGTTTCCCAAAGATCTTTATTATCCACTCCTTTACTTTTTGCTAATTGGCTATTTACTATCATGCTACTTTTTGTTTATAAACTTTATGATAACTCTCGATATAATTTTCTACCTGATCACGGATTGCTTTTGGTAACTCCGCGCACATATTGTTGATGTTCTGCATTTGCAGGGTTACTTCGCTGTCTAACATTTCTTCCTGTAATATTTTCGCATCACCAGCAGGTAGTAATAATTTTAAATCCCTGACGTTTACGTCAATTCTTGTTTTAAGGGTATTAACCAGGTTCTTAGCGTTTCCTCCTATTTTTACTGAATTAATCACAAGCGATAAGTGTAATTCAGCATTTACCATGTGTTTGTAGGCGTGGAATAGATCGTATGTTTCTTTACTTATTTGCATATAAAATTTTGTTCTTTAAAAACTTCTCCAATACCGATTCCGAAAAAGTTACTGTCTTGCCTTGCTTTGTGAAACTTTTTGTGTAGGTGTATTCGTGTAACAATTCAGTTTTTGTTTTGATGGTTTGGGTGTATTCTAACTCGTTTTGATCTGAAAGGCAGGTAAGCTGTTTGGGTGGTGTCATAAGAAAAAAAGCCGGTTACTCATTACCGGCAAGCCAGATTATTTTTTGATAATTACAAAACCTTCGGCGCTCTTTAATTCTTCATTAAATATTTCATCAATTTGAGACTGCACCAATTCGTGAAGCTCTGTTGATTCAAACCAAAACCTCGCGCTTCCTTCAGTAACATCTACGCCAACTTCTACCCGAAAACGGATTGCAGGAAAGCCTTTAAAAATTGGGATGTTCAAGATAAATTCCGTTGGGGCGTTGGTGGTTACTTCCTTAATAAAACCGCGCTCTTTATTGCCTCTAATATCGCTGCTATCGTTGGCCTGGATATTTACAGTGGAAGAAACTTTTTGGAAGGCAAGGAGCATTGCAGCGTGTTTATCTGCGTCAGCAAAAAACAACTTGTTGAACTTTATTAGTTTC
>Ga0134128_10005922_pt1 | contig 14817 bp, 15 predicted proteins | sample KB31754_FD_96462 | JGI IMG/M metagenome (GOLD analysis project Ga0134128, IMG submission 96462) | Terrestrial soil microbial communities with excess Nitrogen fertilizer from Kellogg Biological Station, Michigan, USA - KB3-175-4 | ecosystem: Environmental > Terrestrial > Soil > Unclassified ... | reverse complement strand
TAAATGGTCGCGACGAATGCGACCGCGATACCTGCGCCAAGGTCAGCAGGATTGGAGAGGTTCTCCATTACCTGGATTAATCCCATCACCGCTCCAAGGATGCCGATGGTCGGCGCATAGCCTCCGGCTGCTTCCCACACCTTGGCGCCCTGATGGTGAAGATCCTCGAAAGTCTCGATCTCCACTTCCAGCACGCGCTGCAACACCTGCGGTTCGGTTCCGTCCACCACCATCTGCAGTCCTTTTCTCACGAAAGGATCGTCGATGCCTTCAACCTGATTATCGAGTGCCAGCAAACCCTCCTTGCGTGCAGCAGCGCTCCAGGTTGCGATATGCTGTACTACCGCCTCGGGGTTGAGCACTGGCGGAACAAATATCCAGCGGCTCATTTTCATGGCAAGTACAAACTGGCGGACCGGACTTTGCAGCAGGACAGCTCCCAGTGTCCCGCCCAGCACGACTACGAGCGAAGTAACCTGAATGAGCGATGCGTGGTGTCCTCCTTCGAGCACTTGCCCGCCAAAAACAGCAACCAGTGCAATACTGATACCGATTATGCTATTGAAGTCCATGCGTATTCCTTGAGCCGCACACGTAGCCGGGCAACCGCCTGACTATGCATCTGACATATTCTCGATTCGGAGACGCCCAAGACGGCGCCGATTTCCTTGAAATTCAGTTCCTGCTCGTAGTACAGCCCCATCAGCGTTTTTTCGCGTTCAGGCAGAGCCTCTATCGCGTTGATCAAAACCTGGCGCAAATTGCCGTCGAGCAGCGCCGCCAGCGGGTCAGCAGTATTGTTGGCACAGTTGCGCTCCAGAAAATCGTCGTCCTCATCGTCCGAAAAATCCTCATAATGGATGAGTTGAGTCCCTCTTGCTTCAAACAGCATCTGCTGGTAACTTTCGATCGACACGCCGAGTTCTTCGGCGATCTGTCGCTCCGAAGGAGAGCGGCCGAGGCGCTGCTGCAGCACATTGATAGCGCCCTCGATCTGGCGCATGGCCCTTCGAGCCCCTCGCGGAAGCCAGTCCAGCTGGCGCAATTCGTCGAGCATGGCACCGCGAATGCGTTGCTGCGCATACGTCTCGAATTGTGCGCCGGGCATCTCCTCATACCGGTTCAACGCTTCCATCAGGCCGATCATTCCGACCTGTATCAGGTCGTCTGCTTCTACACTGACAGGCAATCTCGCCACCATGTGATTGGCGATCCGTTTTACAAGCGGGGTAAACTCCACGATCTGTTGCTGTTTATCGATTGTGCCGGCCGAAGTGTACATGCTGTTCCTCATTATGACTCTGCTGTAACCGCATTCATTCTGGCACCCTGACTGCCGGGACTGCCTTGCAGCAAACATTGTATGAAGCGTTCGAGACCTCGTCCTTCATCCTCCTCGAATGGCCAGTGAATCAACGATTCCGCCGCATGCTGAAACGCTGTCCCGAAGGACGCAGCCGAAAGAGATTTGGGCAACGGGTTACCAGGACAAAGCTTGTGCTCGTACGGTATATATCCCAGGAACTGGAGCGAGATCCCCAGATAACGCCTGGCGGCGCTCTCCATATTGCTGAAAATGGTATTTGCTTCGATTTCCGTAACCGCTTTATTGATCAGAATGTGGTAGCGCCGCTTATTCTGGTAGTTTCCACCGATATGCTTGATCAGTGCATAGGCCCCAGTAATGGAAGCGGCTTCGGGCGAAGCAACCACAACGATTTCATGGCTTGAAAGAGCAAGCGAAAGCGAGCGACTGACCCTGTCCGGGGCAGCATCGATCAGGACCACGTCGAATGGCGGCGTTATATGCGCGAAAGATCCGATCAGGTGAGCGCGGTCGCCGGCATTGAGTTTTTCAAGGACTCGCATGCCCCGCCCCGCCGGCAGGATCGAAAATCCGTGGACACTGCTGACAACCACCTCCTGCACGGTTTTGTCGCGTCGAATGACATCCAGCAGGTCGCGGTGCGCGTTCAACCCCAACAATCCGCATACACTGCCTGCGCCCGTGTTCTCGTCGATTACCAGCACGCTTTTTCCATTGCGCGTCAGAGCCACCGCGAGATTGATCAGGGCTGTGGTCTTTCCCACACCCGTTCCGCCGGATGTGAGTGTGACAATGCGCAGGAAATTCTGAACCAGCAATCGGCGCAGGCCCTCTGCCTGGTCATGGATCGGCTCAGCCAAGGAACACCTCGCTCGTATCCGGCCCGATTCCGCCACACTCGCGACTTGTCCCGGCTATCGAGCATGAATGGTCGATAGGGGTAAAAGACGTGGCGTCCTGGAACTGAGGAAAATGAGCAAACTGCGAGAGATCGTCGAACATGCGGTTTACCAGAGACTCGGCATCCGCGAGCTCGATATCCTCGGGGACCCGCTGGCCGTGAGCGACGTAGTAGAGAGGCAGGCTGTGGCGCATGGCTATATCGAGCGCACAGCCTGTTACCACCGCTTCATCCAGCTTGCTGATGATGGCGCCCGCCAGACCATCGCCCCAGTAGGCCTGCGCAACTTCATCCAATGTATGCCAGCTTGAGGCGGCGTTGAGCAGCAGCAGGCGCTTGATTTCACTACCGCAGCCGCTCAGCATGGCAACCTGTTCGGCCACCATCTGGTCACGCTGACCCACGCCAACCGTATCGATCAGCACCATATGCTTGCCCCGCAATTCATTCAACGCAAGGGTCAAGTCCTGCGTATCCCTCACCGCATGTACGCTGACCCCCAGAATCTTTCCATAAATCCGTAACTGCTCATGCCCGCCTATGCGGTAGCTGTCGGTCGTCAGCAAAGCGACCTTGCTTGCGCCGTGGCGGACAACACAACGCGCTGCGAGCTTCGCAGTAGTCGTTGTCTTACCCACACCGGTCGGCCCTACCAGTGCGTAAACACCTCCCTTCTCCAGAATTTCGCTCTCATTCCCGATAGTCTGGAGACTGCTTGTCAGTGCCGTTCTTACCCAGTTCATGGCTGCGCTTGCGTCCAGATTTCCTGGCAATTGATCCAGCAGCGCCTGCGCGGAAACATCATGGAGTCCTGCCGCCAGCAGCTGGCGAAATAATTGCCCACGCACTGGATCGCGCCTCTCCTGTTCGTTCCGGCTTAGCAAGGCAAGTTGCTGCTCCAATGTCGAATGCATGAAACGGACTTCCTTGAGAACACTGGCCGCAACCTTGTCCGCGACTTGAAGAGAATCCAGCGCAAGCCGCCGCTGCCTGCCAGGATTCCTCCCGTCTGCCGTGCGGCGTGTATTCTCCGACCGCTTACACCAGCTCCGGAAATCTGACACGTCCGTATCCCCCGCCATGTTGCTCGCTTTGACGCGGGTTGTTCCTCTGCTGCTTTTCTTCGTCAACCCTTCTCCACTCTTCGGGGACTGCATGCGTCCCGTAGTTGCGCGAGGGCGTTTGCTGGAAACTTGTGGAATGGTTTTTTTGTTCGTCCTGGCAACTTGACCCGTCTCTTGCGTCTTCTTTCGCGGCGAAGGAGGCGAATCAGCCTGATATGAATCTTCAACGCTTCTTTCAATTCTTGCCACCTGCTCCGCACTCTCGGCAGGATGTACAGCAGGATTTTCGGGCGCGCTCTTGGAGACGTCAGGCGCAGGTGCCGACACTTCGGGCGAAAGCCCATTCCTGCTCTCCTCACGCCGCCTTTGCTGCTGCCCATCCTCTTTCTGATGTTCCGGCGGCGGGAGCAACGCAGACATATCGCTATTGCTCAGGGCTAATATCTCGACACCGTCGTCTACCGCCCGGTTCGACAGAATCACTCCGTCTGATCCGAGCTCATCGCGTACCATGCGCAATGCTTCACTGGTTGTTTTGGCGAAAAATCGTTTGATAGTCATGCTCTGGCTCCAAGGATCGAAGTGACTTTAATATTGCTTGAATCGGGTACTTCCGCATGCGACAGTATTTTCAGTTGAGGTACGGCGCGGCGCAGAAAACGCGCCAGCAAGGTTCGAAGCGACGCCGGCACCAGCAACACGGGAACCAGCCCCACCTGCTCCTGCCTCTGACTGGCTCCAGCTGCCTCCCGAATAAGGGTATCGGCGAGTCCCGGCTCGATTCCTGCCCCGGTCGGGCTGGCCTGCAAAGCTTGCGTCAGCAACCTTTCCAGTCCGGAATCAAGCGCCATCACCTGCAACTCGCTGGCTTGCGGCCATATCTGCTGGACGATTGACCGCCCCAACGCAATGCGCACCAGCGCCGTCAGTTCATACGCATCCTGAACTTTCGAAGCGTGCTCGGCCAAGGCTTCGACGATGCTTCGCATGTCGCGTATATGCACATTCTCTTCCAGCAGATTCTGCAGCACCTTCTGCAAGGTGGAGAGCGGAAGCAGTTTCGGAACCATATCTTCCACCAGCCTGGGAGAATCCTTTGAGAGTCGATCCACCAGTTGCTGCACTTCGGTACGACCGAGCAATTCGGCAGCGTGGCTGTGCACCAGATGATTGAGATGGGTGGCAACGACAGTGCCTGCATCGACTACCGTATACCCGAGCGACTGGGCGCGCTCTCGCTGACCTGCTTCTATCCAGACAGCGGGCAGCCCGAAGGCCGGATCGGTGGTGGGAAGACCAGGCACGTTGCCAGATACGATGCCCGGATTGATGGCGAGATACTGCCCCACATTGACTTCACCGGTTCCAATAGCGACGCCCTTGAGCGTTATCCGGTAACCGTTAGGGCGCAGCTCCAGATTGTCACGGATATGAACAGTCGGCGGAAGGTACCCGACCTCCTGGGCGAATTTCTTGCGCACGCCTTTGATCCGCCCGAGAAGCTCCCCGTCCTGGGCCTTGTCCACGAGCGAAATCAGCCGATAACCCACCTCCAGCCCCAGTATGTCCACAGGCATGACATCCTCCCAGCTCGCGTCCTGCGTCTCCACCTGGATAACGGGCGCTGTCGGCGCCTGCGATGCAAGCCGCTTGCGGCGCTGTTCCATCAGATAGGCGCCGCCACCGCACAATGCAGCCAGCAGCAGAAAGGCAATGTGAGGCATGCCAGGTATGAGACCCATGAGGCCGATGATAGCGGCAGTCAAAGCCAATACCTGGGGATTTGAGAAAAGCTGGCCCGCCAACTGAGTGCTGATATCCTCATCGGTGCCGACGCGGCTAACTATCAGGCCGGCAGCAGTAGAGATAATAAGCGCGGGAATCTGTGCCACCAGTCCGTCACCGATGGCAAGCAGGGTGTAATTTCTGGCGGCGGTCGCAAGATCGAGGTCATGCTGCAGGACGCCGACTATCAATCCGCCAATTACATTAATAAAGAGGATGAGAATTCCCGCTATCGCATCTCCTCTTACGAACTTGCTCGCGCCATCCATGGAACCGTAAAACTCCGCCTCCTGCGCAATGGAGACGCGCCGCCTGCCGGCCTCCTCCTCACCGATGAGGCCCGCGTTGAGGTCCGCATCGATTGCCATCTGCTTACCAGGCATGGCATCCAGCGTAAAGCGCGCGGAAACTTCCGCAATGCGGCCTGCGCCCTTGGTAATGACGATAAAGTTGATCACCACCAGAATAACGAACACTACTATGCCGACTGTATAATTTCCGCCGACGAGGTAATGACCGAATGCCTCGATGACCTTTCCTGCCGCATCCGGCCCGGTATGGCCTTGCATCAGCACCACCCGGGTAGACGCCACGTTGAGCGACAATCGCAGCAGCGTCGAAAGGAGCAGTACCGTGGGAAACACGGCAAAATCCAGCGGCTTGTGCGTATGGACGCTGACCAGCAGCACCATGATGGAAAGCGCGATGTTGAAGGTGAACATCATGTCCAGTAAAAATGCAGGCAGTGGCAGCACCATCATGCCGAGGATCATGAATATCAGCAGCGGGCCTGCAAGGCTGCGCGCCCTCGCACCGCTAAACAGGTAAGTCAGTTTTGTCATCGCAACCATCGTTATTCAGGTTTTCCAGTTTTTCCCGCTTTCTTGAACGCTTTATCTTCCGGATCCAGCTCAGCCGGCACGGCAAGTTCCGGCAGGATTGGCGCCTTGCTGCCAGCCTGGCCATATTGCTGATGACGGCGCAATTGATAGACGTAGGCGAGCACCTCGGCGACAACGTTATAGAGTGCTTGGGGAATTTCATCTCCCAGCTCAGCATGTTGATAGAGAGCACGGGCTAGCGGCGGGGCTTCCAGCACCGGAACTTTGTGCTGATGTCCTACCTCGCGGATTTTCAGGGCCAACAGATGGACGCCCTTCGCGACGACGCGGGGGGCGCGCATCTTGCCGTCTTCGTATTTGAGCGCGACGGAATAATGGGTAGGGTTTGTGATAATCACATCCGCCCTGGGAATTTCGGTCATCATGCGCTTTCTTGCCATTTCGCGCTGTTGCGCACGGATACGCCCCTTGATTTGCGGATTACCCTCCGTTTCCTTGTTTTCCTGGCGAACTTCTTCCTTGGTCATCCTGAGTTTGCGGTAGTGATCCCACAACCTGAACGGCACATCCACCGTCGCAATCAGTATCATGGTGCCTGCGATGGTAAAAAAACTCAGGGCAACCAGTTCGCCCATATGAGTTAAGCCCGGGACGAGTGGCCGGGCGATGAGCGACAACACGGATTCCTTGTAATGCCAGATCGTCCATACCCCTGCTCCACCGATCAGTGCGGCTTTGAGGAGAGCTTTCGCCAATTCGATCAGGCTGTGCAGTGAAAACATCCGGCTTAAGCCGCTCAGTGGATTTATCCGCTTGAAATCGGGATTGAGCGACTTCCAGCTGAAAAGCCATCCGGAAAGCAGCATGGGTGCCGCCAGTGCGACCAGGATCATCAATATCAGGAAGGGAGCGAAGGTAATCAGCACATGGAAGGATTGGTCGAACAGGCGCTCGACCAGGCGTGCCGACTCAAATCCGATTTCACGCGGGATATGCATTCCCTCCTTCATCAATCGGGCAAGCTGGCTGCTGAAGTGTCCGCCCATGAGCCAAAGGCCAGTCCCAGCTGTAATAAGGAGGGCAAATGTCGACAGTTCCGTGGAGCGAGGTGCCTGCCCCTCTTCACGAGACTTTTCCAGACGTCTGGGGGACGCCGGTTCCGTTCGTTCCTGATCGCTCTCTTCGCTCACTGCAGATTCCTGTCACAACCCGAATGACTGATAACCCCACGTGGAATTACTGCGCGTGGATGACATGCGGCATTATTGAGCAGTTCGGGAGTGTGCTATCGGGGAAAAAGAACGCAATTTTCCCCATAATTCTCAGCAGCATCGCGGAGGGGATCAACATCGGGGGTTTTTACACGGTGCGGAGCAGGATTTCCCGCGTTCGGGCAGGATCAGTGGAGTGAGTGAAGTGTTTTGCGCCAGAGGGAGCTATTGCCGGATTTCCGGAATGGTGGCAACAGTTTCTCAGCCGGCCCTACTGCGCAAGGTTTCGGGATTGACCGCGCCATTCGTTTTGACTTCCGTTGTTTCCGCGCCTTCCTTGCTTATTGCCTCGGCAGCCTTGTTGCTCATCACAATGATGCTGATACGCCGGTTGACGGGATTCGTCGGATCATTCCTGTCGAACAGGACCGCGGAACTCAAGCCCACCACGCGCATGATCTTTTGCTCATTCATTCCGCCGAGAATAAGCTCCCGCCGGGAAGCATTCGCGCGATCGGCAGATAGCTCCCAATTACTGTAATTTTTCTCGCCACTCGCGTAGGGAGTTGAATCCGTATGGCCGGAAAGGCTTAGCTTGTTGGGCATTTCGTTCAGCGCACTGCCAAGTTTTTGTAGAATTTCGCGGGTGTGCGGCTCCAGTTCAGCCTTGGCAAGCGCAAACATCGGTCGATTCTTATCATCGATGATCTGAATGCGCAGGCCTTCCGTCGTAATATCCAGCAGTAACTGTTTCCTGAATTCACGCATGGTGGGATTGGATTCGATCAGGCGCGCCAGACGGCGCTTCAAGTCCTCTAGCCGACGTGCATCGCGTCGCTCCAGCTCAAGTTGCGCTGCCCTGAAACTGAGCGGGTTTTCAGAGCTGTCCACATCCACCTTTTGTACCTGCCCATCCCGACGGATCACATCTTTTCCACCCCCCTGGATCAAACTTGTCCGGTCACCGCTCCCTGGAGTTCTTTCCGGTATCGATTCCAGCGGCCTCAGAAAGTATTCGGAAATACCTTGTAATTGAGCCCGTGTCGAGGAACCGAGCAACCACATGAGCAGAAAGAACGCCATCATCGCAGTTACAAAATCTGCATAGGCAATCTTCCACTGGCCTCCGTGCCTCTGGCTTTGCCTCCTTACTTTCTTTATGACGATACGATGCTGCGTTCCAGCCACGGCTGACCTCTTCCCTCTTTCTTATTTGTCTCTTGCCCGTCTGACGTGATTTTCCAGTTCAGCGAAGCTGGGCCGCTCCGTCGAGTAGAGCACCTTTCGTCCAAATTCGACTGCCAGTGCAGGAGTATAGCCATTGATGCTCGCCAGCAAGGTAACCCGGATGCATTGCAGCATCTTCGTCGATTCATTGAGCCTCTGTTCCAGTATCGAGGCAAAGGGCCCGACAAATCCATACCCGAGAAGAATACCGAGGAAAGTTCCCACGAGCGCTTGAGCGACAAGCACACCCAGTTCCGAAGGCGGCAGTCCCACGGATGCCATCGTATGAATCACGCCCATTACCGCCGCAACTATGCCGAATGCCGGCATGCTGTCTGCCAAGCGGGTTATGCAATGCACGGGGATTTCGCCTTCCTGATGATGAGTCTCTATTTCGTTGTCCATCAAATTTTCCAGCTCGAATGCGTTGAGATTGCCTGCGGCCATGAGGCGAAGGTAGTCGGTCAAGAACTCGAGCGGAACGTGCTCAGCAAGAATATCGGGATAATTGGCAAAAATCGCGCTTTCATTGGGATAATCCACATCAGGCTCGATCGACATCAATCCTTCCTTGCGAACCTTGACCAGAAGATCATAGAGCAGCGCCATCAGGTCCATATACAAGGCTTTGGTGTATCGGGGGCTCTGCACAACCTTGGGAAGTGACTTGAAGGTGGCTTTGACAGCTTTTTTCGTATTGCCCAGGGTAAATGCGCCCATTGCCGCACCCCCGATCATGAGAAATTCGACTGGTTGAAACAGTGCAGCCAGGTGTCCACCGGACAAAGCAAAACCGCCGAACACTGACCCCAGCACGATGAGAGATCCAATAATGGCCAACATCTTTTTCTGATATTTCCTGTATCGACTATTGCATTGCTGGAATAGGTAATTTTAGAAGCACGCCAGTAGTCCAGGAGCGCCTGGCTCAAGCAATGTTGCCGCTCCGCCTCATCACGGTTCTTCTTCTACGACAAAACTGCGGTAACGCAGCGAAATCCTGGATCGTGTTCTCTATAACGGGTCAAACCCGCCGGACTTTAGTCCATCGACACGAGTGTTCATTGCTCTGGAAAGGTAAGCGAAAAAAAACAAAAGGCAGCCGGAAAGACTCCGGCTCAGGAGAGAAAGAGATTAAGAGCTGGCGGAGGACACTGTCCTCCGCGCGGAACAATGATCGGCGCGAGTATGGGAGTGCCGGTACTACGGTTTATATAGCTGCCTCTGCCACCATCGCTGTCCGCGCCTTATTGGTTTTGCCGGCTCGGGAAGGCATATGGCATAGTCCGCAAACGTAGCGGTGATGGAGATCGTTCGCGTGCACTACGAAATGCCCACCGCATTGATTGCATGCAGTGGTCTGCATCAGCTTGCTTTCAAAGAAGCGCACCAGCGTCCAGGCCCGCGTCAGGCTGAGTATCGGTTCCATCTCGCAGACCTGGCAGTGCTCCAGATAAAGCTTATAGCTCTTGATGATGGCGCTGATTCCACGGCAGTCGCCATGAGCAGTCAGATAGCGGTAAATGTCAGCGAATACGGAGGAATGTATATTTGGCTGCCACGTAAGAAACCAATCTGTGGAAAACGGCAGCATTCCCTTGGGTGGAGAAACGCCTTTCAGTTCCTTATAAAGCTTGATCAGCCGCTCACGGCTCAGGGTGGTTTCAGACTCCAGTAACTGAAGACGCGCACCCAGGCGAATCAACTCGATCGCTGTCTTTATCTCGTTGGCTTCCGACACAATGCTTTTCTTGCGCATAACGGTTCCCCCTATCCTTATTCTTACTCAGGAAGCTTGCTTCCCCAGGAAATTCTCGGCAAATATTTCAGGAAATACTTTACGAAATTTCTTCAACCGGCTGCCCTGCAAGCAGGATCGCCGTATGAGATTGCACCATTAATTTGTCTTTGGTGTAGTTGGCAAGCATGCCGAAGACCAGGTTGTCGTCGAAACGTATCCGGCACAACATCATGTTGGAGTTCGCCAGCTTGAGTATCTGCCCTGGAGTCAGAACTTCCAGGATATCGGCGATGTCCTTGCTTATCCCCAGCCTGAAAATCGCCATATCCTTGTCGGCAATTACCATCTGCTGGGCCAGCATGAGATAAGTGAGATTAAAGTCCTTGATTTCCGTTGTCAGTTCGTTGGCTTTCATTTTTACCTCCATCACAGTGAATGGCTGCATTGTGGAGGTTTGGAAGGAGAGAAAAAACCGGAGGTTGTCCGATTTGGGTGTAGAAAATGACAGCATTTCCGTGTAGGAAATTTTCCTATAGCAGGATGCCCTGCTCAGTAGATGCCACTGAGCCTGTATAGCCTGATCAAACAATACCTGGGATATGGTCGGAGAACAGGTTTATGCGGGATTTTGGTTGATCTACGTCAACTTTTTGTGAAACTTTAGCAGCCAAAATCAAATTTTTAATAATCCGGTAAAAAAGTTCTGATATTCGCAGCCCAGCATCGTCCTCGAAACGGGCTTTTCGAGTCATCAATACCCGCTCCAATCTGTCAGTCGCCCGGTAACCCAAACTGATATTTGGTCAGTTTCCCTACTTCGGGTTAAAATTGATAGTTCGCCTCGTCCCCGCCCGGATGGTGAAATTGGTAGACACAAGGGACTTAAAATACGTGTGTGCCACACTTCCGAACGGTTCGATTCCTATAAAGAATCAATAGGTTATTACACCTAAATAGACTTCCCTTCTTAGCTATTCACACCTTGTTCACAGTGAGGTGTTAAATGGCAACTGTTCGCAAGTTAAAGTCTGGTAAATGGAATGCTCAAGTTCGACGCAAAGGGCATTCCCCAATCAGTAAATCCTTCACCTTTGAGAAAGACGCTCATACCTGGATAAGGGCAATTGAAAGTGAGATGGATAGGGGCAGCTATATCAATCGTTCTTCAGCGGAAAACACTACATTAGCTGATGCCCTTATTCGCTATCGCAATGAAATAACCCCTACCAAGAAAGGAAGGGATAGGGAAAAGAATCGTATCAATCAATGGCTGAAACACCCCTTAGCGAATAAATCCCTATCTTCTTTAAGGTCTACTGATTTTGCTAAATATCGGGATGACCGTCTTAAACAGATTGCGCCAGCAACATTGAAATTGGAACTGGCACTTATGTCTCATATATTCACAATAGCTTCTAAGGAATGGAATATCCCAATAGTTAACCCAATTTCCTTAATCAGAAAACCTAGCGTAAACAATTCCAGAACAAGGCGATTAGAAGAAGGTGAAGAGCAGTTATTGCTAACTGCGTGTAAGCAATCTAGGAATCCCCTTCTTTATCCGATAGTAGTTATAGCCATAGAAACAGCTATGAGGCTTTCTGAATTGCTTAATATGGAATGGCAAGACATAGACCTTAATAAGCGTTTCATCTTCTTAAAAGATACAAAGAATGGAAGTTCTAGAAGAATACCGCTATCGCTAAAAGCTATAGAAGTATTGGCTTCCATACCTAAACACATTACTGATAAGCGTGTCTTCTATACATGGAAGCCTAGAAGTGACGCTATGAATGGCGCATTTAAATTAGCAGTGAAGAAGGCAGGATTAGATAATTTCAGGTGGCACGATTTGCGCCATGAGGGAACCAGCAGATTATTTGAATTAGGACTGAATGCTATGGAAGTTTCTTCTGTGACGGGCCACAAGGGAATGGCTATGCTTCAAAGGTATACACATCTATCAAATGACCGACTGATTTATAAGATGGATAAAGCCATTTAATCCTTCTAACAACATATAAATTCCCTTCTTCACCTAGCATCCCTATAGGCCATGCGGCATACAGCCAATTGGCCTTTTTTATTGTCCATTACATATTGATTGCACATAGATTACATAGCTGGAATGGATGATTGATTACATCTCAAATCATATATATCCAGCATGAATAGTTAGGACTAGACGCTTGAAACACAAGCGGTTTTATGATATAATAGAAGGATATACAGTGAAATATTGTATACAAACCCCCAATAATACCATTGGGTAGAACTATAGCAGGAAAGAAACCACAAGTAAAGGGATTTAACAAAATGACTTCGATATTTGAATTGGATGTTTTGGCACAGCAAGAACAACACAGCAATGAAGCTACTGCTGAAGTAGCTAAGAAACAGAAAACGATCAATGAGGCAAGAAAGAACCTGACCAATATCTTTCATTCCATCCATAAGGATCAATCTAATGGTGAACCCCAATGGAATGTCCTTTTGAATAATGCGAAAGACTCAACAGAAAAGATGAGAATCCGCAGTGCACGCGAACAATGGCAGGAAGATCAAAAGATGCGTGCTTTTGAGGCAAGGCAGCAGGAATTTAATTCAAGGGTAGACCGCCTTCTAGCTACCCCACAACATCAACGCAATAAAGAATTTTATGAGCAGGTCAAGAAGAATGACCCTAATGCATGGTGGGATTCAAGGGTGCAAAAACAAAGACAGATAGATCGCGAAACATTGAAACTGGCATTCCATCTTCGGGCTAAATAATCATGGACGAATCGATTTGCTACTTAACAAGGGCTGACCATTTGATTCTTAGGGGTTCTTTTAAACCGGAATTGAATTTCAAAAGGAATCAAGGTCTGGATGTGGAACCTTATATAGAAGCATTGATTAGGCAATTGGCTGAAAGCCATTCACAAGCAGCAATAGCCCAGGTATTGAATGAACGTGGGCTTCTGAGGAATGGGACAGACAGTTGGCAGCAATTTCATATATCACGCTGGATGAAGAAGAATGGGGTTAAACCTATCTGTAAATGGCCTAGTAGTAGGAATGAACGTAAAGACGTTTAAATCAGCCATTGAAAAGAAGTGCATTCAATGTACAACTAAAGAAGCAATTCAATACAGGGTAGATGCTTCTACCCTGATAGAACAGTGTAGTAGACGGACATGCGGTCTATATAAGGTTAGGCCGCGCATTAGGAAAGGGACTTCGCTATCTGAACAATGGATAGCGGAATTTTTAAATGACGACATTAACACTTAATAAGGCAAAGACGAAAGCCTATGACAGCAATAGGGCATGGGCAGATCAGTACACCCCAGTTCTAAATCAGATCGCTTGTAACATCATCTTCAATGATCCTAAATTAATGTCCGTGTACTTCCTGAAGCCCACAGACCACCAAGATCGAAAGCTAGGGACAGATCAGATCATTAGAACGACCGACCTTCGGATGAGCTACAGGATCAGGGAATACATTTATAAACCATACTGTCTTTTAGGCTTCACAGTGAGAACGTCTGGAATCGAATCTGAGCTATACAAAATCATGAATGAGGATAGGTTCGCTTCGTATCTGCTGTATGCAATAGCAGATGAGGAAAAGTATGGGGAAGTGGATAGTGCGGTGCTGGTGGATTTACGTGTCTTGGGCGCTTACCTGAAACAGAATCCTGAAGCAATTGAGAAGGCACATAAAGGGCAAGGTTTCATTGAATTTAAATATGATGACTTGCCAGAAGACGTAGTAGCAGGGTTGTGGAATCTGAAAAAGAAAGGGGAATAACAATGCCCATCTTGGCAGTAGCATCAGTTGTTGGAATTGGAGCCTCCATCGGCTCCACTATTATGGGAATGTCCGCAGCTAACAAACAGAAGAAGGCTATGTCGCAGATGTATGAAGCCAATCAAGAAGCAGCAAGAATTGAACGTGCTAGACATGCTGTCATGGCACAGCGGGATCGCGTTCAGCAAGTACGGGAAGCAAGAATTAGAAGGGCACAAGTAATTAGCGGTGCTGGTAATGCTGGTGTTGGTGTCACTGGTGGGTCTAGTGGTGTATCTGGTGCTACATCTAGTATCCAATCTCAGATGGGGAATAATCTAGGTACGCTTGGAACGATGTCTTCTTTCGCACAGCAATTGTCATTGGCTAATCAACGTTCTGCTGATGCCCAAAGCGACTATTACAAAGCTGGTGCTCAAGGTCAAATGTGGCAATCCATATTTGGTGCTGTAGGTCAAGTAGCCGGTGGTGTTGGGGACTTCATGGGGGCAGGAAGTAAAGACGGACAAGCTTCTATGGGGGGCGGCAATAGCTTCAAATCAATCTTTGCAGGGACATAAGTATGGCTTCTAGAAGTGTAATGGACATTCCTAATGTTCCAGTGAAACAAGCCTTCATGGACAGCCCTTCTTTTGGGACGAATGTAATTGTAGCTGCTGAAACAGGGAAACAGATAAAAGTTCTTGGGGTGGCATTAGTCACCAAAGCAGCGACAGACGTCTACTTTGTTTCTGACGGTAATAAGATTTCTTCCACTATGCCATTAGCCCCTAATGGGGGATTTGTATTGCCATTCAATCCATATGGTTGGTTCGTAACAAATGAAGGTGAAGGGCTGGGCGTCAATGTATCGGCAATAACACAAACAGGTGTCATGATTTCTTATATTGTTGACTAAAAAGGTAAAGGGAAATGAACAG
>Ga0134128_10005920_pt1 | contig 14818 bp, 21 predicted proteins | sample KB31754_FD_96462 | JGI IMG/M metagenome (GOLD analysis project Ga0134128, IMG submission 96462) | Terrestrial soil microbial communities with excess Nitrogen fertilizer from Kellogg Biological Station, Michigan, USA - KB3-175-4 | ecosystem: Environmental > Terrestrial > Soil > Unclassified ... | reverse complement strand
CTCCCGCTCCCGCTCCCGCTCCCGCTCCCGCTCCCGCTCCCGCTCCCGCTCCCGCTCCCGCTCCTGCTCCCGCTCCTGCTCCTGCTCCCGCTCCCGCTCCCGCTCCTGCTCCTGCTCCAGCTCCCGCTCCCGCTCCAGCTCCGGGGATATTTTCGTCGGAGCGATCTCATCGCTTAACCTTGCCGTACGATTCGATCGCTCCGATCTGAATGTACGTCGCCTCCATCGGAAGCGACTGTGCATCTTTCCATGACTTTGACGACCAGTCGCCAGTTTCGTAGACGATCTTGGCGTTCGCGAGCTTGACCGCCTTGTCGTTCACGCCGACGAGTTCGCCCGCATATAAGTAGTTCATGCAGAGTAAAATCACTTCCTCGCCGAGAAGCGATTCGAGTCCTTCTTTCTGCCCGGTCTCCTTGGTGTCGACAACGATTTTCATGGCGGTCTCCTTGCGTTTTCGGGTTGGTTTTCGTGGGCTAGAAAGGGACATCCGTGTCGTCCTGTGGAACGCTCTCTGGATTCGGCGCTCGGCCGGACTTCGTTGGCAGCGCGGGAGTTTGTGACTCGTCTCCCGGAAGGATCGTCCGCGCGATGCACTGCAAGTGCCCGTACTTCTCGCCGTCCTTCTTCTTGGCGAGTTGGACGTCGCCCTTGATCGTGACCGACTCGCCTTCGCCGAAGTTGTCCGACACCCCTTCGAAGCACGTCACGTCAAGCCACTGCTCGAACTTTCCCGTCGTGAGATACAGAGTAAGCCAACTCACTTTCTCGCGGCGCGTGACACGGGTGATACGGGCATTTTCGAAGATGAAACGAGCGTTGCTTTTGGGCATTAGTCCTCTCCTGTCAATGGTCCGGTTATCCAGTTCGATCGTGCTTGCATTCGTTTTTCCATGAACTCAACCGCCGTCCGTGGCAGGCAGTCATTGCACGGAAGTCGCAGTCCGCATCGACAGCGGGCGCCGCTCATGTCGTCGATCAACTCGTCTCGCGTCAACGCCGCTTGCCGTTCCTCGGTTACGCTGATCTCGCGCATTCGGTAGTGCGGCTGAATTATCCTTAGCTTACCTTCGCGTCTCGCGATCTGATAGTGGTGTTTACAAAGTCCCTGTCCCTGTACGGGCTGTCCGCAGTGGCAGAGCGTACGACCACGCGGATTCCCCTGCGGAACCATCTTGCGCCTGCTGCGAGGCCCGTAGGGCACTACTTCTGCCTCCGTATCGGCGGCGACGCTTCGTGGATCATGGTTGTCTCGTAGCGGAGCAGCCATGCCACGCCGGCCTTCAATGCCCGTGCCACCGCTTCGCCTCTGTTGCCGTCGAGCATGACGAAGCCGGGGCCACTCTCGGTCGAAACGCGAATGTTTGCGACACTGTTGTATTCGCGAAGCACGGCCTTGGCCATTTCCTCGCCGAGTTCCCGGATCGTCTTGGGCATGCGGCAGAGGTTCTCATGGTTGAGCAACGCGGTCAACTACTTTCTACGAATTAGGTTCCTTGACACTGTAATAGCTCAGGCGTAATGTGCCGACTCATGCAGAATAAAGAGCTTCAGGAGACGGTCGGTCGCCATGTGAAGCGACTCAGGAAGCGCGGGAACTTTTCTCGCGAACGACTGGCGCGCGCCGCCGGTATTTCCTCTGCGTCGATTCATCATATCGAGAAGGCCGTGGCGAATCCGACGCTTGGAGTTCTCGATCGACTGGCCGGGGCTCTCGGAGTGAAGGTCGAAACGCTGGTGAAGCCTTGAAGTTCATCGTGATTTCGGCCCCGCGGACCAAGAAGACATCACAGCAGATAGCAAGAGTCCGCGGTCGTACATTCATCGTCCAGGACAAGGTAAAGGCCGCGTATCAGAAGACCGCCGTTGAACAACTCTCGGCGCAGCTCGCGGAAGTCCGTCAGCACGGCGTCTTCGCGACGTTCGACGCTCCGGTACAAGTAAGCGCCACCTTCTACCGGGACAAGAACCTCGGCGATCTCGTCGGCTATATGCAGATGATCGCCGACTGTCTGGAGAAAGCGGGCGTCGTGGTGAATGACCGATTGATCCAGTCCTGGGACGGGACAAGATTTACCAAGGACGCCGCGAACCCCCGTACCGAGCTTGAGGTAACCGCGCTGTGAGGGGCCTTTGGTTGGCGACGATCTGCCATGTCTGTCAGCGCCAGGTGCGCGCGCTCGGCATAGAAGGCGATAGCGTCCTCAAGGTAGAGAGTCACGGCGACTTTTCGCAGAAGGAGAAGCAATCGCCGTCCGGTCGTCCCATTCGTCCGACCTGCGAAGGTTCGGGCCGACTAATCGCGGTGCCGAATTGAAAAGGCCAGTTGCCGCCGGCAAAAGACGGCTATCGGGACCGGTCGCTCCGTCCGGAACTCAGAAGGCAGCCGCGACAGCCTCCGACGTCATGGGCGGCGCGTGGTTCGGTTCGGCCTTCGCCTTCGCGGCCTTCTTCGGAGCCGCCTTCTTCGCGGCCGGTTTGGCCTTCGCTTTCTTCTCCTTCGCGTCGAACTTGAATCCGAACTTCTCCGCGACGGCATGCGAGATCGACTTGCCGGCCGACTTCGCGGCCGAGCGGATCTTGTCGATGACCGACGACGGGGCGCGAACGCAGACGACGTCCCAGCCGGGAGCGTACGTACGTGCGCGCTGAATCTTGCCATCGACCTTCTTGGGCTTCCATTCCTTCTTCGATTTCTTCGCCATGATTGGCCTCCTGGACTGAACCATAAGCGGAGCCGTGGAATATGTCAATCATCCAGTTTCATAAATCGACTGCGCTGGAATTCATGCGCGCCATGCCGGATAAGTCGGTTGACGTGGCAATCTTCGATCCGCCGTACGACGAGAAGACCCACGATGGCGCGCTGAACGCGGAAGACATCGACTTCACGCCGATCGTCGATTTCGAGCACGTTACCGAGGCGCTACGGGTAACGAAGCGCTGGGTGCTCTGCTTCTGCGCGCTCGAACAACTCGGCGCATACCAGACGAAGGCTGGCGGGGCATGGGTCAGAGCTGGCATCTGGGTTCGTCACAGCGGGCCGCAGAAGACCGGGGACCGACCGGGGCAGGCGGCCGAGGGCATCGCGATCATGCACCCGGAGGGGAAGAAGCGCTGGAACGGCGGCGGGAAGGCCGCGATCTGGGAGACATCGATCGTGACCGCCAAGGGGCGGCTGCACCCGACTCAGAAGCCGGTGTTTCTCATGGAGATGTTGATTCGGGACTTCACGGATACCGGCGAGACGGTACTTGACTGTTTTGCGGGCAGTGGGACCACGGGCGTTGCCGCCATTTCGGAGGGCCGCAAGTTCGTCGGCTGCGAGGCGACCGAAAGATACTTCGCGGTAGCCAACCGTCGCCTCAATGCTTGCCGAGAGCAACTCACGATTTCGTATGAACCGCCGCGCCCGAAGCGGAAGGTAAGAACAAAGCAACTCGCGTTCACCCTGGAGGCTCCCGATGGACCCAAGTGAGATCCTGACCGCCGCAGCAAATCGACTCGCAGAGAAGGGATGGGTCCAGGGAGCATATACGCTTCCGGTCGACATCAGCCTGTGTCACACGGCCCCGCCGGAGATCGGCGCAACGGACCTGACCGGAGCAATTCGAGCGGTAGCCGGAGGCTGGTGGAACCACGGCAGCGATGATGCAAAGGCCGAGGCCAAGGAGGCCGTACGCGACGCGATCGGCGGCGGTTCACTCGGGGGCTGGAACGACGAGGACGGCCGGACTGTCGAGGAGGTTATCGGGATTCTTCGGCTCGCGGCCGAGCGGTGCAAGTCCGAGCGGTTCCCGATCGTCCACGTCACCGGGCGTCGCGGAGCTGAACATCCGGGGCCGACCGGCGGAAAGCTGCGGCTTGGCGAATGAGTTTGCAACGACTCATTGAGCTTCCGCAGAAACCGCTTTCACTCACCCCGAGAGGATATCAAAAACGGCAACACGGCGCCGTAAAGACCGAGTTTCAAACCAAGAAGTCAACGGCGGTGATCGCTGCGACAGGAACGGGCAAGTCCGTCCTGTTTGCCATGGTATCAGAAGACTTCGGCGGAAGCCTGGTTCTTGCTCATCGGGACATCCTCATCCGCCAGGCCGCCGCGAAGCTCAAGGAGGTGACCGGCCGCGAAGTCCAGATCGAGAAGGCACAGGAATACGCCGACGCTTCGGACTTCGTGGTCGCATCCGTCCAGACGCTCAAGGGCCAGCGGCTCAAGAACTTCGCCAGGGACTTCCCAGACATTCCACTTATCGTAATCGACGAGTGCCACCGGGCGACCGCGAAGACATACCGAGATATCGTGGCCATGTGGCCCAACGCGAAGCTACTCGGAGTTACGGCCACGGCAGATCGGACAGACAAGGTCGGCCTGGGTAACGTGTTTGAGTCGGTTGCCGACCGCTACGAAATCCTTGACGCCACCGTGGACGGATGGCTCGCTCCGTTGCGCTGGGTTCCCGTTCGTACCGAAATAGACCTGAGCAATGTCAAGGTGACGGGGCGCGGGGAAACGCGCGACTTCGACCAGGGAGACCTGGATAACGAAATCGTCAAGTTCGCCGGGGAATGCTCGCGCGCCGTGCTCAAGGCGCTCGACGACTACGGACAACCGAGCATGCGCCTCGCGGTGTTCACGCCGGGAGTCAAGACGGCGCATGCCGCCTGCGACGCGATGAACGAGCTTCGGCCGGGCTCGTCGGCGGTCGTAGACGGAGAGATGGAGGACGCTTTCAAGCGCGGCGTTCTTGAGCGTTTCAGGGCAGGGGAAATCCAGTTCGTATTCAACTGCGCCGTACTCACGGAGGGATACGATGATCCGACACTGGCCGGAATCTTCGATTGCTCGCCAACGAAAAGTCGTCTTCGTGCGGTGCAGCGATGGGGAAGAACAACCCGTCCTTATCCCGGAATCGTGGACAAGATTGATAGTCCTGAAGGTCGCCGAGCAGCTATTGCGGCTTCACCGAAACCATGGGGAGTCGTCTTCGACCTTGCATTGAACTCGCACATTCACGACGTCTGCGGCCCCCTGGACCTGTTGCACGGATTGCCGATGTCAGACGACGTACGACGCGAGGCGAAGAAGGTACTCGTAGAGCGCGGCGGAACCCCGCAGGACGCCATCGCAGAGGCAGAGCAGCGCCTCAAGGATCAAGCGAGGCGCGCGCGAGCTGCGAAGCATCTTGCAGCCGCGACAAAGGTCATGGTCGGCACTCCGCGGAGTGTCTTCGACCGAATGCGGGTCGACTTCGACGGGCCGAAGCGACTGAACCCGGAGACGCGGCCGACGGCGGGAATGCTCGGTCTCATGGGCGCTCGTCAAATCCCGATCCCGAAGGACTGTTCACGGCGCGTGGCAAGCCGCCTGATCGGCGAGGACAAGAAGCGGGAAAAGAACGGTCTGTGCCGGTTGGCTGGCGTGGAATGGCTCAGGAAGTACGCGGGGGTTGACGCCTGGAAACTGCGAGGCAGCGTCGCGAAGAACATTCAGACGGCGACGATCCGGAAGGGGCGGAAGTTGACGCCAAATGAACTGGCGCCGCTGCTCGAATTCGAACCTGGACAGGACGGCTGAGGTATACTGAGAAAGGACGACCATGGGCGACCACAAGGTGAACGGCGTAGCCACGGCTCACGCCGCAGGAAAGCGCATCCAAGAAGCGCAGGTTACGATGTTGAGCAACGATTGCGGACTGATCGGGTTCAACATACTGCCCGTGTTCACGCAGGACTTACCGGACGGACCGATCCGCGTTGCAGCCGTGCTTACCGCGACGGGCGGAAAAATGTCGCAAATCGTCGGTTCGTTCGAACCGCGAACGGTTGTCGTCGCCGAACTTTGGTCGGGGACGGTTGAACATCTTCGAGGCGAACTCATGCCGAAGACGAAGACGGAAGAGGCAAAGCCAGAGTGAGCAAGCAGGCTAGGCCGTGGGCGCGGCAACAGGCTGGTAGAGCGCCATAAATGAGCGCGCCCAATACCGTAACTTGGCTCCCGGAACTACACGAGGGCCGTACTACGACATCGCAGATCATCAGACTGGTAAACCAGTTGCGCCGCCGCGTGATTGGCAATTCGTCAGGTGCGACAAGCGCGCTGTTCTCGACTGCGATCGGGCGCGGCGACGTGCTTACTACGCCCACTAATGGAGTCGAACTAATCGGCCTGGCGTTTGTGTTGCCGGTCGTATATCCATCGTTTACGGTGAATTTTAGCGGGGAGGCCAAGGATACTGCCAATAACGGAATCTTCCGGATCCGAATAGGCGGTACATACGGCCTTACAGACGGAGTCGAAATAACACGATTTACCGCGACAACCACCGGATTTCTTCCGTACTCCGCTACTCCGCAACTGATTACGGGTAATACGTCAACGCTCGTGCAAATGACGCTACAGTCGACGAACGGCAATACCGCCAGCTTCAAGGGCGGATCACTGGTCTGGAACTAATGCCAGTTAGACGCAAGCCCGTTCCGCTTGAACCGGAAGCGCCGGGAATGGACCCAATGTTCATTTCCAAGGTCGCGCCCGAAGACCTGTGGACGGAGAAAGATACGCCGTCAAAGCCGCAGCCGCCGCAGTGGCCAATCGTCCCCGGTTATACCCCTCGCATTCTCGCTTCGAACGGCAGGCCTATTTTCGGCACCTGGAAGGGACCGCAGGATACGTTCTGGGACTACAAGGGCCGTTACGGTTTCATCGGCGGTGGAACCTATACCGGCAAGACCGATCTTCTCCGCTGGTATCCTTGGCAGCAAATCGAAGAAGACAACGCCCGCATTAAGAACGGCGAAATAACCGAATCGTTCGGGCAAGCGCTTTACCTTCTCCGCGAGACTCCCCGTCTCCGCGAGGTCATGAACCGCTGCGCGCGCGACTTCAAGATTGCCTGTCCCGATATCTCGTGGAAGGCAATGGACAAGACGTACGTTCACCCGAACGGCTATCGCATCACGTACGGGCACATGGAGAACGACGAAGACTGGGCGAAGTACCAGGGCTGGCAAATCACCTGCCTACTGTGGGACGAACTGCCGTCGTTTCTGCTCTCCCAGTGGGACATGATGGATCAGTGGGTTCGTCAACCCGGCGGTTCGTATTTGACGCCCATCCAGCGGGCGGGCGGAAACCCAATCGGCATCGGTCGAGCGTGGGTGAAAAAGTTCTTCGTCGATTTCGGTTCGGGCAAAGAGGTCACGAAGAAGGTCACGGTTGAGGTCGAGGACGCGGAGGGCAAGAAAAGCAAGCAAGTCGTCGCGCGCTCACGGATGTTCATCTTCGCCAAGGTCTCGGACAATAAGAGCGTTGATCAGGCTTCGTATCTCGCGTCGTTCGCGGACAAACCGCCGGCCCTTGTGCGTGCCATGCGGGACGGCGATTTTAGTTCAGCGCTCGGGGAACTCGTCGGTCGGTGCTGGGATGAAGATGTCCATGCGATCGGGCCGTTCCCGATTCCTTCGACGCGGCACCTGTTCCGCTCCTGTCACTTCACGTACGCCGAGACTACAATCAATTGGTGGGCCGTCGACTATGACGGGAACCTGACCAGCTACCGGGAATTGAACCTCAAGAACCACACGTCGAAGATGGTTGCGGAGCGCATACGCGAGATCGAGGAGTACGCGAAAGACCCGCGCGAGTGGAGTGTGGACAAGGACGACGGGTCGAAACTGTCGGGCGTGCTGGGACCGAAGGAAGCCTGGGAACGAACGGATCAACGCGGCCCTTCGCCTGCGGAGACCATGCGGCGGGTCGGAGTGCGCTTCTCGCGGGCGGACGAAAACCTGGGAGCTGCGGCCGACCAAATTCGAGACCGACTGCTGTCACGCACCCTTGACGGCACTCTGGCCACTCCCGGATTGCGCTACTTCGACTCCTGCAAGCACTCGATCGAAGAGATCCCGTCCATGCCGGCGGACAAGAGCGACGCGGACATGCCGGATCCGAAGGCACCTTCCACCGCGTACCGTTCTACGTGTTACGCTGTAATGAGCCGCCCCATCAAGCCGGAGAAGGAAAAACCGGCCGACGACGATTGGGACAAGTGGCAGAAACCGAAATCGCAACGGAAAAGCCGAACATCTTACCCGGGGATGTGGTGAAAGACAACCGCGAACGTAACCGTTACGAACGGGAGGCTTACTGAATGCTCGTATACATCAATGGGGTCGCGGTCGAAGGAACCCCGGAAGAAATCGGAAAGATTCTAAGAATTAAGCCGCCCGATTATTTCGGCATTCCGTTGCACTTCGAGACCTGTCTTCATGATTTCACTATGAACTCCATAGCGCCGACGTGCCGCAAGTGCGGCGCTATGTACCAGCCGTTTTCTCCGACAATTACGGTGAGCCAATGAGCACGACCCCCGACGACAACGAATCCGACGCCCCCGACGAAATGACTGTCGAGGACAAGTCCGAGCCCGATGAGTCGATCGTGGTTGATGACACCGCAGCGGCCATGGAGGGAAAAGCACCCGAGACGGTCAATCTTGTCGACACGATCGCCGAAGAGGAGCAGAAGGAGATCGCGGACGCCGTCTTTGATGACTTCGAGACCGACTGGGACGGTTCCGACAAGTTCCGCCAGCGTCGCGCGCAGATCTTGAAGCTGGCCCTCGGCGAGCTTCCGCCGAAGGAAGACGGTTACAGTCAGATTCACTACAGTATCATCATGAAGGCCGTCGTAAAGCTCGCGGCCCGCGTCTACGACCAGCAATTCCCATCGAACGGTGAGTTCTTCGGCGTTCGCCCGACTTCCGCCGCCGATCTCCCGCGCTGTGTTCGCGTCGCCAAGCACCTCAATTGGCAAGTCCTGCATCAGATTCCAGAGTACGTCCCGAACCACGACGCGCTCATCATGCAGTGGTACCTGTACGGCTCAGCGTTCACGTTCATCTACTGGAACCCGGTCAAGAATCGTCCGTGCCACGAAATCTGCCCCACGGAAGACATCGTGCTTCCGTACGCCTATCCGCAGTTCGCCAACGAGCCGAGCATGTCCGGGTTGCCGCGCATTACTCGAATCGTTCGCAAGTATCGTTACGGCGCAGACGGTCTGGACGCATGGGCGCGCACCGGCTATTACAGCAAGACGAACGTCGATGAGTTATTCAACGACGACGAAGACGACGGCGACAACGATCTCTCGGGTACGTCGAGCAGCAGTGACACGACGTCTGATCCCGTCCGTGAGGTTATTGACCGCGCAAGCGGCATCAAGAAGCCAGCGAAGGAAACGCCCGCTCGCCGTGATTTGCTGGAGCAGCATCGTTGGTGGAAGCTCGACGAGTGGCCCGAGGAACGGCCGGTTATCGCTACGATCGACCGTGAGACACGAAAGCTAATCGGCTTCGTGGTTCGTGCAGACGAGGATCCGGAGGATCGAGCGCGGTACAACCGCGAAAAGCAGGCCGATGACGCCGGTTATGAAGCGGCCATGCAGCAGTACCAGCAGGACTTGCAAGCGTACCAGAACAACGCGATTAGCATCCTCGGCGGCATTCAACCGGGCGCGGGTCCTATGCCCAATATTGCCGGCATGCCATCCATGGGCGCACCAATGTCTCAGTCTCCGATGCTGAGCATGACTCCGCCTCCGGTTCCCGGCGCGATGACGCCGACGCAGCCGATTCAACCGACGCCGATGACTCCGCCGACTCCGCCAGTGAAAAAGCCGCTGCCGGTTGAGCCGAAGCTGATTCCGATTCATTTCTTTACCCACTTCATCTGTATTCCGAACCCGGAGGGGATCTACGGTTTCGGTATCGGCTATTTATTGGAGGGTAACAATCTCGCCGCAGACGCGCTCGGCTCAGCGCTCGTTGACTCGGCCGTTCGGGCGAACACCCAGACCGGCATTGCTTCCCGCGAAGCGAAGCTCGGGGCGGGCGAGTGGAGGATCAAACCGGGCGAGATTATGAAGACAGAGCTTTTGCCGGGAGAACTGGCAGAAGCGATCCACTGGTTAGAGTATCCCAAGCCAGAGCCAATGCTTGGCGAGGTAATCAAAGATCAAAAGGAAGAGGCTGAGGAGCTTTCCGGCGCTAGCGATATTCTTTCGGGTGAGGTCGGCGGCTCGAATGAGACCGCAACGACGACGCAGATCAGGATCAGCCAAGCGCTCGCGGCCGTCAGTATCCAAGGTAAGCGCTATGGCCGTTCGCGTACGTCCGAGGGTGAGAAGTTCGCCCGGTTAAACAGCGTCTATCTCGGCGACTCGGAATATTTTAGCGTCATCGATCCGTATCACCAAGCGCCGCCGCAAGCGCAGGATGGGACTTATTCGGGACTGAAAGAAAATCAGGCTTACCATCCATCTGTCGGCATGGTCTCCGACGAACACATTGCACGCCAGGATTATCTTGAGGATGTTGCGATCACTGTTACCGCAGACCCGCGCATGGCTAGTCAGCCTCAGCGGTTCCAGGAGGCGATGCAGGCGATTCAGGTGACTCAGAATGCCGCCGCGGTTGCTCCATGGATCGCGCAAAACCCGCAACTCTGGATGGTACTTCTGCGCGCTCTGTTCACCGCAATGGACCGTCCCGATCTCGTTGCCCTCGTCCAACCGCCGCCCCCGCCTCCACCTCCGGGAATGCCGCAGCCCGGCGGGGTTCCGGTTCAAGGCGCCCCGCAGGGCGGACCACCGAAGCCACCGCCGCCTCAACACAGCGGGCCTCCCCACCCTCACCCTCAGTCGCCGGGGCCGACGGTGCCCAACAGCGGCGGAGCGCCCGAGAACGCGCCGTTCATGTCGCAGGGTCAGTGAGGCGGTTTGACATGGCTGTGCTTACGGTTTAGCCTACGGCTTAGCAATGAGTCCCCAGAAACGCGGCTTCGCGAACATGGCCCCTGCGGATCGTTCGGCCGTTTCTAGCAAGGGGGGCCTCGCGGCGCAGGCAAGCGGGAAGGCGCATCGTTGGACGTCCGAACAGGCGAAGATCGCCGGCAGTAAGGGCGGACGCAAGGTGAGGTCGAATGCCTAAGTTCGAGGAACGCGAGCCAGAGGAGTTGCATGCGTGGTTTGAGGAGAGCGACATTGCACGCGAGTTGCTTGCGCACCTGTACGAATCCAGAGGCGCGCAGCTCGGCGGCTTGATTTCCTCGGCTCGCGGCGGAGATTCAACGCGCGAGCGAACGACTCGCTATAGCTCTGCGTACGATGAGCTTGATAAGCTAATCGCGTTGCTGGAACGCAAACCGGAGAAGAAATGAGCAAGCTCGAAGAACGCATGAAGCAGTACAGCATCCCGCCGATTCCTGGCCTTCCGATGGGAAAGACGATCCTCGTGTTCCGTGTTCCGCCGGTCGAAAAGACAGCGGGCGGCCTCTACATTCCGGAGAGCGACCAAGGTGAGCAGGAGATCGGCGTGTTGCTCGCCGCCGGCCTCGGCGCGCTGGACATTCTCAAGGCGGCGCTGATCGATATCGGCGACGTCGTTTGGTTCGGACGCTTCGCTGGCACCAACCGCACTGTAAGGCGCGAGGCGGCGCAGAAAGCCGAGCAGATTACTGCAATGAAGGTCGAGGACGTTCAGATCTCGGTGGACGCGCTAGAACGTCTGAAAAAGTACGACATCAAGGAATTCGAAGTGGATGGAGAACCGACGGGACAGCACTTCTACGTCCCCAAGAAAGGCGGAAAGTAAATGCTTCCCGAGAATGATGAAGGCGGCGATGACGAACTAAAGATTGTCGAAAAGGCCGAGGGCGTAACAGTCGATCCGGATGATGTCGAAACTCCGGTAGACAAGCCGGCGCAGACCGAAGAGGAGCGCCAGACCCGAAAAGAGCGGCGCCAGAACCGCATGCGCGAGGAGCAGGAGAAGGCCAAGGCCGCCGAAGATCGCGCACGCGCAGCCGAAGACCGCGCGGCCCGCATCGAACGAGATCTAGCCGAGACTCGCGGCTACGTCACCGCACTCGGCCAGCGAACGCAGACGGACGATCCGGCGGTCGCCCGCAAGGCCAAGATCGAGTTGCTAGAGAGCGAGTCGGAGCGGCACCTCACGAATGCCGGCGCGGCAGCAGCGGCAAAGGACCAGGAGCGCGCGAGGGCCGAGATGCGCGCCTATAACGCCAAGCAGCGGGAGATCGCGCGGGTCGAAATGCGCGCCGAGATGGAGCCCGAGATCGATCAGCGGTTCCAGCAGTTCCGGCAGCAACAGCCGATGCAGATGACGCCGCAACTCATGCAGGCGCGTGAGGCGCTGAACCGCGAGTTCCCGTGGCTCGGGACGAACAAGCGCGCCCTGGATGCGACGGACGCCGAGGTAGAGCGTCGCATGCGCTCAGGCCAGCCGTTCACCTACGAAATGGCGCGAGCTGCGGCGGCCGAGGTTCAGCGCGATCTCGCGCTCAAGGTCAGCGCACCCCCGTCCGAGCGCTCACGTCAGATCTACGCCGCCCCCGGTGGCGGCGAGGGAGAAGGCGGTGGCGAAGGCGCCGTGACGGTCAAGATGGGCAAGGCCGAGAAGGTCATGGCTCACAAGCTCTATCCGGGGCTCGATCCAGGCGAGGCCGAGAAGAAGTGGGCGCGCGAGGTCGGCGCCCCCGAGGAGCGGCGCAGGGCGAAAGCTGGCCGTACCAGCGGGTAGTTTGCTCATCCATGGAAAACGTTTGCAAGATTACGTAGCTCGTGCATACTCGTAGCTAGCTTCCGATCTCCTGCGGGTCGGACAGTTTCCGCAGCAGGGTCTACGCCGCCTCAATAGAGGGTCCGGTGGTTCCGTTGGCGCCTCTCGCATCGGCATTGCGGGGAACGGTGAAACGAGCCGCTCGGAGACCCCATGGCACGCAGGAAGCGCAAGGACCCCGAAGACACGAACATTCTCTCGGATCCGCAGTACGACCAGGTGGTCAACGCGGACAAGTCCAAGAAGTATTGGTTCGTCTCTGACGAAGACATGCCGACCGCCTTCGGTCGCGGCTACGCTCGCGTGGAGCGGACCAAGGATGGTCCCCGCCCGGCGAAGTGGTTCGACGGTCAGGCCGACCACGGCCCCGGCTACAAGGTCAACAATCAGCTCACGCTGATGTCGATCGACAAGGAGCGCGGAGACGCGATCCAGAAGGCCGGCGAGGAACGCCACAACCGCGTCCTCAAGGCCACGCAGATGAAGATCAAGGACCCGTCGCAGGACGACACTCGCTATCTGTCGTACTCGAAGGATCCAGGCTACCGCAATCGTTTCTCCATTTCCCAGTCTGAGGAGGCTCGTTAAGTCATGGCAAACGTCACCATTGGCGGCTTTCGAGCCGTCGGAACGCTTTCGGGGGGACTGATTCCGCATACGCTCGTGCGCCCCGTGGTCAACAACTACGCAACGCAACTCAACAAGGGCGACTTTCTGATCAGCGCCGCAGACGGCACGGTCGGCGCCGGAACCGCTGGCAGCACGACGAACCTCGTCGGCGTGGCCGTCGGGTTCTCGTACATCCAGTCGGGCGGCCCCGTGAGCGGTCGCCGAGTTGTGGGTGACTTTCTCCCGGCGAACACCACGTTCTCTCCGACTACGGTCGGCAGTCCGCAGGAGTCGCTCTGCGAGTACATCCCGGCAACCGCCGACATCATCTGGGAGGTCGACTGCAACGGTACGACCGTCAACACGGTCGCCGGCCGCGTCGGACTCATCGGCGAGAACTGCAACCTCGTCGTGACCGGCACCCCGAGCACCACGGTTGGCAACTCGTGCATGTTCCTCGACGACAGCACGCACAATACGACCGCCCAGCAGTTCCGGGTCATCGGGATTCCCGGCTACACCCTGGAAGGCGGTCTGGACATCACCCAGGCGAGCGCGGGCGATCCAACGCTGTCTCACTTCCGGCTCCTGGTGGTTCTCAACCAGGGCTTCCTTCCCCCCTACACCACGACGGGAATCTAAGGAGCGACCATGGCAACGCCAATTCTCACCACCTCAAATATCCCGTCTACACTCAAGCCGACCCTCGACTTGCTGTGGGGAAACGAACAGAAGAAAAAGCTGTTCTGGAAGACGATGGGCTTCAAGGTGTCCAGCTCCACGGACGCCTTCGAGGACGATCAGGAGTTCGCGGGTCTCGGGCCAGCTCCGGCCAAGGCGCAGGGCGCGATGCTCCAGTTCGACACCATTCAGCAGGGCTTCGCCAAGCGCTACACGCACGTCACCTACGGCCTCCGATTCACTCTCTCGGAGGAAGCGATCGATGACTGCAAGTACGACGAGGCGATCAACGGCACCGAGAACCTGAGTACGTCGCTCAATCTCACGCAGGAGTTCGTAATGAACTCGGTGTTCATCAACTCCTTCTCGTCCTCGTTCGTAGGAGCCGACGCCCTGTCGCTCTGCAACACGGCCCACCTTCTCCCGAAGGGCGGCACGTACTCCAACATGTTCACGAACGCTCTCTCGCTGTCGGAAACGGCAATCGAGACCGCGCGCGCTAACATGGCGCAGCTTCCCGACTCGAACGGGTACGTCGTCAACGGCTATCAGCCGAAGCGGATCGTCGTTCCGCCTCAGTTGCTATACCGCGCGATGCGGATCCTCAAGTCGGAGCAGCAGAACGACACGGCGAACAACGCGATCAACGTGCTCAAGGGCATGGGGATCGAGATCGCCGACGAGTCGTCGCCGTACCTGACGAGCACCACCAATTGGTGGCTCGTGAGCGACATCAAGGCCGGCATCCGCGTCATCTGGCGCAAGAAGCCGATGTTCCGCGAGCACAACACCGAAGACAACTACACCTGCACGTACTCGGCCGTCGAGCGGTTCTCCGCTGGTTGGACGAATCCGCGCGACGTGTACGGCTCGAACGCCTAAGG
>Ga0134128_10005919_pt1 | contig 14821 bp, 13 predicted proteins | sample KB31754_FD_96462 | JGI IMG/M metagenome (GOLD analysis project Ga0134128, IMG submission 96462) | Terrestrial soil microbial communities with excess Nitrogen fertilizer from Kellogg Biological Station, Michigan, USA - KB3-175-4 | ecosystem: Environmental > Terrestrial > Soil > Unclassified ... | reverse complement strand
TGGGCGCGGAGTTGGTTCAGCATCCGCGTCTTTATCGCGCGGTGGTGAGTTTCGTCGGCATCTACGACATGCTCCGCCATCAGCTCTGGCCCAACGGCGTGTACAACGAGAAGGAGTACGGGTCGGTGGAGGATGCGGCCCAGTTCCACGCGCTCTACGCGTATTCGCCTTATTACAACGTGCGCCCGCACACGCGATACCCCGCGGTGCTGCTCGAGACGGGCGAGAACGACCCGCGGGTCGCGCCCTGGCAGTCACGCAAGTTCGCCGCCGCATTGCAAGCGGCGAGCACCTCGGACCTGCCCGTGCTGCTGCTCACGCGCCGTGCCGCCGGCCACGGCAACATCGGGGCGTCATTCAGTCAGCGCGTGGGCAATGCCGCCGCCACGCTGATCTTTTTCGAGAACGAGCTGCGCTAGCGGACCGCTTGCCGGCTCAGGCGGTGGGCTTGCGCGCCGTGAGATAGACCATGCGGTCGGTGGACACCGCCTTCGGGTCCTCGACCACCGGGCGCATGCTGCGCTCGAAGTATTCCCGTTCCTCCGGCGTGAACTGCTCGGCCATGATGACGCTGAGGGGCGGGGCCAACGGATGCGGGGAGCTGTTGATGAACGCCTCCCAGGTGCGCACCATGGAGGGCACGACATCGATGTGTAGCTCGAGGTGCAGATCGACGAAGCCCGCGCTCTGGGCGAAGCGGATGAGGTCCCGCTCGGAGTAGTTGGCGAGCGGGCTCGAGCGGATCTTCGCCTCCGTGTCCGGATACTGCGCCGCCTTCCAGCGGTGCAGCAGCACCATCAGCGGGTGGACGCCCTCGGCCGGCTTCGAGTCGATGACCGATTTCATGGCGCGAGCCGCGAGCGCGTCATCCTGCATGACCGGCTCGGCGAGCGAAATGCGGCCGCCGGGCTTCAACACGCGCTGGAATTCACGCAGCGCGGCGGTCTTGTCCTCAACGTACGCGAGCACGGAGCGGGTCGTGACGACATCCACCGCTGCGTCCGGCATGCCTTCGAGGCGATCGGCCGCACAGCGCAGGAAGGTGCACTGCCCGCGGATACCGCGCTCGATCGCCTGCGCTTCGGCGTGGCGCAGCAGCGCCTCGGATAGGTCGGTCAGCCAGACCCGTAGACCCGGCCCGACCCGCTCGATGGCGCGGAAAGCGACGAGCCCCTCGCCGCTGCCGACATCGGCGAGAGTCTCCCCGGGCGCGGGGCGCGCTGCTTCCAGCAGACGGTCGGCGTAACGATCGACGAGGGTCCGCACCGAGCCGCGCAATTGCGGATCGCCCGCATCGCGCACCTGCAACAGCCACTGCGACCAGACATCCGCCGCGCGCCCCTCGTCCTCACTCGCCATGGCTGAGGCTCGAGAGTGCGCGCTCGGCGTGGGAGCAGCCGATGCTCCAGGGGGCGGCGCGAAGTGGTGTCGTGGCCATCACACTTTGCACTACAGAGCTCATGGCGCATTATATCCGCCCAGCCGTATGCGATACCGACGTCATCGCGCATTGGGCCTGCCGACGCTCTCGCTCCTCTTTGCGCTCGCGTTCCTGCCCGTCGCGGCGCACGCCGGCGGGCCTTTCGGTATCGATTATGAGCTCGGCCGAGGCGACACCGGCATCTTCGACCGGGGCGCCCAGACCGGACTGCAGTACGGCTCGGTCGTCTTCGTCGCGGCGGGCGCCCTCCTCCTCGGCAATGACGATCAGCTCGGGCACGAGTTCTGGCAGTCCGCCGATTCCGCCGTGCTCGCTGGACTCAGCGCACAGGCGCTGAAGTATGTCTTCAGGCGTGCGCGCCCGATCCAGGGTGATGACCCGGACGCCTGGTTTCAGGGCCACGACGGTAGCTTTCCGAGCGGCGAAGTGACGCTGCAGGCCGCTTGGGTCACGCCGTTCATTCTCGACAATTACCGCCAGCACCCCTGGATCTGGTCGCTCGAGCTCCTGCCGATCTATGACGGTTACGCCAGGATGAAGAGTCAGGCGCACTGGCAGTCCGACATCATCGCCGGCTGGCTCCTCGGCTCGGGGTTTGGATACTGGGCGGCGCACCGAAAGATACCGCTGCTCGTCGAGATCCTTCCGGGCGGGGTCTCGGTGGGCTTCTACAAGAAATTCTGAATGCGCGCGCTCGTGGCGGCTGCCGTCCTGGCGACCCTGACGCTGGCCGGTTGCGCCACGCTTCCTGGCGGACAGCGCTGGGGTGGCGATGTCACCGTCGCTCCGGGCTGGGCGCGGGTCCGCACCGCCGCCGTCCGAGCCGCCACCGACCCCTGGGTGTGGGGACCTCTGGCAGGCGCGGGAGTGCTGCAGGTCGGCAACTTCGATCACCGCCTCTCCCACTGGGGGCGCAGCCGCACCCCGATATTCGGCTCGGAGGCCAACGCCACCCTGTGGAGCGACCGGTTGCGCAGTGCCTCCGTGGGCGTCGACCTCGTCACCGTGCTGCTCACGCCGAGCGGGGACCTGGGTGGCAGTTGGCTGCTCGACAAGGCGAAGGGCTATCTCGTGAATCTTGCCGCCGCCACCACCGCGATCGAGTCGACCACGCTGCTGCAGCACGGCATCCGCCGCGAGCGGCCGAACGGCGCCAACGATCACAGCTTTCCCTCGGATCATTCGGCGGCCTCCGCCGTCTACACGCGCCTCGCGGCCCTCAACCTGCAGGAAATCCCGATGAGCGACGAGACGCGTGGTGCGCTCGATGTGGGTCTCCATGCCCTCAGCTTCGCCACCGCGTGGGCCCGGGTGGAGGGCGGCTGGCATTATCCCTCCGATACCTTCGCCGGCATGGCGATCGGCAACTTCTGCGCCGAGTTCTTCACGAGCGCGTTCATGGGCCTCGATATGACCCGTGAGCGCTTCGGGTTCTCCCCGCTTCCCGGGGGCGGAGCACTCACGTTCGCCGTCGCGGTGGGTCCGGGCGGATGATCGTGCGCAGCCGAGCGACAGAGCGAGGCGGAGGCTCGATCAGGCGTCGCGCGCACAGTTTCGCCGGAAGCCGCCGCGGCGCCATAATGGCTCGGCAGCGGCTCACCCGGGCTCCGGCCCGGAAACCAACAGCAACACTCGGCGGAGGCTCGCCATGCTCGGATTTCGTCGATTGGGCCTTGAACTCGGGCTGTCACTGGCTTTGACCGCGCTCGTCGCGGCGGCCGGCTGGCCCTCCGCCGCGAGCGCACAGGCGAAACCGTTTCTCGGTCCGGTGCCGCCGCCCGTGTGCCAGCCCGAAGACCGCACGGAGCAGGGTGTGGACGGCCAGCTCACCGCGGGTGAGCGCGCGAGCGGCGCCTCGACCCGACCCTACAACTGCAACCTCGCGATCGTCGGCGAGTACGCCGGGCAGGGCGCGGGCCACCAGCTCATGTGGTACGAGCACTGCGCCTACGTCAACACCGAGGGCTTCGAGGCCGGGATGAAAGGCGTGCCGCCGCTGCTCCATCCGGGCATTCAGGTGCTCGACGTCTCGGAGCAGAGCCATCCCCGCTACATCACGAATCTCGATGACCCGGCCGCGCTCTATGACTGGGAGGACGGGGCGATCAACGTGCGGCGCAAGCTCCTCGGAACCGCCGAGAGCTGGACGGGATCGGGACCCCAGCCGGCGGTCTCGTTCTACGACCTCACCGACTGCGCGCACCCGCGGCTGCTCTCGAGCGTGCAGCTTCCGGACCCGAATCTGCAGGCGCACGCCGGCAATTTCGCCTACGACGGCAAGACCTACTGGCTCACGGATCTCGAGCACGCGCGTCTCATCGCCATCGATGTCAGCGACCCGAGCAAGCCGAAGGAGCTCCTCGACTGGGACTTTCCCAACGCCCAGGCGGGAGGCACCGGTGCTCACCAGGCCTGCCATCGGATCTCTCTCAATCAGTTCACGGTCGATGGGCATCCGCCGGACACGCTCGTCTTCTGCGGAGTGATCGGCAATCTCGTGCGTCCGGGCGTCTTCAGCTCGGGCAATGGCCTGGTCATCTACGATGTCAGCCAGGTTCAGGAGCGGCGCCCGCATCCTCTCATCAAGGTGGTGAGCTCCCTTTATTGGACGAACGGGGACATCGCGATCCAACCGGATCTGGCCTTCATTCAGGGCAAGCCCTATGTCGGCGCCGGGGATGAGTACGGGTCGGGCGGCGGCAAGTATCCCGCGGCCGCGATCGGTGCCTGTCGGGCGGGGCTGCCGCCTTTCGGCTTCGAGCGGCTCATCGACATCAGCGAGGTCGCGCGCCCGAGGCTCGTCTCCCGGTTGATCATCGGCGTCGACGATCCGAAGAACTGCGCGCAGACGGAAAACGACATCACCGCGAAGATGGGAAGCTACGGCTACAGCCTGCACGACTGCACCTTCGACAACCCGCTCCATGCGACGCTGCTCGCCTGCTCAAGCCATCAGTCCGGCATCCGCGTCTTCGACATCCACGATCCGCGCCAGCCGCGGGAGATCGCCTACTTCGTGGGCCCCGCCCCGCCCAATCCCAACGAGATCGATCCCGGCTCGCTGATGAACACGTTCCAGCGCATCGAGCCGCCGATCAACTTCGCCTGGTCGAAGGCACACAGCCGCTTCCTCTGGCGCAATGGCCAGCTCTACCTCTGGGTCACCTCGAGCCACGGCGGCTTCTACACGCTCAAGTTCGAGAACCAGCGGCAGATCGCCGCGCTCAAGCCGGTCCCCACGCCGGGGAACGAGGACTACCAGGATTGAGGGGGGGGCGCTAGAAGCCCGTGCGGTAGAGATTGCCGACGACGAGCGCCGCGATGAGGCAGTAGATCCCGAAGAAATGCCAGCGGCCCGTCTCCAGCCAGCGGCTCAGCCATTTGAGCGCGAGGAGCCCGGCGAGGAAGGCGAAGATCACCCCCAGGACGCTCGGCGCGACCGCGGGGATCATCCCGGCGAGATGATGGTGCTGCGATTGATAGAGCCGCCAGATCTCGCGCGCGTCCGCGGGCGGTGTGAGCACCACGGCGAGCGCGAAGCTGAAATCCTCGGCCGTGCGGCGCGAAACGCCGGCGAAGAGACCCGTGGAGATGGTGGCGCCGGAGCGCGAGAAGCCGCGGAAGGGAATGCAGAGACCCTGGGCGGCGCCGATCCAGGAGTATTGCGCGGCCGTCAGCTTGTGCGGGTGGTCAGCCTGCCGGCGGCGGCGATTCTCGTACAGGCCTGCCGCGAGGATGAAGACGCCGGCGGCGCCGAGCGCGATGGCTATCAGGTCGAGGCGCCCGAAGAGCTGCTCGATCCACGCGTGCGGCTCGCCGCGCATCGGCACTTTCTCGATGAACTCGATGATGGCGCCGCCCACGAGGCCGGTCAGGACCGTGGCGGCGATCACCGCGACGGCGAAGTTCCTGAACCGGGGTGCGGTGTGGAAGAACGCGCTGCGCCATCGCTGCCAGAAATAGACGATCACGGCGATCATCGTCCCGGTATGCAGCATGACGAGCAGGAGCGTCATTTCCGGCGCCGAGGGATTCATGCCCATCAGTTTTTCCGCGACGATGACGTGCGCGGAGCTGGAGACCGGAAGGAGCTCGGCCAACCCCTGAACGATGGCGAGGATGATGACGTGAAAAATAGACATTATGCGTATTGTCCGATGTCAGCGTGTTGCCCAAAGTCGGTGATGTAAGCCACATCAGTTGCCCTGCGACCGATGCCGAGCCCGAAGCCCAGGCACAGGGATGTGCCCCGCCGCCGCAGGTGGCGGAGTCTCGAGCAAAAACCACGCTTTTTGCTCGAGACGGCGCTGGCCCGGGCAGGAGCCCGGGTCCAGCGCTTCAAACTAGAGCACCTCCAGGATGCCTGCGGCGCCCATGCCGGTCCCGACGCACATGGTGACCATGCCGTATCCCTTGAGGCCCCTCGTGCGCATCCCGTGGACCAGCGTGGCGGTCCGGATCGCGCCCGTCGCCCCCAGGGGATGACCGAGCGCGATCGCGCCGCCGTTCGGGTTGACGAGCCGCGGATCGAGATTCAGATCGCGGATCACCGCGAGCGCCTGGGCCGCGAAGGCCTCGTTGAGCTCGACCCATTTCAGGTCCTCGCGCGCGACGCCGGCGCGCTCGAGAGCGGCCGGGATGGCCACCTTCGGGCCGATGCCCATGACGGCGGGCGGCACGCCCTTGACGGCGAAAGTGACGTAACGCGCGAGCGGTTTCAGGTTGTAGCGCTTGAGAACGGCTTCCGAGACCAACACCACCGCGCCCGCCCCATCGGAGGTCTGGGAACTGTTGCCGGCCGTCACCGTGCCCTTGGCGTCGAAGACCGTTCGTAACTTTGCGAGCGCCTCGAGTGAAGTGTCGGCCCGCGGGCCCTCGTCCTGCCGCAGGGTCTTCTGCGCATACCGCACCTCGCCCGATGACAGGTCCGGCGTGCGGGAGGTGATCTCGATCGGGGAGATCTCGGCGTCGAAGGCTCCGGAGGTGGTGGCGGCCACTGCTCGCCGGTGCGATTCCAGAGCGAAGGCGTCCTGGTCCTCGCGCGACACGTGCCACTGCTGCGCCACCTTCTCGGCCGTGATTCCCATGCCGTAGGCGATGGCGTAGTTCTCGTCTTTGGCGAAGATCTCCGGGTTCAATGCCGCCTTGTTGCCGCCCATCGGCACCATGGACATCGACTCGGCGCCGCCGGCGATGACCACGTCGGCCTCGCCCACGCGGATGCGGTCGGCGGCAATCTGCACGGCATTGAGCCCGGAGGAGCAGTACCGGTTGATCGTGATGCCCGGGACCGTGTCCGGGAGGCCCGCGAGGAGCGCGGCGTTGCGCGCCATGTTGAGCCCCTGCTCCGCTTCCGGAAAGGCGCAGCCGGCGACGATATCCTCGACCTGCGCCGGCTCGATCGCCGGCACCTGCGCGAGCGCGCTCCTCACGACGTGAACGAGCATGTCGTCCGGGCGCACGTGACGCAACATGCCGCGCGGCGCCTTGCCCACCGGCGTGCGGGTCGCGGCGACGATGTAAGCTTCTTGGATCTGTTTGGACATGATCTTGCGTTCTCCGCGCCCGGTCAGTTGCGCAGCGGCTTGCCGGTGGCCAGCGTGTGAGCGATGCGCTCCTGCGTCTTGGGGTTCTGAAGGAGCGCCAGGAAATGCCGGCGCTCGAGCGCGAGGATCCAGTCCTCGCCGACCTCGGTGCCGGGGTCGAGGTCCCCGCCGGTCATGGTGTCGGCGATTCGCGAGCCGATCTCAAAGTCATATTCGCTGATGAAATGACCTTCCAGCATGTTGACGAGCTGCCCCTTGATCGAGGCGGCGCCGCTGCGCCCCGCGACGGCGAAGCGCCCGCCCGGCAGCGGCGGGCGATACCCGCTCTCGTGCAGCGCCAGCGCCTGCTGCTTCGCCACATGGAGGAGCTCCCCGGAATGCAGCACCACGACATCGCTCGGCCGCAGAAACCCCATCTCCTGCGCCTCGATGGCGCTGCCTGCGACCTTGGCCGTGGCGACCCTCAGGTAGTAGTCCTTGAGCGATGCGAAAAGATCCCCTTTGCTCTCGCGCGCGGCCCGCAGCGCCAGCTCCTTGCAGCCGCCGCCCGCCGGCAGGAGCCCCACGCCCGCCTCCACCAGGCCCACGTAGGACTCGAGCGCCGCAACCACTCTGTCGCAGTGCAGCACGAACTCACAGCCGCCGCCGAACACGTATCCCTGCGTGGCGGCGACAGTTGGAATCCGGCTGTAACGCAGGCGCATCGAGGTCTTCTGGAAGAGCGCGATGACGCCCTCGATGCTGCGCCAGTCGCCGGCCGCGAGCTGCGGGCGCAGGGCCTCGAGGTTGGCGCCGACGGAGAACGGCGCGTCCGGCTGCCAGATGATGAGGCCCTTGAACTGCTCTTCCGCGAGGTCGATCGCGCGGTTCAACCCCTCGAGAACCTCGGGGCTCACCGAGTGGGCTTTGCTCTTGAAGGAGACGACGAGAATGCCGTCACCGCTGGTGAGCGCCCGCACTCCGCCATTCTCGAAAACCGTCTCGCCGAGCTTGACCCGCGCCTCTCCGAGCACGGTATCGGGCCACAACTGCCGCCGATAGACATCGAGCCTCGAGCGGCCGACGAGCGTCTGGCTGGCGGCATCGTAAGAGCCCTCGGCGAAGTGCACCCCCTTGCGCCCCGGCTCCCGCGCCCAGGCCGGGAGCGGCACGCTCGCGAGCGTCTTGCCCGCCGCGATGTCCTCCTCGATCCAGCCGGCCACGGCCCCCCACCCGGCTGCCTGCCAGGTCTCGAAGGGACCCAACTTCCAGCCGAAGCCCCAGCGCATCGCGAGATCCACATCGCGCGCGCAGTGCGCGATGTCTTTCAGGTGATAGGCGCTGTAATGAAACGTGTCGCGCAAGCAGGCCCACAGAAACTGCGCCTGGCTGTGTCCGCTCGCGCGCAGGCGCTCGAGCTTCTCGGTGGGGTTCTCGAGCTTCAGGATCTCCGTGACGCTCGCATCCGCCTTGGCGTTCGCCTCGATGTAGCCGCCGCTGCCGGGGTCGAGCACCTCGAGATCGCTGCCCTTCTTGAGATAAATGCCCTTGCGCGTCTTGGCGCCGAGCGCGCCGGCCTCGATGAGCTTCGTGAGCCAGGGCGGTGAGCGGAAGAGGCCCTGCCACGGGTCCTGCGGGAGCTCCTCCTGCATGGTCCTCACCACGTGGGCGAAGGTGTCGAGACCCACGACGTCGGCGGTGCGGAAGGTCGCGGATTTTGGCCGCCCGAGCCGCGGGCCCGTCAGATCGTCGACGATGTCGAAGCGGATACCGTGCTTCGTGGCGTTCTCGATCGTCGCCAGCATCGAGAATACACCGACGCGGTTGGCGACGAAGTTGGGAGTGTCCTTGGCCCGGATGACGCCCTTGCCGAGCGTCGTAACGAGGAAGCGCTCGAGATCCTCGAGCACCGGCGGGAGCGTCTCGGCGCAGGGAATGATCTCCGCGAGGTGCATGTAGCGCGGCGGGTTGAAGAAGTGCACGCCGCAGAACCGCGGCCGCAGCGCCGGGGGACAGGCCTGCGCGAGCTTGGCGATCGACAACCCCGAGGTGTTGGACGCGAAGATGGCGTTCGGCCCGAGATGCGGCGCGACTTTGCGGTAGAGCTCCATCTTCCAGTCCAGGCGCTCGGCGATCGCCTCGATCACGAGGTCGCACCCGCCGAGGAGCGCCAGATGCTCATCGTAATTGGCGGCCTGGATGAAGCTCGCCGTCTCCCCGCCGGCGAGCGGCGAGGGCTGCAGCTTCTTCAGCCCCTCGATCGCCTTACGGACAATGCCGTTCTTGTCCCCTTCCTTGGCCGGCAGGTCGAAAAGGAGGGTCGGCACCCGCGCGGCGATCAGATGCGCCGCGATCTGCGCACCCATCACGCCGGCGCCGAGCACCGCCGCCTGGCGAACCCTGAACTTAGTTTCCGGCATGATTTCCCCTCGGGAACGCGCTCCTCGACGATAATGATACCCACATCATGCGTTCCTCGTGAGGCTCGCTGTCATGGCACCCGCATCCCCCGCACCCCCCGCGGCTCCCGCGAGTCCCACCCTAAGAGGCCGCACCCTCTTCATCACCGGGGCGAGCCGGGGAATCGGGCTCGCCATTGCGCTTCGGGCCGCCAGAGACGGCGCCAACATCGCCGTTGCGGCGAAGACGGCCGAGCCGCACCCGAAATTGCCGGGGACGATCTTCACCGCCGCGGCGGAAATCGAAGCGGCCGGCGGGCGCGCGCTGCCGCTGCAGGTGGACATTCGCGATGAGGAGCAGGTGGCGCGCGCCGTGGAGCGCACCGCGCAGGAGCTCGGCGGCATCGACATCCTGGTCAACAACGCCAGCGCGATCAGCCTGACCGGCACGGCGGCCACGGACATGCGGCGTTTCGATCTCATGCACGAGGTCAATGTCCGGGGGACCTTTCTCTGCTCGAAACTCTGTCTGCCCCATCTCGAGCGCGCGGCGAATCCGCACATCCTGACGCTCTGCCCGCCGCTCAACATCGAGGAGCGCTGGTTCGCGCCGCACCTCGCCTACTCGCTGGCGAAATTCGGCATGAGCCTGTGCGTGCTCGGGTTGGCGGGCGAGCTGCGCGAGCGGGCAATCGCGGTGAATGCGCTCTGGCCGCGCACCGTGATCGGGACGGCAGCCCTGCAGGTGGCGATGCAGGGAGCCGGCGCCGAGGCTCTGCGCAGGGTCCGCTCGCCGCAGATCATGGCCGATGCGGCGCACGCCATCCTCACCCGCAGCTCGCGCAGCTTCTCGGGCCACTTCTGCATCGATGAGGACGTGCTGCGCCAGGAAGGCGTAACGGATTTTGCGCCTTACCGGGTCGCGGATGTGCGCGAGCAGGATCTGCTGCCGGACTTCTTCATCTGAGACGGATCATCCGGACTTGAGCGCGGCGAGCTCGGCGTGAAGTCGGCGGACTTCCTCCTCGAGTCGGGTCACGCGATCCGCCAGCGCCCCGTCTTCGACCTTGCCGGCGGCAGCCCCCGCGATCTCAGCGGCCTCCGCGGCCTCCGCGGCCTCAGAGTCCGCCGCGGCTTCCGGCGGCGGCTCGCCGCCGAAGAGCTGCAGGTAGCGCGACTCGCGCCTTCCGGGCTCGCGGGCGAGTCTCGCGACGAGGGGGCCGGACTCGCGCGCGATCAGGCTCTGCAGCGCCGCTTCGACTTCCGACACATCGGCGAAAGATGCCATGCGGGCGGCCCGTGAGCGCAGCTCGCCCGGAGTCTGGGGCCCGCGCAGCAGCAGCTCGCAGAGGATCGCGAGCTCCTGCGCCGAGAGCTTCAGGCTGCCGAACTCGGTATTGCAGAAGAGGTGCTGGTACTTGGGCACGCGGCTGCCGAAGCCCGATCTCTCGAGCACCAGGTGCCTGCGCGAGAGCGCATCGAGCGTGCGCTGCACCGCGGGCTCGTCCAGGCTCAGCACCGGATCGCGGTTGCTCTTCTGGTTGCAGGCGCTCACCAGAGCGTTGAGCGACAGCGGATATTGATCGGGCGTGGTGATCTGCTTCTCGAGCATGCAGCCGATCACGCGCGCCTCCAGGGAATCGAGCTCGATGCGCATGCGCTATCTTATCAGTAGAGGGAGTCGCCATTCTCGCGGGCACGCCAATCCAGGGGTTCTACCATGGGCAAGAGCAGAGTCGAAGCGTTCAGCGACGGCGTGATCGCCATCATCATCACGATCATGGTGCTCGATCTGAAGGTGCCGGGCGCCGGCAGTTGGGCCGCGCTCGCGCCGCTCGCGCCGGTGTTTCTGACCTACGTGCTGAGCTTCGTCTATCTCGGCATCTACTGGAGCAATCATCACCACATGCTGCATGCCTCCTCCCGGGTGACGGGAGCCATCCTGTGGGCGAACCTGCACCTGCTCTTCTGGCTCTCGCTCTTTCCCGCCGCGATGGCCTGGATGGACACGAGTCACTTCGCCCCGATTCCTGTTGGCTCGTACGGTGTCGTCCTCCTCATGGCCGCGGTTGCATACTGGATTCTGCAACGACTCATCATCCGCGCGCAGGGCCGGGATTCGCTGCTCGGCCGCGCCATCGGCCGCGACTGGAAGGGCAAGCTCTCGCCCCTCCTCTACCTGCTCGCCATCGGGCTCGCCGGCCGCTGGCCGCAGGTCTCGCTCGGCATCTATGCCGCCGTCGCCCTCACCTGGCTCGTGCCCGACCGGCGGATCGAGCGCGCCTTGAGCTCGGTCGGCGACTGACCGGGCTGCCACCCGGGGGGCTCGTGCGAAAGCACAATGGTACGGATTGAGGTAAATTCGTGACCTGCGGCTCGAGGCCGCCCGGCCCGTGGCGGGCCGGGCCGCTTTCTTGCAGCGCAAACCATTGAGCGGCGGCAGCGCTTCAGCGGAGGCGGACGCGTCGCCGCCACAGCGTGGCAGTCATGGCAAAAGGCGAAATGGTGGGCAGACAGGAGCGGACTCATGGACCGGGACGGGCCGGCCGCGGCGGCGGGCGGCCGCTCGAAGCCGAGGCGATGCTCGCGGCGGCGCTCAAGCGCGCCGGGCGCCAGGGGTTCGATGACCGCTCGTTCATGCAGCCCCTGCAGCGCCTGATCGCCTCCTGCAATGGGGAGAGCGACCTCAACGCCCTCGGGCGCAACGCGGTCAAGTTCGAGATCCGGCGCAGCCTCCACAACCTGCTCGAGTTCGAGCGGCGCGAGCGCGCGAGCCCGCAGCTGCTGCGCCGCCCCATCGAGCGGCCGGTCTTCATCACCGGCATGCCGCGCAGCGGCTCGACCTTCCTCCATCGGCTGCTGGTGCGCGATCCGGCGGTCGCGGCGCCGCTCTCCTGGCGGTTGGTCCATCCGCATCCCTCCTCCGCCGGCCGGTGGGGAGAGAGCTTGAACCGCGCGCGAGTGCAGGCGCAGTTCTATCTGATGCGTCTGCTCGCGCCGGAGCTCAACTCACTGCACGAGGTGGCGGCGGGGGAGCCGGAGGAGTGCACCGACATCACCGCGCAGGTGTTCCAGAGCCTGCGATACGACAGCGTCTATCGCGTCCCGAGCTACCAGAGCTGGCTGCAGCGCCACGGTCACCTCGAGGCGTATCGATTCCACAAGCGCTTCCTGCAGCATCTCGATGCGCAGCTGCCGGGGCGGCGGTGGATCCTCAAATCCCCCGACCACGTCTTTGCGCTGAATGACATCCGCACGGTCTATCCGGATGCGCATTGGGTTTTCATCCACCGCGATCCGGTCGCGGTGCTGGCCTCGGTCGCGCGGCTGACGGAGGTGCTGCGCCGGCCCTTCGCGCATCACGTCGACCTGGCGGAGATCGGGCAACAGGTCTGCGCTTCCTGGCTGGACGGCGCCCGGCGGATGATCGAGGCCGCCTCCGCTTCCCCTGCGATCCTCCATCTGCATTACCGGGAGATCATCGCCGATCCGCAAACGGCGGCGGCGCGCCTCTTCCGGCATGGCGGCCATGCATCGAGCGGCAACGCCGCGCAGCGGATGCGCAAATGGCTCGGCAACCGCTCCAACCGCCGGCATCGGCCCCGGCGCTACGACCTGGCGAGCTTCGGGCTCGATCCCGAAGCGCTGCGCACGCAATTCAAACCCTACACGGACACGTTCGGTATCGAGCTCGAGTGGCCGCCGAAGGCGCGCGCGCCCGCGAGCGCACGGAACTGACGCGGTGAGATGGCGTGCGGCCGTCGGCCTGATTCTCGGCGCGGCGGTCCTGGCCGGCACCCTGATCTACGCCGGTGCCGGCGCCGTCGTGCGCACCCTCGAGGGGCTGCGCCTGCAGGGACTGCTCATCATCGTGCTCGCGCACCTGCCGGTCGTGGCGCTCATGGGACTCGCCTGGAGCCTGGTGGCCGGCCACGTCCCGATCGCTTCCCTGCGAAGATTCATGTGGGCGCGCCTGGTGCGCGACGCCGCGGCGGAGACCCTGCCCTTCTCGCAGATCGGCGGCTTCGTGCTCGGCGTACGCGCGCTGCGCCTCGGCGGACCGGCGGCGCTTCGCGGCGTGCTGTCGATGAGCGCCGATCTGGTGGTGGAGCTCGGCGCCAAGCTGCCCTATGTCCTCGCCGGCGTGCTGACCCTGCTCGCTCTCGCCCCGGGATCGGGCCTCACGCGGCCCCTCGCCATCGGGCTCGCGCTGACCGCGGCCGCCGTGGCGATCCCGGTGTTGGGACGGCGGCGCCTCGGGGAGGCGTTCCAGCGCGTGATCCGCCGGGTCTCGCAGCGCTGGCCGGTGTTGGCTTCGCTGCGGCGCATGCACGCCGAGGGCGACATCGGCAGTGTGCTCGATGACATCCTCAGCCGCCGCAGTCGGCTCGGGTCGGGGTTCGCGCTGCACCTTCTCTGTTGGTTCCTCGGCGCCGCAGAGCTGTGGCTGGTCTTCGACCTGCTCGGCCACCCGGTGAGCGCGGCCCGCGCGCTGGTGATCGACGCCGCCGTCGCGGGCTTGAGGACCTTCGTCTTCATGGTGCCGGCGGCGGCCGGCGTGCAGGAGGCGAGCTACGTGCTCGCGTGCGCGGTGTTCGGCCTCACGCCGGCGGCGGCGGTGGCCGCTTCCCTCGCCCGGCGGGCGCGCGACCTGACACTGGGGGCGGCCACTCTCGCGATCGCCGTCGGCACCGACCGGGCGATCATTCGCGGCCGGACAGAGACCTCCTGCGGGTCGTGATCTGCCACCAGAGCAGCCAGTCGCCCGCCAGGCTGTACCAGGGCTGACGGAAGGTGGCCGGCCGGTTGCGCTCGAAGAAGAAGTGCCCGACCCACGCGAGCCCATAGCCGGCGATCGGCGCGGCCAGCAGCACCCGCGGCCGGCGGGTGACGATCGCCGCCAGCACCACGGCGATGACGAGCCAGCTGCCGATGAAGTGCAGCAGCCGGCACCTCGGGTCGCGGTGCTCGCCGAGGTAGTACGCGTAGAAGCGCGGGAACGGAGTGATGCGGGAGGGTGTCATGTCCGGCCTCGCCACCGTCACTATAGTACAATCTTCCGACACGGTCTCGCGTGAACGAACAGGGCCTCGCCATGCCGGATCTGATCGCCGCGTGTGTCTACTTCCTGCTGATTCATTTCGGTGTATCGGGCACGCGGCTGCGCGATGCGCTCACCGCCGGGCTCGGTGAGCGGCCGTATCGGGGGCTCTTCTCCCTCGCCTCCCTCGCCGGCCTCGGGTGGATGATCTACGCGTACCGGCATGCGCCGCTCGACCCCACGTGGGGCCTGCTGTTGGGATTTCGGCCGGCGGCATACGTGTTGGTCTTCATCGCGTTCCTCTTCGCGGTGATCGGGATCCTGACGCCGAGTCCGACCCGGGTGGGCATGGAGTCGAAGCTCGACCCCGGGCAGGCCCGCGGCATGGTGCGGATCACGCGCCACCCTTTCCTCT
>Ga0134128_10005917_pt1 | contig 14821 bp, 15 predicted proteins | sample KB31754_FD_96462 | JGI IMG/M metagenome (GOLD analysis project Ga0134128, IMG submission 96462) | Terrestrial soil microbial communities with excess Nitrogen fertilizer from Kellogg Biological Station, Michigan, USA - KB3-175-4 | ecosystem: Environmental > Terrestrial > Soil > Unclassified ... | reverse complement strand
GGCGCGGGCTTTATGAAGCTTGAGCGTATAACGCAAACCAGCTATACCGACCTAACGCCTTTGCCTGCCGCAAACGTGGCGGTTGTATGGCACTACAAGATGATCTTTTTATATAAGGATGAAGTGGTGGGCGCCTATAGCGATGTGGTTAGCATTACGGTTAACGGGCAAACGGGCGCCAACCCGGGTGTAAGTATAAATCCTCCTAATAGTAATCAATAATAATTAATCAAAGAGAGACAGTAAGCAACAGGCCTTGCAGTGATGCGGGGCTTTGTTGTTTGTGGGAGATAAGTAAGTAAAACTGTTATCTTTATGAGAAGTTTAAGGATCAGAGAATGTTAAGCGTAATTATAATCATAGAATAAATATGAGTTGTGTACTTAGAATTGCTGGAAAGAATCTTGATGTTGACAAGCTGACAAAAAAATTACCAATCAAGGTTTATCATATATACAAAAAAGGAGATCCTTACTTTAAGTCAAAACCCAAAGGACGAAAACAAACTATGTCAGGAATTAATTTCCTAACAAGCAACGCTGATTTTGATAAACTCGACAGGCAAATTAAAGGAACAATAAAGTTTTTAGAAAAACACAGATTGCTACTAAAGAAAATAACGACAAATGAAAATGTTGAATTTTGTACGTTAGACTTTGGAATAAACTTAAGAATGGGATATAATAATATTGCATCGCAATCAGATTATTTCCCACATAAATTATTAAAATTAGCCGGAGACTTACAAATTGATATAGGTATTAGTTTATACCCTCTTGATTTGGAAGAACAAATGGAAAAGAGGTTATCAAAAAAATAACTACGTCTACATAAACTCTCTACCATGAGAATAATAAAAATTAAATGACTGCAACATTTTTTGCCACACAGGCTGATTTTAGAAAGTGGCTGCAAAAGCATCATAAAACAGAAACAGAATTGTTGGTGGGCTTTTATAAAGTAGGCAGCCAAAAGCCTTCTATTACCTGGCCTCAATCGGTTGATGAGGCGCTTTGTTTTGGCTGGATAGACGGGGTGCGGAGATCTATTGACGAGGATAGTTACAGCATTCGCTTTACACCACGTAAAAGCACAAGCATATGGAGCGCCATTAATATTAAAAAGGTTGAGGAGCTTACCAAGCTGGGGCAGATGACGCCTGAAGGACAAAAGGCCTTTGCGCTGAGAAAGGAAAGCAGGTCGGCCATCTACTCACACGAAAACGAGGCCATTGAGCTTGCCGCGCACTACAAAAGGCAATTTAAAATGAACAAGCCGGCCTGGAGTTTTTTTATAGAACAGGCACCCTCTTACAAAAAGAGAATGATACATTGGATCATGGGCGCCAAACAAGAAAAAACACGCTTATCGAGGCTTGAAGAGGTGATACATTTAAGTGGGCAGAGCAAGCGAAGGCCTTAAAAAAGAGAAGTAAACGTAATAGAAAAAATATTATTTTTAAGCACTAAAAAACAAATAAACATGGCAAAAGTATCCATCTATCTCAATTTTCCGGGCAACACAGAAGAAGCCTTTAATTTTTACAAATCGGTTTTTAAAACCGAATGGTCTGCACCTATTATGAAAATGGGTGATATGCCGGCTCCGGAAGGTATGCCTCCGCTTTCGGCAGAAGACAAAAACAAAGTAATGCATGTGGCATTGCCTACGCTTGCGGGTGTAGAAATTATGGGTACCGACTCGTTAGAGAGCATGGGCCACCACCGCGTAATTGGTAATAATACTACCATCAGCCTTCAGCCCGATACCAGGGAAGAAACCGAAAGGCTTTATAAGTTATTATCTGAAGGGGCTAGCGATCTTGCGCCTTTGCAGGAACAGTTCTGGGGTGCGCTTTGGGGCTGCTGCTTAGATAAGTATGGTATTCGCTGGATGTTCAACTTCCCGCTGACGAAGTAAGGAGTAACGATAAGCGTTAAAATTCAGGCAGGTTTTGTTTATTCAAAGCCTGCCTGTTTTTTTATAATTCTTTCATCAAAGCACTATACATGCTGATCATAGCAGTGATATCTGCTTTGTGCACTTTTTCGTCGGGTGAGTGTACAAAGTCTTCGGGTGCACCGATGAAGCACCAGTCCCAGGGGTAGGCCGCCATTTGAAGCTCTTTGGCATCGCTGCCTCCGCTGCCTTCAACCTCTAACTGAAAAGGGATTTTGGTTTTTTTAGCAATGGAGATTATTTTGTTGATGTAGCTTCTGCGGGGTATGAGGCTGTCGCGCATGCTGATGGCAACGCCTTTGCCATGTGTAACGCCTTCGGTAATCCAGGTAATATCGGATATAAGCGCTTGTTTGATCTTATATTTTTCCTGCAAAAATTTTTGAATATAGGATACGCTTCCGCCGCCGTGCTCTTCCCAACAGGAAAATACAAGGGCTCCGTCTTTTAGGGTTTCGGCTACTTTTAGGGCATTGAACACGCCCAGGCGGTTATCCATGTAGCAGCATTGTACATATTCTTTTGTATCGCGCCAGTTTGGCTTAAAGGTTAGCTCGGTGCCTGTATCAAATTTGTGGGTAGATCTGTATTCGAGCTTATCAGGTGTGCTTACGAGTGTTGCCTCGCGGCCTTTTTCGTCAACCAGGTTAAAGCCGGGTGTGGTGCGCGGCCCGCCAATTTTTACCAGTTGCTTGCCGTAGCGCACGGTAAAGCCAATGCTATCCATGTGTGCAAAAACAGCAGTGCGGGGCTTACCGAAAACCAATACAATGCAATCCTGTAAGTCATCGCCGGCGTAAATGGTTGGCTTGTGCTTCCAGTTCTTTTTTTCTTTTTTAATATAGTTCAGCAAAAAATCTTTCATGGCTACTTCGTTTCCGGATGGGGCGTGTATAGCGCACATGGTTTTTAAAAGATCGAAATTTAATTGGCTCATTTGTTTTGGTTATTTGATATGGTTAGGCAAAACTATTAAAATATACTTATTGTAATGATACAGTGTGGTATTAAAAAGCCCCACTGTTTTACGGCAGGGCTTAGTTTTGGTTTTATTCTTTGTGTTAGATCTCTTATTGTTTGATCAGCTTGGCCTGGTAAATAAGTCGGCTTCCTGCAGATACGCGTACCTGGTATATGCCTGCTTCTACATTAAGGCTAAACTCGGTAAGCTGGCTGTTTAGTGCCTGGCTTATAACAATTTGCCCAAGGGCGTTATAAATGGTTAACTGCGCATTGGCTACCAGGCTGCCTGTTTGAAGCGTTATGTTTCCGGTAGTTGGGTTAGGGTACAATTGAATGTTTGATGAATTATATACGGTTGTTATGCCATTGGTAGCTACTAAAGAGCAGGCGGATGTATCTGTACAGTTGTTTTGTGTAACAATAACCGCATACGAGCCGTTTATATTGGCTGTGTATGTTTGATTGGTTTCTGCATTTATGATTGCATTGCTGTTGTTGCAATCGATCCATTGATAGCTTGCCGGTGTGGCATTGGCGGTTAGTATATTGATGTTTTGTGTTACGCTTACATCAACTGTGTTAATGGTTAGGTTAAGGGTTATGGTGCTGTCGCAACCCGCTGCGTTAGGTATTACGGTTGTATACGTTCCGCCGGTGGTAAGGGTAGTTCCATTAAAGTTGTAGTTGTTACAGGCGGTTTGAGTAAGGGTAGAGGAGGAGCTGTTGTTAACTGTTAAGTTTAGAGTAATGATGCTATCACAACCAGCAGCGTTGGTAAGGTTTTGCGTATAGGCCCCGCTTGATGTGTAGGTGGTTCCATTTAAAGAATAGCTGTCGCATGCTGTTGTCGTAATGGTATATGTGCTTGGCTGGTTGATGGTTAAGTTTAAGGTTAAAATACTATCGCAACCGGCAAAGTTGGTCAGGTTTTGCGTATAAGCCCCGCTCGATGTGTAGGTGGTTCCGTTTAAAGTATAACTGTTGCATGCTGTTGTTGTAATGGTAGATGTGCTTGGCTGGTTGATGGTTAAGTTTAAGGTAACAATACTATCGCAACCTGCAGTATTGGTTAATGTGGTTGTATATGTTCCGCCGGTGGTAAGTGCTGTTCCATTAAACGTATAACTACTGCAGGCTGTGGCACTATAAGCTGATGCGGTTGTGTGATTGGTTAAGTGTAATACAATGGTGCTGTCGCAGCCGTGTGCGTTAGTAAACGGGTGATAATAAGTACCCGCTGCTGTGAGGTTTGTTCCGTAAAAAGAATATCCGGAGGCCGAGCAGATAAAGTTGCTTTGATGGGTACTATCAGGTTGATAAACTGTTAAGTTAGTGGTAACAATGCTGTCGCAACCTAAAGATGTATGAAGCGTGTCGGTATATATACCTGTTGCGGTATATGTATGTGCGCCGATCGTATAAGACTGGCCTAAACAAAAGGATGTGTTTTGTGTTCTGCTGTTTAACGGAGGTTGTGTAATGGTGTATATAGTAGGTGTTGTATCGGCCGGAAAGCAGGAAAGATTATCTCTTATAGTTAAGGTATAGGTGCCTGCCGGTAAATTATTCAATGTAGAATCTGTAGCGGCGTTTGACCACGTATAGCTATAAGGCCTGGTGCCTCCGGTAGGATGTATTTTGATGGATCCGTTGTTACTTCCATAACAAGTTAGATTTGTAAGGCTGTCGGTTACAACAATGGGGCTAAAGGTTGGGTTTGAATTTTGGGTAAAAGTAACATCGCTCCGTAACCCGCTGCCATTGCAAAAATATTGAGTTAATATTACTTTGGCATAGCCACAATTGCTTGGCGTAAAGCTTACATTTGAGCGTAATCCGCAATAATCATCGTTGTAGGCTAAAAAACTGCCATCTTCAGCATATACCGTAAGCTGGGTATCGTAAGAAACATTCATATTACCGGAAGTACATGTACTGATATTATAATTTGCTCCGGCTTCTACATAGAATATCCCATAGGTGCCTGATACGTACGAAAGCACTCCGGTTTGGCCTGCACCAAATAATCTTAAAGAGTCGCCATACGGACTAAATGTGTTTCCGCATTGAGATTTAGCTGCATAGCACAGAGCTATCATAAATAATGTTGTAATTATTCTTTTCATCAAGGTGTTTGGTTTAAATTTCACGCGAATTTAACAAAAATTCACACTTGTGCTAACAAATGTTTTTTTGGTGAGAATTAATTTATTCACATGTTGATGCAGTTAATATTGTTCTCTTTTAACTGGCTGATGAGTCTTTCTGTGAATGATAAGCGGATGTTAAAGGTAATCTCATTTTCGGTATGAAAGCTATGCTGTATAATTTCTGCATCATATTCTTTCAGAACACGCATAACCAGATTGGTAACTTCTGTATTGAAACTTACCCGGCAGGTTTGCTTAATGTACTTGGTGATAATAGTACATTGCTGTAAAGCATCTGCTGCTGCAGTTTTGTAAGCTTGTATCAGCCCGCTGGTGCCAAGTAGGGTTCCACCAAAGTAACGAACGACAACCACTAAAACATCCGTTAAGTCTGCTGAAATAATTTGGTTGAGAATAGGTTTTCCGGCGGTTCCGGAAGGCTCACCATCGTCGTTAGCGCGAAATACTTTTTTATCGACTCTCAGCCTGAAGCCATAACACCAGTGCCTGGCACCATGGTGTTGCTTTTTTAGTTCTGAAATGTGTTGTTTAATTTCTTCTTCGGTTTGAACCGGGAATGCATAAGCGAAAAATTTAGAACCTTTATCTTTAAATAAGCCTTCGGCAGGATTTTGAATGGTAAGATAGGTATCGTTCATTTACGAAAGCGCAATAAAAGCAATGGCCAGAACGCTTAATGCAATGCCAATTATGTTTTTAAGCGAAAGCTTTTCGGCAAAGAATAAGTAGGCGCAAAGAGTTGAGCCAAGCACCACACTTACGTTTAAGATAGGATACAGAACCGAGCTTTGCATAAAATTGGCATCAATGGCTTTCATAATGAAATAGATGCTGAAAAAATTAGGTGTTCCTAAAATGATACCCGCAAGCACTGTTTTTTTTATGTCTATGGTAGATTTTTCTTTATAAAATAAGGTGAAAGCAATAATGCCGATCAATCCGGCGGAGTAGAATGATAAACCTGAAAAACAGGCTGTTTCAGCTTCTGAATGAACCAATTTCTTTTGTGCAAAATTGACCAAGGCATCTATAATACCGCTTCCTAAAAAGACAGCCAACGGCAAGAGGAAGTTTTTTTTGTCGGCAGAGCTTTCTTCTTTTTTATTGGAGGAAGAAACTAAGAATACCGAAAGCAACGCAATTACAATACCTACTATTTTAAGTAAATGGGGAGAATCTTTGTAGATAATAAAGGCCAGCAAAACGGGAATTACTACACTCATTTTATTAGAAACAGAGGCTACAGAAACACCCAATTTGGCGGTGGTTTGAGAAATCAAGTAAAAGATAGAGACAAACAAAGAACCTAAGAACAAGGCGGGCAACCAAAGGTGGGTTGCTTCCATATAAATGGTTTTGGGCGCTGTAAACAGAAGCGAAAAACTTCCTGCCACAAAATAATTGACCACGATGGCCGGAAAAGAGGCTACGTTGAATTTATGAAACGAGCGTAAAATAAGCAGCAACAAAATATTGCAGGCAATACCAATGATTAAATAAAACATGGCGGCAAAATTACTGTTAACTGTTGATATAGCAATTTTTAACTAAGAAATATTGTTATGTATGCATAATTATATTATCTTTGGGTATAACTAAAATTTTTAAAAAATGATTAAAAACTTACTTTCAATTGCATTAATTACCGCAAGTTTAGCAGGAAATGCACAACAATTAACAAACAGTGGCTTTGAAACATGGACTTCTTCCACGCCAAGTGCGCCAACAAGTTGGGCTACTTTAGATCAGGCAGTTGCTAGTTCTGCATTTGGAGGATTTATTGGGGCTACAAGTTTTGTTACAAAATCTACCAGCCCTTATGCGGGTAATTATGCAGCAACCTTAACTACTCAAAATCTTTCAAGCTTTGGTACTTTTCCGGCAGCTTTAGTTTATGGAGGTATGGCTTTAGTAGGAACAACACCTACTATTACAGGAACTCCTTATACATTTTCTCCTGCAAGTGTATCATATTATGCAAAAGGAACGGTTATTTCAGGAGATAGTGCTCCGAGCATTGTTTTTCTTACTAAATGGAATACAACAACTAATAAAAGAGATACTATTGCGGGTGGTGTTGATTTTCTTAATAGTAGCTTAACATCTACTTATACATTACGTACGTTCCCGATTCAGTATCAGATTTTTGGTGTTGCACCGGATACTATTAATTACGTTATCTCATCTTCTGTAATAACAAGCGGTAGCGCTACACTTGGCACATCTATTACAGTTGATGCTATTACCTTATCAGGTAACATGGCAGGTATAACTTCAAATCATGCGGTTCAGGCTAATTCTGTTGCTTATCCTAACCCGGCTGTTAATCAAATCACATTGGCTACCACAAGCGAAAAAGCAAAATACGCTAATGTATATGATTTAACCGGTCGTTTGATGAATAAATTTGAAATGACAAACAAACAGATTAATATCGATTTGAATTCATTTAACAGCGGTATGTACATTTACGTTATTACTGACGAAAACAATCACAGTATTTCTACATCTAAGTTTAGCGTTGCTAAATAATTAATCAGAATTATCAGGTAAATAAAAAATCCCGTCGGTATGGCGGGATTTTTTATTTAAAGATTATTGATATTCTTACAATAGAAAGAACTAACTAATATAAGATAATTTCATCATATTGGTTCTTCCTTTCTCTTTCATAGGCATGCTGGCAATATTTATAACCAATTCGTCTTGTTTCACCAATCCTTTTTCTTTGATGTATTCTTTCAGGTCGGTTATGGTTTGGTCGGTGCTTTCGTATTTATTATAATAAAAGCCTCTCACTCCCCAAACCAGGCTTAAAGCTGTTAACAAAGACAGGTTGTCCGTAAAAATAAAAATAGCCGCTTTCGGGCGGTGACTTGATAAACGATAAGCTGTGTACCCGCTATGTGTCATAGAAATAATAGCCTTAACACCTGCCTGTTTAGCCAGGTTGCAGGCATTGTAGCAAATGCTATCTGTAATAAATGTATTTGTCTTTAACTGAGGTTCATGATGACGATAATAAATAGCGGCTCCATTTTCCACCTGGTGAATAATGCGGCGCATATATTCAATTACTTTAACCGGGTATTTACCTACCGATGTTTCTGCACTCAGCATCACCGCATCTGCTCCGTCGAGCACAGCATTTGCCACATCGTTAACTTCTGCACGGGTAGGCGTGTAGCTTGTAATCATGCTTTCCATCATTTGTGTAGCAATAATTACCGGCTTACCTGCATTTACACATTTGGTAACAATCATTTTTTGCAATAAAGGCACTTCTTCCATTGGCATTTCAACACCAAGGTCTCCGCGCGCTACCATCATTCCATCGGTTACATCCAAAATTTTATCAATTTCTTTAATAGCTTCCGGTTTTTCGATCTTGGCGATCACACGGGCCCTACTGCCTTTGCTACGGATAATTTCTTTCAGCTCAACAATATCTGTTACGCTGCGCACAAACGATAAGCCTATCCAGTCGAAATCATTTTCCAATGCAAAATCAAGATCGCGCAGGTCTTTTATGGTTAAGCAAGGCAATGAAATTTTTGTATTAGGCAGGTTAACTCCTTTTTTAGAAGACAGCGTGCCACCCGCAATAATAAGGCATTTTACGGCATCGTTGCCGTTGGTTGAAATAACTTTTAAATGGATCTTGCCATCATCAATTAAAACCAGCTCGTCTTTTTTTACATCCTTTGGGAATTGAGGATATGTGATATAAACAGATTGAGCTGTACCGATCCCTTCTTTAGTGGTAATGGTAATTTCTTCTCCATTAACCAGTTCAATGGCGTTATTTTCCACCTCGCCAATGCGTAATTTAGGTCCTTGCAAATCGGCCAAAATACCTACGTGGCGGTTTAGTTTTTTATTAGCGGCCCTGATATTTTCAACGATAGCTTTTACTGCATCGTAGTTTCCGTGCGAAAAGTTTATACGGCAAATATCTAGTCCTGCGGTAAACATAGCTTCCAATACTTCCGAGCTTGCTGTGGCAGGCCCCATGGTAGCTACAATTTTTGTTTTATGCGAAAATTCTGTCATATCTTATATTATTAAATTTTTTTTTGAGGCTAATATTTCTACTTCTATTGTCTGAACCGACATGGCAAATGTAATGGTCTTTAGCTTGTTTTGTATATTATAAATTTGTTGTGCATGGTTATCGGCTTTCAGGATGAATAAAAAATCAGTTTGCGCAAGCTCGGGCACCAGCATAAACTTTATATCTTCTCTTGATTCGTTAAATAAAGAAGGTGCGGCAACCGCCTTGTTTGAAGCTGCAACAGCATTACTGCTTTTGTTAGAAAGCAAAATAAAATCGCTTTGTTCTTCTTCATCCACGTAAGAGAAACAGGAAAATAATAAAGGGGTATGTATGTTTTTTGTGCTGAGCTCAATGGGCATATCCCGTTCTAATTCTATATTCAACAAGCGGTTTATCTCTATGCACATTTTATAATCGGGCACATAGGCAGAAATTGCCAGCAGAGAAAAATCGTAGTCATACTCAGATTCTAAAACGTATTTTGGCATTTAATAACTGGTGTGAAACCCGGGTGTTGTAATTACGTTGCTTTGATGGCGCGCGCGATCGTAAATCCAAATGTTATACCTGAAACTGTTTAACATTTTAGTGCTTGCAGGCTTATATCCGTTTAAATCAATAATAATTTGGCCATCAAGTGATTTGGTTTTAATGTTATTGGTTACATAAGGTATGTGATAAACATAGATATTACTATCGCTAAGCGGATCGTTACTGGCATGGTAATAATAAGTGTGGTATACCCCTGCAGTTACGGTGTCTTCATAATAATAGCGCATGTAAAAATCATAATTGGTATTATCCTGTTGTGCTTCCTCATATCCTATATCTCCGTCGTTATCCTTAAAATTAAGGGTAATTCTTGCCGAAATATCATTAGTGGTCGTAAAGCTTCCAAAGGTAATTTGAGGAGGTGCAGGAGCAGGGTTACTTTCCTTTTTACAAGAAAGCATACATACGCTAAATATGACTGAAAAATAAAATAGTTTTTTCATAATGAACAACAAGCTAAAATTAACAATAATTTTGTTGCGTGGAAAATAACAGGCAAAGTATTTACGTAAATTTAACAGAACGCATATTTTCTTTGCCAAAAGGTAATGATGAAGCTTTCAACAAGCTGGCTGTAGAGGTTTTTAACCTGCAATATGCAAACAATAAGGTTTATAAAGCCTTTGTAGATCAATTAAAAATAGATGTTACAGATGTAGATACTCTGTTTAAAATTCCTTTTTTGCCTATTGAGTTTTTTAAAACGCAAAAAGTTGTTACTGCTTTTGCAGTACCAAACAGGCCTGTAAGCTTTACCAGCAGCGGCACAACGCAAACCGGCACATCAGTGCATTATGTGCAAGATGTTACTTTGTATGAAGAAAGCTTTGGCAAATGTTTTCGCCTTTTTTTCGGAGATCCCAAAGATTATTGCGTTTTAGCACTGTTACCTTCTTACCTGGAAAGAAGCGGCTCATCTCTGGTATACATGGCTCAAAAACTGATTGACGATAGCAAGCATCCGCAAAGCGGTTTTTACCTGCATAATCAGGACGACCTGATAAACACCATCAATAACCTAAAGCAACAAGATCAAAAAACACTTTTGCTGGGTGTAAGTTATGCACTGCTGGATCTGGCTGATAAAAACATATCATTGCCTGCTAATTTTGTGGTAATGGAAACCGGTGGGATGAAGGGAACCCGTAAAGAAATGTTAAAAGAAGAATTGCATGCAGTATTAAAAGATAAATTTAAGCTGGAAACTATTTTTTCTGAATACGGAATGACCGAATTGCTTAGCCAGGGATATTCGCTGCAAAATGGTTTGTTTCAAAATCCGCCCTGGATGCGCGTTTTAACAAGAGATACCAGCGACCCGTTTACATATACAACGGCAAGCAAAACGGGTGGAATAAATGTAATCGACCTGGCCAATATAAATTCATGCTCTTTTATTGCAACACAGGATCTTGGAAAAATTCACCCGGATAATACATTTGAATTAATGGGACGTTTTGATAACAGCGATATCAGGGGCTGTAATCTTCTCATAAATTAACGATGTAAAATTAAGAAAGCAGAAATTTAAATTCTTAATTTTGAACGCTTAATTTTTATGCACGATATAGAACCATATTATAACTGGAGACATCTTTACATTGCAGCCGATGATGTGCAATCTCCGTTCTATGGGCGTGAGTATAGCGAAACCGAATTTACAAACAGCATCTATAATTATGTTATCCACCCGCAATGGGATGATTTTGGCAGTGAAACACTTTACATAAAAATATTGTTTGTTGATTACGACGAGAAGTATTGCTTTATAGAGCTTATTGGCGAATGGAACGACGCTATTAGTAACGATATTATGCTCCTGAAGCGCGATGTGATTGATGAGCTGGCTCTTTACGGTGTAAATAAATTTGTTATTATAGGCGAAAATGTGTTGAATTTTCATGCCTCGGATGATAGCTATTATGAAGAATGGTTTGAAGATAATGGCGATGACGGATGGATCGTCTTCCTTAATTTCAGGGCGCATGTTTTAAAGGAATTTCAGCAGCATAATATCGATTATTATTTCCTTTCAGGAGGCGAACTGGATGATTTTAACTGGAGGCGTTTCAGCCCCGGGCAGGTATTTGGCAATCTTCAGAAAATTATTTCAAAACGATTAAATTAGTATTATGAAAAAAATTGCCTTACTCACATCAGGCGGAGATGCCCCTGGCATGAACGCCTGCATACGCGCGGTGGTTCGTACCGCTTTGTACCACAATATAGAAGTCATCGGTTTCAGGCATGGCTACGAAGGATTGATCAATAACGAAAACCTCCAGCTTCAGCATAAATCGGTAGCCAATATCATACAGCGCGGCGGCACTATTTTAAAGACATCGCGCAGCCAGCGTTTCAGAACTGAAGAGGGCTTGCAACAGGCAACTGCTACGCTGAAAAGAAATAATATAGAGGGCCTGGTGGTTATTGGCGGAGACGGAACATTTACAGGAGCCATTGCCCTGTCAAAAGCAAGCAATGTGCCTATTGTTGGTTGCCCGGGCACTATTGATAATGATTTGATCGGTACTGATTTTACCATTGGATATGATACCGCCATTAACACGGTAATTGATGCAGTAGATAAGATCAGGGATACGGCAGAGAGCCACGACAGAGTTTTTATTGTTGAAGTTATGGGCAGGGATGCCGGGCTGATTGCTTTGCGCAGCGGGATTGGAGCAGGAGCAGAGGCAATTTTGATACCTGAAACAAAAAATGATATTCAGCAGCTGATAGGGCGTTTAAGAATAGGGCAAAGAAGTAAAACCAGTAAAATAATTATTGTTGCCGAAGGAAATGAAAGCGGCGGAACCGGCGGTGCATTCAGAGTGGCTGATATTTTGAAACAGCATTTTCCGCAGTTTGATATGCGCGTTAGTATTTTAGGGCACATGCAACGCGGTGGATCTCCAACCTGCATGGAACGTGTAAACGCCAGCCTGATGGGCTACAATGCTGTAAAGGCATTAATAGAAGGCAAAAGAAATGTTATGATAGGCATTATAAACAAACAAGTTGCCTATACGCCTTTTGAACAAGCCATCAAGCATACACAGGTATTAAATGCGGATATGCTTAAAATGATGGAAATACTTTCGCTTTAGTTTTTGTCATGCTGAACTTGTTTCAGCATCTCATGAGATTCCGAAACAAGTTTGTAATGACGGGCAATGGAGATTAATTATTCTGCTCGTCGCTGAAAAAATCTTTCTCAGAGAACATGGAACCTAAAAGGTCTTTAAACTGAACACCTTGCTCTAAGCTGTTTTTGCCAATAAGAGAATGTTCTGCCAAGGCAAATAATACAAACTCCATCATGACCAGTTTTTCTGCTTTGGGTAATTTAGGTGCAAAGCTTTCTACCAGCTCGCTTAGATTAGGAATAGATTCCAGCACTTTTTTGTAGCTTTTATCATCTTCCAATAATAATACATCAACTACGTTACCTTCGCCAAACCAATTGATAACAGGCTGATAAGGACTAACCTGTTTTTTCTTTTTTAATTTACCCGGATCAGGAAAGAGCTGGATAAACTCATTGCGGATGGCTTTTCCTAATAAATTTTGTGCTACAATGCCGGCACCTTCCTGCTCGCCCTCATACACCAGTTCTATTTTTCCGTTAACAGCCGGTATAACGCCCTGCAGGTCGCTGATGCGCACAACTGTTTTGTCTTCCCCATTTAAAAGCATCCTGCGTTCGGCAGTGCTCACTAAATTTTCATAAGCAGAGATCGTTAAACGGGCAGATACACCGCTTTTAGCATCCACAAATTCGCTTTCGCGGGCTTCAAAGGCAATACGTTCAATGAGCGTGGCAACCAAATCGCCCACTTCAATGTTTTCTTTTTGGTGTTTGCTTAGTTTGGCTTCCTGTACAGTAATTTGTTTTGATACAGAAATACTTTTAGGATAATGCGTTAATATCTGGCTACCGATCCTGTCTTTTAAAGGCGTAACGATACTGCCGCGATTGGTATAATCTTCCGGGTTTGCCGTAAAGATAAATTCAATATCCAAAGGAATTCTCAATTTAAAGCCGCGTATTTGTATATCGCCCTCCTGTAAAATATTAAAGAGTGCAACTTGTATTCTTGCTTGTAAATCCGGCAATTCGTTTATGACAAAAATGCAACGGTTACTGCGCGGAATGATGCCGTAATGGATCACGCGTTCATCGGCATAGCTCAACCGTAAGTTGGCTGCTTTTATCGGATCAACATCGCCAATCAGATCGGCAATAGAAACATCGGGTGTAGCCAGCTTTTCCACATAGCGTTCAGAACGGTGCAGCCATGTTATAGGTGTTTTATCTTTCAGCTCTTCTATTTTGTTTTTGGCGTAGGATGAGATTGGGTTTAAAGGATCATCATTCAGCTCGCTGCCTTCCACTACCGGGATGTATTCATCCAATAAATCAGTCAGCTGGCGTGCAATGCGTGTTTTGGCTTGTCCGCGTAAACCCAGTAAATTGATATTGTGGCGCGAAAGGATGGCGCGTTCTATTTCAGGAATTACCGTGTCTTCAAAACCTATGATGCCTTTAAATACATTTTCTTTCTTTTTGATCTTATCAATTAAGTTATCGCGCAATTCATCTTTGCATGATTTAGCCACGTAACCCGATTTTTTTAATTCTCCCAGTGTTTTCAGTTTGTTGTTCATCATCTCTATTTATAATTTCTTTTTTTATTACGTTCAAAATCTTCAAAAATAAAATCGCCCAGTCCTTGCAGTGAGGTGTAGAAAGCTTTGCCATTGTTGGCTTCCGTAAAATCGTGCACAAACTCCTGCAGGTAAGGATCGCTAGCCACCATAAAGGTAGTAATGGGTATTTTTAGCCTTCTGCAGCTTTGTGCCAGCGTTAGGCATTTATTTAAAATCCTCCTGTCGAGCCCAAAACTGTTTTTATAGTATTGCCCGTGCTCTTTCAAACAGGTAGGCTTGCCATCGGTTATCATAAAGATTTGCTTATTGGCATTTTTTCTCCGACGCAGCAAATCCATGGCAAGTTCTAAGCCTGCTACGGTATTGGTGTGAAAAGGCCCTACCTGTAAATAAGGAAGGTCTTTGATTTGTATCTGCCAAGCATCATCTCCAAATACAATAATGT
>Ga0134128_10005915_pt1 | contig 14824 bp, 15 predicted proteins | sample KB31754_FD_96462 | JGI IMG/M metagenome (GOLD analysis project Ga0134128, IMG submission 96462) | Terrestrial soil microbial communities with excess Nitrogen fertilizer from Kellogg Biological Station, Michigan, USA - KB3-175-4 | ecosystem: Environmental > Terrestrial > Soil > Unclassified ... | reverse complement strand
TGTTTCCACGATGTCACGGCCTTCGCGGCGTAGGCGGCTGGCAAGGAGGCGAAGTTGAGTGGATTTGCCGCTTCCATCGGCGCCTTCGAATGTCAGGAAAAAACCGCGGCGGCCGTCAGTCGTAGACATAGTGCAGGACCTTCTTCAGGTCCTCCCACGATTCGCGCTTCGCGTTCTGATTGTAGGGGCGGAGCAGATACGAAGGATGATAGGTCACCATCACCGGAATGTCGCGCCACTTGTGCCATTTGCCGCGCAAGCGGGTGACGCCTTCCTTCGTGCCGAGCACGGCCTTGGCGGCGGTCGAGCCAAGCGCGCAAATTGCCTTCGGGCGAATCGCGAGCAACTGGCGGAACAGAAATTGGCCGCAGATCTCCATCTCATCCGGCAGCGGCGTGCGATTTTCGGGCGGCCGGCACTTCACGACGTTGCAGATGTAGATGTCCTTGCGCTCAATCGGAATGCCTTCTTTTTTCGCCGTGCCTTCGATCATCTGCGTCAAAAGCTGGCCGGCGCGGCCGACGAACGGAATGCCCTGCGCGTCTTCGTCGGCGCCGGGGCCTTCGCCCACGAAAACCAGCGGCGCGTGCTCATTGCCAACGCCGAACACGATTTTATTGCGGCCTTCGTGGAGGCGGCAGCGCGTGCAATCGCCGATATCGGCCTGGATGATTTTGAGCGTGTCGCCTTCGGGAGCGAGGCTGAGAACGGGAATGGGATCGGGCATGGGAGTAGGCGCGGGCGCCGGGGGCGGCGGTGTTTCGCGATTGAGGTACAGCGTGTCGATTCCGAGATCGCGATAAAACGAGAGATACTGCCGGATCTGCTCGGCGTTCATTGGGCGGCGTGGAGCGAAAGGCGCAACATGAGCGCTTGATCGAAAATACGTCCGGCGATTTCACGCTTGGAAGCTTTTAGCAGTGGGATGGATTCGCCCGTGGATAGAACGAGCACAGCCTCGTTTTCGTCCGCATCGAAGCCGGTTCCCGCGTGGCCCACCAAGTTCGCCACTACCATGTCGCAGTTTTTGGTTTTCATCTTACGCCGCGCTTCGTCCACCAGATTTTCGGTTTCGGCCGCGAAGCCGATCAGGAGGCGATCGCCTTTTCGCTGGCCCACTTCGGCCAGGATATCGGGCGTTGGGTCGAGATCGAGCGAGAGGCGCATCGCAGTTTTTTTCACTTTATGCGGCGGGACCTGCGCGACGTGATAATCGGCGACGGCGGCGGCTTTTACGATGATGGTCGATTCATCGAGATGCTCCAGCACGGCCTTTCGCATTTCTAGCGCTGTCGTGATCCGAATGAGCGAGACCCCGGAAGGCTCGGGCAGATGTACCGGCCCGGAAATGAGAATTACGCGGGCGCCGCGCGCGGCCGCAGCCTGCGCGAGCGCGTAGCCCATTTTGCCGCTCGAATGATTAGAGATAAAGCGCACGGGATCGAGAGGTTCCTGCGTGGGGCCGGCGGTAATGAGGACGACTTCGCCTTCGAGATCGCGCCTGGGCGCCAGGGCCGACGAGACTGCATCGGCGATCCGCTCAGGATCGGGGAGGCGTCCAGGGCCGATCGTGCCGCACGCCAGATAACCATCGTCGGGATCGAGGATCACGTGCCCGCGTGCACGCAGTGTTTCCAGATTCGCGGTGGTCGCGGGATGGCTCCACATTTGAGAGTTCATGGCCGGCGCGAGAACCACGGGTCCTCGAAAGGCAAGGTAAAGCGTCGTGAGAAAATCGTCGGCGAGTCCGTGCGCGAAGCGGGCCAGTAGGTCGGCCGTTGCGGGAGCGACCACGAGAACGTCGTTATCTTGTGCGACCGCGATGTGCTCAACCGCGCTCGATAGCGTTTCACCGGCGCTTGCCGAGGCGAACAGATCCGTGATGACTTTCTGCCCGGTGAGCGCGGCGAAGGTCAGCGGCTGGATGAATTCCCGCGCGGCGGGGGTCATCACCACTTGCACGCGCATACCTCTTTCGATGAGAGCGCGGGCCAGTTCCGCCGATTTGTAGGCGGCGATGCCGCCCCCCACGCCGAGCACGGCCTTCATTGTTTATTCGACGGGTTCTAGTTCGAGGTCTTCTTCGATACCCTGCATTGGGTCGTCGTATTTAACTAAACCGCGCCGGACTTCCTCCATCGCGGTGACGGTCGGCTTCTTCGCCGTTGTGGGCAGGAACGAGCGCGCGCCGCTCTGCAACTGCCGCGCCCGCTTTGCTGCGACGATGATGTAGCGATAGGTGCTCGCCTCCGGGTCGTCCGTAATGATATAGGCGGCGTTGCTTCGTAATCTCTCGGTAATAGCCATGGAACAACCTCACTTACTGAAATGTTTCGAGAATGCGATGAACCTGTTCGTCCATGCGCGTCCTGCGGCAGTGCTCGGCCCGGATAATGCTCTTGAGCGTCTCCACCGATTCCTCAATGTCCCCATTGACCAGCACATAATCGTAGCGGGCATAATTCCGGATCTCCTCCGCCGCCCCCCGCAAACGCCGCTCGATCACGGCTTCGGAATCTTCCGATCGGGCACGGAGCCTACGCTCCAGAATTTGCCGGGAAGGCGCGAGGATAAAGATGCTGACAGCATCCGGAAGCGCCTCCTTTAATTTTCGCTCACCCTGGACGTCAATGTCGAGTATCAGATCCTTCCCTTGGACGGCGGCGCGGTCGAGTTCGCCCCGGTGAGTACCGTAAAAGTTGCCGAAAACCTCAGCATATTCGAGGAATTCGCCCCGCGCGATCCGTTGCTCGAATTCGGGGCGGCTGATAAAGAAATAGTTCTCGCCGGGTTTTTCATGGCCGCGGGGAAGGCGAGTGGTGTAGGAAACCGAGAAATGCAGATCGGGGCAGGTCTGAAGAAGACGGTCGACAAGCGTGGATTTGCCGGACCCGGACGGGGCGGAAATGATGAAAACACAGGTCATTCGAGATTTAGGGCCTGTTCGCGGATTTTCTCGATGCTCGCCTTGGCGGCAAGCGCGATTTCAGTAATCTTCAGGCCAAGATCGCCGATTCCATTGGTCTTGGAAAGGATCGTGTTCGTCTCGCGGTTCATTTCCTGCAGCAGAAAATCGAGCTTCTTGCCGACCTCACCGCCCGCGGACAGCAGCTCGTCCAGATGCGCCGCATGAATGCGAAGGCGCGCGGTCTCCTCGCCAACGTCGCCGCGGTCCGCGAGAATGGCGGCCTCCTGGGCGATGCGTTGCGGATCGATTGAGGTGGATCGAAGAAGTTCCTGAAGCCGGTCTGCCAGGCGCGCTTGCAGCATCGGGACGGCCTTGTGGCGGATCTGTTCCATCGCCGCGGCGCCGGCGAGAACGGATTCGTTCTGGCGATGGATGAAGTCCGCCAGTTCGGCGCCTTCGCGGGAACGGAACTCGTTCAATTGCTGGAGGGCTTCATGAATTGCCGACGAGAGCGGCTGTTCGAGATCGCCATCGGTTTCGACCGCCAGATCGGTGAGGAACATGCCAGGGAGACGCAGCGCGGCATTGAGATCCGGATCGGCGTCGGGTTGATTCGATTCGCGCTTGGCTTGCGTAAACGCGGCGAGCCAAGCCCGCAGCATCGGCGCGTTCAGGGCGACAGGGGCCGCTTTCGCCGATGGAGTGAACGCCACCCGCACATCGATGTGGCCGCGCACAAGAGATTCCTTCATAGCCACGCGGAGCAGATTCTCATGCGGGTCGATTTCCGGAGCGAGATGAAAGTGGAGGTCGAGCCCGCGATGGTTGACGCTTCTTAGGGTTATGGCGATCTCGCCGAGATCGCAGGAGGCGCGGGCGCGCGCGTAACCGGTCATGCTGCGGATTGGCCGTGCGGAGGCGAAGGCGCTCATGGCTGCGGGACCGTGTCCGCCTCCAGGAATTGTAAGTCGTGAAGACGCCGGTAAATGCCACCGGTAATCAGTTGGTCATTAGGATGTTCAATTCCGCCGGGTTCACTTTCGCCGATGGGGTGAACGTCACCCGCGCATCGACGTGGCCGCGATACCAGAGACTCTTTTAGCGCCGCACGGAGCAGATTTTCATGCGGGTCGAATTCCGGAGCTAGATGAAAGTGGAGGTCGAGCCCGCGATGGTTGACGCTTCTCAGGGTTACGGCGATCTCGCCCATGTCACAAGAGGCGCGGGCGTAACCAGTCATGCTTCGGATTGGCCGTGCGGAGACGAAGGCGCTCATGAGTGCGGAATCGCGTCCGCCTCCAGGAATTGCAGGTCGTGAAGACGCCGGTAGATTCCGCCGCCGGTGATCAGTTGGTCGTGCGTGCCGGTTTCACAGATGCGGCCGCGATCGAGTACGACGATCTTGTCGGCGCGGCGAATCGTCGAAAGCCGATGGGCGATGACGATTACCGTTCGCGCCTCCATCAGATTTTGCAGCGCGCGCTGAACCAGTAGCTCCGATTCCGTGTCCAGGTGCGAAGTCGCTTCATCAAGAATCAGGATCGGCGCGTTTTTTAGCAAAGCCCTGGCGATCGCCAGGCGCTGGCGCTGGCCGCCGCTCAACTTCGTGCCGCGCTCCCCGATGATCGTTTCATAGCCTTGCGGCATCGCGAGGATAAACTCCTCGGCTAGGGCGCTGCGAGCGGCCGAGCGGATCTCCTCCGGCTTCGCGTCCGGGCGGCCATAGCGGATGTTACTGAATACCGTGTCATTAAACAGAAATGTGTCCTGCGCGACGATGCCGATATTCTCACGCAGCGACGCCATCTGGAGGTCGCGCACATCCTTGCCATCGAGGCGCACCGAGCCTGACGTCACGTCGTAAAAGCGAGGCACCAGATTCGCAAGCGTAGTTTTGCCGGCTCCGCTTGGACCCACCAGCGCGACTAACTCACCCGCTTTCACTTCCAGGCTGACATGATCGAGCAGGAAACCATCGGGAGAATTCGGATAGTGAAAACTCGCGTTTTCGATGACAATCGAATGCCCGAAACGGGGCAAGCGGACGGCATCGGGCTTCTCAACGACCTGCTGGCCCTGGTCGAGATACTCGAAAACTTTTTGAGAAGCGCCGAGCGCCTGCTCGAAAATGTTGTGAAGCCCGGTGAGCCGCTTGACGGGTTCATAGAGCATCAGCAGGGCGATGACGAAGCTGGTGAAACTGCCGGTCGTCATCGGGCCGACCTTGATCTGTTGGCGCGCGTAAGTCAGGAGCGCGACGATGGTGACGGCTCCAAAGAACTCGATCATCGGCGAAGCAAGCGCCTGCTGCGCAACGTAGCGGAGATTGCCGCGCTTCAGATCCCGCGAGGCGACGCGGAAGCGGTTCGATTCCAGTTCCTCCGCGCCGAATGTCTTCACCACCTGGTGGCCGCCGATGGTCTCCTGCAGAATTTCGTTGAGGTCGGCTGTATGATCCTGAACGCGTCGGGTCGTGCGGCGAATGCGGCGTCCAATGCGCGCCGTGGGGATTAGAACAAAGGGGAGCAGGGTGAGACTGATCAGAGCGAGCTTCCAATCGATGCCGATCAGAACGCAGAGCAGGCCGATGCCGGAGAACGATTGCCGCAGCCAGTCGGCGAGAATGTGCGAGGTCGCGACCTGAATTTTCTCAACATCGTTCATGATGGACGACATCACGCGAGCGGTCGCGTTCGATTCGAAGAACTGCGCATCCTGCCGCAGGACGCGATCGAAGACCTGCTGCCGCAGATCGGTGACAGCGGAAACGCCCACGTAGTTAATCAGATAATTGCCGGCGTAGTCGCACAATCCCTTCACGAAAAAGACGAACAGGATGGAAATCGCGACCATCACCCAGACGTTATGAATCGAGGATGGCAGGAACTGGTGAAGATAGATCGTTTTGTGGATTAGGGCGATATGGAAACTGACGGGCTCATTGGGAACCGTGGGAGTCAGGACCTCGTCGAAAACCGGCTTGATGAGCAGAGCCGTCAGCGCCTGGCACGCGCCAACGATGGCCATCAAGACGACGGAGCCGAAGAAGACAAGGCTATACGGGCGGACATAGCGCAGCAGGCGGCCGAATTGCCTCATACACCCTGCCTCATGCGCGCAGCCTCACATGGAGGTTTTCGATGGATTCACGAGCCTGCTCGACTTCAACGGCCGAGAGATCGGGGGACGAGAGAACTGTGGAAGAATCGGCTTTCCAGGGGCGCCAGATCTCCGGATCGGATGCGCCGAAGAATACTAGCGATGGGACGCCGAAAGCCGCCGCGATATGAGCAGGGCCGCTGTCGTTTCCAATAAAAAGCTTCGCGCCGGAAATAAGAGACATGGTGCGGCGGAGAGGCGCGCCGGAGATGCAGCGGAATTCGGCGAATTCCGCGAGACTCTCACCCGGACCGGCAATGAACAAGGGTTCGAGATCGAGGCTGTCCCGGAGATGCCGCGCGATCGCGAGAAAGTTTGCGGCACTCCAAGTTTTCTCCGGACTAGACGCTTTCGGATGGAGAATAGCGTAGGCGTGTTGAAATTCGGAAGGTGGAGAGAAGAGGCGGGCGCGGGGGATTTCGGCATGCGGCACGCCGAGCCAGAACATCGCGGAGGCAAGATGCTCGGCGGTATGGACCTTGCGCTTGACGCCTAGAATTTCTTGAGCGGTGGGAAACCGAAGATTGTAAAGGAAGCGGAAACGGAAGTGCGCGAAACCGGCGCGAAGACGGGCTCGGGAGAGCACTGTCAGCCGCGCACTCAAAGATCCGCCGTGCAGATTCAGCGTGAGATCGGGGCGCCACCGGCGCAATTCGGATGCGGCAGGAAGCAGGATCGCGCCGACATCCGGGTTTCCGTCGAAAATGGCAGCGAACCGGTCTTCCACGATGATCGCAACCTGCAGATCGGGACGGGCTTTTTTCAGCAGATGGAGCGCGGGAGTTGTGAGCACGCAATCGCCGAGCGAACGAAGCCGGAGGACGGCAACGCGCGCGCCTGGCAGCAGGCGCTCCAACACGGTATCCATTCGCGCTCCGACGGGAAGCTACTCCTCGACCTTTGCCTCGTCGATCAGCATGACGGGAATGTCATCGCGGATCGGATAAACCCGCTTACACTGCACGCATTTCAGGCCGCTTTCGTCGGGTTTAAGTTCCACCGGCGCTTTGCAGAGCGGGCACACGAGAATCTCCAGCAGATCCTTACTGATGGCCATGTTTACCGGCCTTCAGTGTAACAGGATTGGCGGCTCGCCTGCCTCAAAACGTGAAGCGCAACTGCAGCTCGATATGCCGGTTGTATGCCTGCGAAGCGCCCCATCCGGACGCGAGCTGGTTGGGGATCAGGAAGTAGGGCGACGTAATCGCGCCGCTCGGGGCGGCCGTGTTATAGGTGTTCAACAGGTTGCGGGCCTGCGCGCCGATGGTGACATTGTAGCGGTGGGAGGTCGATGTGTCTCCGAACGGACCGCCGTGATGATGCCCCCCACCGCCTCCGGGGCCGCCACCCTGGAATCCTCCGCCCCCGCCGCCTTCTGTTTCAGGGCCGAAGCCGAACGTCTTGCTAACTCGCAGGTTCAAAGAAAAGAAGCTGGGGCCGTTTCCGTAATTTCTGGGAAGGATCGCCTCGCCGGGCGCTGGGTTAGGATCGAGAAGGCCGTACGGAGTCGAGATGACTCCGGGCTTGTTCGGGTCTGTCGCGATGCCGGGACGGCCGGTGAACAGAGTGTCACCGTACTGATCGGTGCCGGTCGTGATGTCCAGCGGCGTGCTCGAGTGATAAATAAGGAACGGGCTAAAACGGAAATTCCATTTCGTGTTGAGCGAGCCGGCGAGAAAGACGAAATGATGCTGGTCGATTGCCGCCGGACCGTAGTCCGCGCGCATGTTGTACTGATTCGCAGGGAATGTACCCGCGCTGTCGGTATCGCTCAGGGCATTTGTATAGCCGTAACCGCCGAATAGAGAGAGGTTCGCATTCACCCGGCTATTGAAGCGCGCAAAAACGTGATTCTCGTTGAGTATGCCGTTCGATTCGTACTGGTCGATTTCGCCGATATCTCCGAACGGCCGCAACCCAGTGGCATTCGGATCGTTCGGAATGTAGCTGCCGGGGATCGGCGAATTGATGTCGCGCGAGTTGAGCAGGTGGACGCCGTGGGAATTCGTGTAAGTGACGCTGAGTGTTGTGTTCCAGGGAAGTTGGCGCTCCACGCTCACCGCGCTTTGCAAAATGTATGGCGCCCGTAGGTTCGGGTCGATGGTGGTGATTTTCGACGTTTGCAGTCCGAGCGCGCTCAGGGGCGGAACGTTCGGGAAGAAGTTCGGGTTGATCGCCGAGTACAACTGCTGGGTAACGCCGTTGTAGCGTTCCGCATTCAGCACATAGGTGTCGGTAAAGCGGGAATAAAAGGTCCCGAAACCGGCGCGAATGACGAACTTCGGACGCATGCCGATCTGGCTTTGGCCCGGCGCCCAAGCGACCGCGATACGGGGAGCGAAATCCGCCCAGTCGTGAATATTGGTCTGGGTTTCATAACGCAGACCCAAGCTGAGGGTGACGTTCGGCTTGATGCGCCAGTCGTCCTGCCCGAAAAAGCCGAGGTCCACCTGATTCACATAAGCATAGGGATTGCCGGCCGCGATGCTGAACTGGGAGGCGCCGCCGCCGAGCGCGCGGATCGCCTCGGGAGAAAGGCCCTGGCTTTGAAACAACAGCGTGCGGCGATACTGTTCGATCGAGCTGATTTTCTCGCACCCCGCCGCTTCCACCACCGCATTGCAGACCACGCCGGGGTCCACTGGCTGATTGTTGGAGTCGAGAATCGGCGCGTAATCGCCGGAGAATGTATAAGTGCCATTGAAGTTTTCAGGAGACGTACTGCCTTCCGTCGCGGCACGAACTCTCACGCCGAATTTCCAGGTATGCACGCCAGCCGTGATGGTCGTGTAGTTCTGCAGTTCGTAATTATTCTGGCTATCGAAGCCGTTGCCGAGCGCCGAACCGCCGCCGCCAAACGACCCCGCGACGTTGATAAAAAGTCCGCTAGTCAACGCGTTCTGATTCATCGTCTCGTGGATATAGCGGAAACGCGTTTCATTGATCGTTTTCGGATTCAGTACGGCCGTTTCCGTGGCCTGTATCCGCTGCTCCGTATCGAAGCTGTTGAACCCTTGAGAAGGAAGGTTGAAATTGCCGACGCCCGAATTCTGGATGTCGTTGCGCCAATAGCTGTAGCGCAGCGATAACGTGTTGTTCTGATTGATCTGGTAATCGACACGGGGACTGAAGTCGGTACGGCGCGCGGGTGTTGCCACGGCTTGGTTATATTTCGTGAATGCAAACGTGTTCGGATCGAGCGTAGTTGCGTTGATTACCGCCTGATCGTCGATTTCCCGCCGGTCGAAGTCGAAAAAGATCGAAGTCTTCTTGTTCAAGGCTCCGCTGACGCTTCCACCGTAATGCCGCATCTGAAAAGGCGCGTTGATGTCGCTATTCAGGAATGGATTGCGGGCGTTGAATATGTTGTCGCTGGCTTGGAAATAGCTCTCGCCGTGCCACGTATCCGTGCCCGGCTTGGTCAGAATTTCAATGCGCCCGTAGCCGAGCTTGTCGTATTCGGAGGAAAACGGGTTCTGGTTGATGCGGATCTCGCGGATCGCAGATTTCGGAGGCATGCGTCCGCCCGTGAAACCGTCGATGTAAATCTGGCCGCCGTCCGGTCCGGCTGCGGGCCCGGCGAGCGCCTGCAAGTCGTCCTGCAATTCGTCGGGATCGTCGGACAGCGCCTTCAGATCCTCGCCACGCATGACCAGCGCGCCGGCATTCTCTTCCGGATTAGTGCTCAGCGCGGGCGCCGAGGTGGACTGCACGGTCACCTCCTGCTTTTCCGCCTGGACGCTGAGCTGGATGTTCAGAGCTTGCACGCCGTGGCCGGAAATGACGACGCTAGCCGGGGTCCCTTGCGTGAGCCCAGGCGATTCGGCGCGCACCGAGTAAGTGCCGGGAGCTAAACCGGCTATGGAGTAGGCGCCGTCGTTGCCGCTGACAGCGGACTTGACGACTCCGTTCGGCCCCGTCGCCGTAACTTTGGCGCCGGGGACCACCGCGCCGGATTCGTCCGCGATCCGGCCTCGGAGAAAGCCCGCGTTCTGAGCAAAAGCGGAAAGCGTAAAAAGGGACGCAAAAACAATTAGGGTGAGAAGTCGCTTCATGAAAGGTTCCGTTCTGTTCTATTCGGTTGGCGCGCCTACATCCAGGTTCCACATGCCAAGGTTGACCTCTCCGCGCGAACGGGGGGCCGAGGCTAGGAACGGTTCAACGCCAGCCACGACGGTAATAGCCGTAAGGTTGCCCGGATCGGCGCCTTTCGATCCGGAAATAATCAGGGCCTCTCCCGGCTTGAGATCGGCCAGGGAAAATTCGGGCGCATGGTCCAAAATCTTTTGAATGTCTGGAGAGCCCGTGCCTCCGGCGGCACCCGGATGCTCGCCGGGAGCGGCTGTGTGTGGCGCGCCCTCCGGAGTTCCTGGATGCGGTCCCCCCGGGCCTCTCGGGCCGCCTTGCGAGCGATGAGCCAGTGCCGCTGCCACCTCGGGCGGGAGTTTCCGTAAATTCGTGTCGTGTTTAACGTGCACAATCACTGGGTCCTTGTGCAGGTCCGTGATCTCGATCGTCCCCGCAACGGCATCCGTCGATTTCACCGTTCCGGCTACCGTCGTGAATGCGCCGGAAACGATCTCTTCCGCCGTATAATGCGTCCCGTCGTCGCTTTTTTTGCCCAGGGCGCGGAGATGATCCCCAATCCGCAAATCGTCGAAATCACTTGGCTTAGCATCTTCGAACTTAATGGAATCGGGAGCGTACCGGCGGAACTCCGGCTTTCCGGATGCGTCCACCACGATCGGTTCTGGCCCATGAGCGGTGCGCGTCGCTATCGTAATCGTCTTATCCGAGGGATCGATTGCCGTAATTGTGCCCGCAATACCTCTTGTTTGCCAGTCTTCACGGTCATGCTCGTGCTTTTGGGCCAGAGCGGTTTTTGACATCACAATGACGCGGGCCGCTGTTAAGGCGTTCTGATCCGTCTGGCCGATCGCCAGAACGCGATCACCTTCCGCGATATCGGTGAGAGCGATATGCGCCGCATTCTTCAAGCTCTTTTCGCCAGGGGCAACACGAAGGTAAACGGTTTTGTCATCCACGTTTACGGTCGAAATGGAACCGGAATCCGGTTTGATGCCCAGTTTCTTGCCGTTTGCATCGATAGAGGTCACCGCTCCTATAACGCGGGCGGGAGCCTGAGCGTGCAAACTTGCACAGAAGATAATGACGCAGGCGGCGAGACCGGCGTTTCTCAAAAAGAGCATCATTTGTGGGGCGAAGCGTCAGAAAAAATGGTTACGGCTCTACTGTCAAGAATCGTAAAGCATAGCCATGAAAAGGGTTTGTGGCGTTCAATGCAGGTTTGGATTCTCCACGACCAGATCGTTGGTGACGCTGGTCACGCCCTTGACTTTTTTTGCGACCTTTGCCGCTTTGGCCTTCTGTTCCTCCCGCGCCACTTTCCCCCGGAGCGTTACGGCGCCGTTTTTAACGTCGACATTGATCGCGCCCCCTTTTACTATGGCGTTGTTGGCGAGTTTCTCGCGAACTTCGTTGTAAATTTGATCGTCGGATTTCTGAGCGCCAAGAACAACGGGTGCCTGTGCGAGGCTGAACGCGAAAAAAGTTAGGAGAAGAGCAAGAGAGCGCATGAGTTTTTGATTATTCCGTTTCCGATTGTAATGCACTAGGACCCTCGGTACTGTGTTTTTCTGTCAAACTGCCCCGCCAATCGATCGCGCTCAGCAGCCGCGGATCGTCCCGCCAGCCCGGTTTCACCTTGACGAACAACTCAAGAAAAACCTTGCGCCCGAATCGCGCCTCCATCTCCTGGCGAGCCAGCGTTCCGATTTTCTTCAAACCGGCGCCTTTCGTTCCAATGACGATTGCCCTCTGTCCTGGTCTCTCGAGCAGGATGGTCGCCGCGATGCGGAGCAGCCTCGGGCTCTCATCCCAGGAATCGATGGTAACCGCCGTGGAATGCGGAACTTCCTGGCGGGTATTGTGAAGGATCTTTTCGCGAATCAACTCCGCCGCGAGAAAGCGCTCCGGCTGATCGGTAAGGTAATCTTCCGGAAAATAGGCTGGTCCTTCCGGGAGTCGCGCGGCTATTACATCCAGCAGGTGCGGCACGCCTTCCCCGGTCAGCGCGGAAACAGGAACGTAATCGGCAAACTCATATAATGCGCGATACTCCTCGATTTTGGGGAGTAGAAGCCGTTTGTCATCCAGCCGGTCGGTCTTATTCAGAACCAGCACTGACGGAGTGCCAGTGCGGCCCAGAAGATGGATCGCTCTCACGTCCCGCTCGCCAACTGGACCGTTGCAATCGGCCAGGAACAGCAGAAGATCGCGGTCTTCCAAAGACGCATGAACGCTGTCCATCAGACGGCGATTCAACAGCGAAGGCGAATCCTGAATTCCGGGCGTGTCGGCAAACACGATCTGGGCGTCCGGACGCGTGACTACGGCCTGAACCGCCACGCGCGTAGTTTGCGGTTTATCCGAAATAATCGCGAGTTTCTCGCCCGCAATCGCGTTCAACAGCGTGGATTTACCGGCATTCGGGCGGCCGAGAATCGAAACGAATCCGGAGCGGTGAAGAAGCTCGTTTTCAGGCATGAGTGCCGTTTCCGGTTTTCGATACCTTCAATTTTTCGACGCGCAATTCGTTTCCGGCGAGCACTTCGAGGCGCAAACCGTCGCGCTCGATGGTCTCGCCCACATGCGGCACATGCCCCAGCCATTCCGTCATCAAGCCGCCCACCGTCGTCGATTCGGTATCTTCTTCGGGGCGGAACGCGAAGAGATCTTCCAGGCGGCCAATGTCCAGGCTGCCGGCCACCAGATAGGAGCCGTCCTTTTCCTGAAAATCACGATCGGGCTCGTGCTCATCGTGGATCTCGCCGAGAATTTCTTCGACCAGATCTTCCATGGTCGCGAGCCCCGCCGTGTTGCCGTATTCGTCGACGACAATCGCCATGTGGGCGCCATCCTGCTGCATTTCGCGAAGGAGATCGTCTACCGGCTTGGTCTCCGGGACGCTGCGAATCGGACGCATCACGTCGCGGATGCAGCCGGCTTTGCGGTCGTGCGCTTCGAGTTCGAACATGTCCCGCACATGCACGAATCCCGCGATGCGATCGATGTTTCCTTCAAACACGGGGATCCGTGAATACTGCTCATTAATGACGAGCTGCCGCAGATCTTCGAGCGACCGATCGATTGCGATGGCGACGATATTCGGCCGGGAAGTCATCACTTCCCGCACGGTCATGTCGCCGAACGCGACGACGGATTTGATCAGCTTGCCGTCGTCTTCCTCGATTATCCCTTCTTCTTCACCCGCCGAAATCAGAGCTTCGATGTTTTCGTTGGCATCGGTGGTTTGCGGATCGGGCCTCTCCGGCTCGGCCAATTCGGCGAGAGATTCGAGAAACATCAATAGCGAGATCACGGGTGATACCATCTTCACCAGAAGCCGTAAGAGCGGCGTCAGCGGGCGAAGCCATTTTCCCGTGGTCCGCCGGTACAGGAACTGAGGCACTAAATACGTGAAGACGACCATCGCGAGCCAAGTGAACAGACCGGCCTCGGCAAAAGCCTGCCACACCGCCCCTCGATACGCTCGCGAGAGAGCGAAAAACACCAGCGCAAGAATCACCAGCAGCGTGTGCTTGATCAGCGAGAGCGCCAGCACGCCGCGCTCCGGCTTAGCGCCGATCGCGTCTTCCAGGGTCTCTTTGAAGTAAGTCAGGGCGGGGAACTCGCGCGTGCGGAGGCGCGAGGACTCCATATAAAGCGTCTGCACAAATGTGAGCAGACACATCAGCAGGATAATGAGCGCCGCGATTGCCGCTCCGAGCGCGATCATTCCCGCACCCGCTCCGTCAACACCGAAGGAAGCCCAAACCGTATTCGCCAGCGCTTTTCCGCCCGCGCCATGGCCCCATTGTCGCGCTCGTGATCCATGCCAAGCAGATGAAGGACTCCGTGGAGCATAAGGATACGCACTTCGGCCGCCGCATCGTGCCCGAACTCCGCCGCCTGCTCCCGCGCGCGATCGAGTGAAATCGCGATTTCGCCCAGGGCCTGGGCGCCTCGTTCCGCTGGGAAAGAAAGCACGTCAGTCGCATAATCTTTCTTCCGGAACTGGAGGTTGAGACGCCGCAGTTCCTCATCTCCGGTAATCAAGCAACAAAATGGGCGTCCGCCGGCCACTTGCTCTTGAAGCTCGCGCGCGAACTCACCGAGCTCCCGGCGCGGTAATACGCGGGGAGGGACTTCAAAGAGCACTTCGCTTTGTTGAGCGGATAAGCGGCCGTGCGCGCCGGATGCGCCATTTTCATTGGAAATTGCCATGGATCAGGCGAGCGGGAGTTCGGACGGAAAAATCTCCGCCGGATTGGTCACTTCCTCATTTCCGTTAGCCCGATCTTCACCAGGCCCGTTCCCATTGGCGCCGGCGGCTACATCCCCGGATACCGGATCGTTCAGTTTCAGCGCAAGCTGCCGCCCCGTGCCCGTCATCTCGTTATAGCGCTCGTATGCCTTGACAATGCGCTGGACTAGGCTGTGGCGCACGACATCGCGATCGTCGAACCAGACGAAGCTAATGCCTTCAACACCGCGCAGCACGTCCGCTGCATCCTGCAAGCCGCTGCGTTTTCCGGACGGTAAGTCGATCTGCGTGAGATCGCCGTTGACCACCATTTTCGAATTGAAGCCCTGGCGCGTCAACACCATTTTCATCTGTTCCGGCGTGCTGTTTTGCGCTTCATCGAGAATGATGAAGCTGTCGTTCAAGGTGCG
>Ga0134128_10005913_pt1 | contig 14828 bp, 9 predicted proteins | sample KB31754_FD_96462 | JGI IMG/M metagenome (GOLD analysis project Ga0134128, IMG submission 96462) | Terrestrial soil microbial communities with excess Nitrogen fertilizer from Kellogg Biological Station, Michigan, USA - KB3-175-4 | ecosystem: Environmental > Terrestrial > Soil > Unclassified ... | reverse complement strand
GAAGCCGTGCCGGCCATAGGCCGCCCGGATTTCGGCCAGGATGTCGCAGACGGCCGCGCCGGGGACGGTCGCATCGAAAATATCGGCCTCAACTTCGGCGATGCGGGCCTCGGCGTCGAGCTCGGAGGGTGTTCCGGAGCCGAACCTCACCCAACGGGTGACATTGGCGACCATCCCATGGCGGCGCGCGCACACCACCGCCATGGCCCGGCGGCCCAGCACGCCATCCGTGGGCAGCGGATGGCGGAAATCCACCCGGGCCGCCCCGTTGGCCAGCAGCACCAGGGGGTCCGAACCGGCCGCCACAATGCGCTCCGCCAGCGCAGCCGCCAGCTGCCGTTCGGTGGTTTGCGGCGTGGACATGGACAGGACATCGGTCAGGATCTCGGCGGACTCCCGGCACAGCCGCTCGAAGCGGCCCAGTTCGCCGGGCAGCAGCGAACGCCGCGCCAGGCGCAACGGCACTGCCAGTTCCGTCTCCGACGCAGGGGAAACGCCCTGCCCGAACCAGGAGGCCACATCAGCCAGGGAGCCGTACCAGGGCACCTCGTGCAGGGCGACGCCGTCGGGAATTTCCTCAGCGGCCAGCCGCCCGGCCTCGTTGTTAAACGTGACGAGGTGGTCGCCGTCGTGCGTGACCAGCACGGCCGCGATCGGGTCCCCGGCCAGGCTGATGCCCACGCGGCTGCCGTCCAGGTACCAGGTGAGGGCGGTGTGGCTGGTCAGCAGCACCGAGTCCCGCCCGGCCGCGGCCAGGATGTCCAGGACCCTGGCGCGCTTGGCGGCCCGGTCGGCGGCCTTCCGGCCTGTGTCGTTTCCGGCTACGGCCAGCGTTGTCATTTGGCTCCTGTCCATTGCGTGATCTGTTCATCCGTGGCGATGCCGTCGGCGATGGTGACGGCCACCGTGCGGGTCGAGTGTTCCCCCGGTTGAAGAACGACGGCGGCGTCCCAGGCAAGCGCGGACCCCACCCCGGGGTAGCCGGCCGCGCGGACAAACCAGGGGTCGTCCGTTTGCGGCGTGACTGTGAAGACGAGGGTTGCGGGCCCGCCGGCAAACTCTCCGGACCACGCCAGCCACGGGGCCCGGATGCCGTGGACGGCATCCTCGCCGGTGGCGGACTCCGTGCGGATGACAGCGTTTTCCACGGGTGGCAGGCGCCAGAAGAAGCCGCCATAGCCACCTGCCTCGCGGCCATTGGATCCGGGACTGCCCAGGCTGACCGCTTCCGCGCCGGCCGGGGTGAGGCTAAATGACACGCTCAGTGTCCATGCGGCGCCGTCGAGTGCCTGCCAGGCCCAGGTGCGGAATTCGCGAAGGATTGCGGTGCCGTCCGGGCCCAGCCAGGAAAGTTCCTGGACCCTGGAGTCCGCTCGGTCCTGTGAGGAGTCCCGGACGGTCCTGCCGTGATCCTGCCGCCACACGTAGCCGGCATTCTCCCGCCGGTACGTGCGTCCGCCCCAAAAATTCACGCCGTTGACATCCTGCAGGGCCACGCCCGCGCCGAGGTGCCACACGTGGTCAAGCGGCATGGCGTCCGTGACGGTGACGCCGGCCAGCGTGGTGACTGGATGAAGGTAGGGGCGCGGCGAAAGTGTGTGCGCCACGCTGCAGCCGCTGATTTCCCGGGCCACCTCGATGCCGGATACCACCATGGTGTCCGTCGCCTCGGCGGGCCGCGCCCAGGGCGCGCCAATTTCACTGAAGGTGGCTTGCGCCGCCGTCGCCCGCTGGATCCAGGTGCCGATGTCCGCGACCACGGGGTGCGCGGCCGCGCCCTCGCCCACCCACTCAATATGTTCGGCGGCGATGGGGGAGGGGTCCGGGGCGGTGCGCACGGCCTCCAGTACGCTCATGAAAGCGCCGCTGTTTTCCAACGAGCTCAGCAGGGGCGTGCCGATGGCGCGGTGGGCCAGCAGGTTCTCCAGCAGGTCTCCGCGCGCGTACACCTCTGACGTGGTGCCGGCGTCCGTGGTGATTTCCAGGACATCGGTGGTGTAGTAAAAAACGGCCGTGCCCGCCGTCCCCTGGACCGTGACGAACGGTTCCAGCTGCTCCGGCGCGCACACGGTCAGGGCGCTGACGACGGCGGGGCCCTCCTTGGGCGTGATGCGCACCGCGGAGGTGTCGTCGCCTTCGATGTCGTGGGCGCGGTAGAGGTCGGTTTCCACGGTGGCGATGGCGTCCGCTGAGTGGATGCCGGCGATGTGCAGGGCGGTGGCGACGGCGTGGGCCAGCGGGTTGGTGGTGACCCCGTCCACCACATCGACGCCGTTGATGGTGCGTTTTCCGGCCCAGCGCGAGCGCTGGTAGTAGGCCTTGTCGCGCAGCCACAGGCCGGTGGTGGAATAGCCCCGGATGGTGCCAAGCGTGCCGTTTTCGATGGCCTGCGCCAGGGCCGGCAGCGCCAGGGAGCCCAGCGACTGGAAGCCGACCTGCACTGCCCGGCCGGCCGCGTCCGCAGCCTTGCGGAGTTCCTCGAACTGCGCAAGGGAAGCGGCAGTGGGCTTTTCGAGGTAGACGTCAGCGCCGGAGGCGAGGGCGGCCAGCGCCAGGGCGGCGTGCGTCTGGATCGGCGTGGCGATGATGACCACGTCGGGGTTGATGCCGGCACCCAGCAGTTCGTCGAGGTTGTGGAACACCTCCACGCTGGCGGCCAGGCGGCCGGGCTCCGGCGGATTCGGGTCCGCCACGGCCACCAGCTCCAGCGCGCCTGCCTTTTCAAGCCGGTCAAGGTTGGCCAGATGGTGGACGCCAAAGCCATGCACGCCCACCAGCGCAATGCGGGGGAGCTGGGTGCCCGTGCCGGCGGATGCCGCGGCCTGTTCCGTGGTGACCATGCGCAGAGTCCTTCTGGTTGCTGATATGCCAAACGCTTTCCCTGGCTTCACTGTAGCTGAGAAAGCGTTTTCTTGCATCAACGGCCCGGGGGGTGCTGGTGCCCGGACGCGGCGGAGGATGCCGACCTGGACAATTGAGCCCACTAAATCAGGATCATTTATCCAGATCGGCATCCCCGGCACTGGAGTTAGCCGATACGCCTCACCTGGACGGGCGTCGGGCCTTCAATTCACTCCCGGACGGGTGCGACGGCGACTGGTTCCGCAAGCCTGAACGGCACCGATGCTGTTGTTGGGCCGCCTGACAGGATGCGGTCGTCCTGCCCGGGGAGTCGAAGCGTTCCCTCCACACCGGCAGGCAATTCGACATTGACAGTTAGCTGTCCATCGGCCAGAACCCAGTGCACCTTAATTTGTCCATGCCGGGTTGCGAGCGTTGTTTCCGCCTCCGTGAGGCCGCCGCCAGGTTGCGGAGCCACGAGAACCTGGGCGTATCCGGGCGTGAGGGGTGCAATGCCGCCGACTACCCGGTGCATCCAATCGGCCACGGCACCGAGGGCATAGTGGTTGAAAGAGGTCATTTCACCTGGGTTGATGCTGCCGTCTGGCATCATCGAGTCCCAGCGCTCCCAAACTGTTGTTGCCCCCATGGTCACCGGATACAGCCATGAAGGACATTCGCGCTCCAGTAGGAGACGGTAAGCGGTGTCGAGGTGGCCAGTTGCGGAGAGGGCATCGGTAATAAACGGTGTCCCGGCAAAACCGGTGGATATTTTGTGTCCTGCCTCCGCGCAGAGTTCGGCAAGTCGATCTCCGGCTGCCATCTCATCGGAGTCGTCGAGAAGTCCGAAAACTATCGCTAGTGCGTAGACAGTAGTGCAGTCGCTGAAGACCCGCCCGCCGTCGACGTAGTGTTCATTGAATGCCGAACGAAACCCTTGAGCTATTTGGGCGAATTCCTCTTGCTCGGCTTGGCGGCCCAGAACCCTCGCCGCGTTGCCCACGAGGATCGCTGACCGATACGCGCATGCTGTCGCCACAACCCCTGTGTCGGCCTTGGCTTTTGCGGGATCCTCCGGGGGCGCGTCAGGGTCGAGCCAATCGCCGAACTGGAATCCCGTATCCCACAGCCCATTCGGCGAAGCTAGCGACTTCACCCGGCGTACATGGCTGGCCATCGAGTCGAACTGGTTCTCGAGCACCGTTTCATTGCCGTAGGCCTCGTAGAGGGCCCACGGAACCCAGACTCCGGCGTCGCTCCAAATTGCAGTGGATTCCGTCTTGGGGAAACTGCTGGACTGCTCATGGAATTTCAGCACGTCGGGGACGACATAGGGGATAATACCGTCTTGGTGTGCCTGCTCCAGGGAGAGGTCGCGCAGCCAATCGGACAGAAATGTGTCGACATCGTACAAGAATGCGGCCGTTGGTGCGAAGGCCGCGATGTCTCCTGTCCAGCCGAGTCGCTCGTCGCGCTGGGGGCAGTCCGTTGGAACGTCCACGAAATTCCCGCGCATGCCCCACACTACGTTGTCATGGAACTGGTTAAGCATGGGGTCCGAGGTTCGGAAAGTGCCAATGCGCTCAAGCTCGGAACCGATGGCGACGGCGGTCAGGTCTGCAGCGTTCAGCTCGCCGGGCCAGCCGGTCACCTCGACGTAACGGAAACCGTGGAACGTGAACGTGGGCTCGAAAACGTCAGCCCTGCCGCTGAGGATGTACCGATCAGTGGCGAGGGCCGTGCGCAGCGGCCGCGTGCCGAGCTCGCCGTCTTCCAGGACCTCGGCGTGCCTGAGTGTCACTTCGTCGCCGGCTTCCCCTTGCACATGTACCCGCACCCAGCCGACAAGGTTCTGGCCGAAATCGATCAGGGTCTTGCCTGACGGCGAAGTGGTAATTTCCTTGACGGGCAACTCGTTCCAGGCGGAAATGCCGGGGCCCTCATAGGGCGTCAGTTTGGCCGTGTCGAATTCCAATTCGTGGACGCCGGTCCAACCTTTTCCTTCAAATCCGGTGGAGAGCCAAGATTCGTCCTGGCAGCGGGCATCAATGGTCTGCCCGTCGTAAAGGTCATTCGCCAGGACGGCACTCGGACCTGCGGCCCAACTGGAATCGGTGGCGATGACCTGTTGGGTGCCGTCGGCAAATTCCACCTGCAACTCGGCAAATGCAGCGAGCTCGGAGCCATAGAAAGACGATCGACCGGACCAGCCCAGGCGGCCGCGAAACCAGCCGTTGCCCAGTGCCAGGCCAAGGACATTTGTGGCGTCAAGAAGGTCCGTGACATCAAGAATTTGGTAACGGAGGCGCCATTCGTAGCTGCTCCAGCCTGGCGTCAGCAGGTCATTGGATACGCGTTGGCCATTGATCCATGCCTCAACGACACCCTGTGCACTGAGCAACAGTGTCGCCTTCCGCACAGTTCCATGCCCGCCGTCGAGTGTGAATTCGCGGCGCAGGTGGGGAGCGCCGTTGAAGTCACTGTCAGGGGCGATCATTCGGGCTTGCCAATTCATGGGGTTATCTCCATTGCTGTCGGTGCGTTTCATGGTGAGCTCAGCCTTTGACGGCGCCGCTGGTCATGCCGGCGACGATCTGGCGATTGAAAAAGATATAAGCGATAAGGGGCGGAAGCGTGATCAGGAAGATGGCCATGAAAAGTAGATTGTAGAAACTCAGGTTTTGGCCAGAGAACGTAAAGAGCGCCAGCTGGACGGTGACATTTTGATCCCCGGGAAGGAAGTAGAGCGGGCCGGCAAAATCATTGAAGACGAAAACTGACTGGACCACGATCACCGTCACGACGACGGGGCGCAGCAGCGGCAGCACCACCTTAAAGAAGAGCCTGATGGGCCCGGCGCCGTCCAGAACTGCTGCCTCATCCAGTTCGCGGGGAATATTTCCGATGAATGAGCGGAACAGCAGGATGCAAAATGACAGGCCAAAGGTGGCTTCCACCAGAATCATGCCAGGGAGCGTGCCGAACAACTTCAGGCCCTGTAGCACCCAGATGGTGGGCACGACGGCGGGCGGAACGATGAGGCCCGCGAGTACGAAGAAGTTCACCAGGGGTCCCCACTTGCTCTTCTTGCGGGACAAAACATATCCAGCCATGGCCGAGAGAACAACCATGATGGCAACGGAGAACACTGTCAAGACGGTGCTGTTGATAATCGCCCGCCATATGACGCCGTCGTTTGAGGTCAGGGTGTCCCAGAAGTTCTGGACGAACTGAAAATTGGTGGGCCAAGAGAAGGCCAAATTGGAGGCCTCTGCCGGCGTCTTGGCGGCCTGCAGCAGAACGAAGGCAAACGGAACCAGGAAGACGACGGTGGAAACAACAATGGCGATCAGGCCGGCGATCCAGGCCCGACTGCGTTGACGGGTCACAGTTCCACCGTCTTTCTGTTCAGGAAGTAGGAAACGGGGACCATGATGATCGTGACGAGGAGGAACAGCACGACGTTGCCGGCGGTGGACAGTCCGTAGAATCCGGCCTGGTACTGCTTGTAGATAACCGAGGCGAGCACATCGCTGGTGAAGCCTGGGCCACCGCCGGTAGTTGCCCAGATAATGTCGAATGATCGAAGACCGCCGATCAGGGACAGGATAATGACCGTTGCAGTGGCACCCTTTGAGAGCGGGATGGTGATTTGGCGCAGTATTTTCCAGGAACCTGCTCCGTCGATCCGGGCAGCCTCGAAGTATTCGTTTGGAATGGCCACGAATCCGGCCATGAATATCACTGTGGCAATGCCAACACCCTTCCAGATGTCGACACCTGCGATTGAGTAGAGGGCGAGATTCGGGTCGGTGAACCAGCCAGGCTGGGGAAGCCCGAAGAATCCCAGGACAGCGTTGACCATGCCGTGAAATGGGTCCAGCAGGGATTTCCACATAATGCCGACACCAATGGTGGAAATCAGCACCGGGAAGAATACGAGGGCACGCAGGTAGCCGCGTCCCACGATGGGACCGGTAAGAAGTAATGCCAGAAAGAAGCCGATGAGCACCTTCGCGCCTGACGTAATGACGGCGTAGATCAATGTGTGGGTGAAGCTGGTGTACAGCTGGGGATCCTGAAAGAACTGGACAAAGTTGTCGAATCCAATGAACTTGGAGTCAAACAGCGACCACCGTGTCAAGGAAAAATAAAACGAGGAGAACGTGGGTACGGCGAAGAACACGACATACAACACGATTACTGGGATAAAGAACCACGTTGGATAAAAGGACTTGATGGGGCGGCGCCTCGCTATCAGCGGAGGTATCCCTGGCTTGATGCCGACCGCATGATTCGCGGTCGTTGAGTTGGCAGTCATCATGACTTGCTTGCTCCTCGTCGAGTTGCTGTGCAATGGTGCGGTCTGCGGGGCCGGGAAGGCCTCCTGGCCCCGCAGGGGTGGCGATAGCTGACGCACCGCCTCATGGTTCGGAACTGGTTACCAACCTGCGATGCCCAGTTGCTGTGCCTGTGCTTTTACGTCGTTGTCATAGAGGGCGGCGCCTGCCTTGGCATCAGTGATTCCCGAGCCGACCTGGACGAGGATCTTTTCAAGGTTCGGACCCTTGATCGGAGAAAGGAACTCCAGAGCCAACCCTGTCTGCTTGGCGTCTTGGTATTTCTGTTCGTCGGCCACCAATGCCGGAGCGTTGCTGGGGACCTTGCACGTGCTGATGGCGAACGGTCCGGCAGGAACAGCTGCTGAATTCTGGATGGCACATCCCTCAGGCGAGTTGATGAACGCCACGAGCTTCTTTGCTGCCGTCAGCTTGTCCCCGATTGTCGTCTTCGGAATGTAGGCACCGCCTGGTTCCCATACTGTTGCCTGAGGTTCGCCGGAATCGGTGGGGACGGCAAAATAGCCGATGTCGTTGACCTGCTCGGGATTGCTTTGCACCACATTTCCAATGACAGTAGTGATCATCGGGTACTGGGCTGCCTGTCCGGTTGCGAGCTCCTTCAACGCATTGACATTGGTCAGTGAAGCGTAGTCCTTGTTCATGAGGCCCTTGGCGAAAATCTCCTGGGTGTGTGAGAAGCCGGCCAGCGCCGGTGGGTTCACGTACTTGGCCTTGTTATTTGTGTAGTTCTCAGCCCAGTTGGGATCGCTTTTGCTGACGTTGGCGAAGTCGGCAAGGACGAAGAGTTGGCTGGTCCATGTGTCGCCATAGGAGACAAGGACCGGAGTGATGCCGGCAGCCTTGATCTTTTCGCTGTTGCTAATGAATTGGTCCCAAGTTGTCGGTACTTTCAAGCCCAGCTTTGCGTAGACCTTCTTGTTGTACATAATCCCGCCGTTGAACGACGTTCCCACGGGAGCTCCGTATAGGGCCTTTGACGTGCTGACTGTTTTCTTGAAGTCCTCGGTGACATCCTTTGCCCAGGGCTCGTCGGTGAGTGGCTGGAGCTGGGTATCCGCGTGGAGAGCTTGGAAGAGCGACCCGGAATTGTAGAGGAATACATTGTCCATCGACCCGGTCGATAGACGTGTCTTGACCAGGTTGTCACCGTCAGTGCCGCCGGGACGGGTGTTGACCTTGACCGTGATCGTCGGGTTGGCCTTTTCGAAGCCTTTCGCGAAGTCATTGGCCGTTTTGGTGGCAGCCGGATCATTTCCGCCGGCCAGGAGCGTGATCGTCGTCGTGCCCGAGGCCGCTGAGGAGCAGCCGACGAGAGTGGCGCCCAACAGTGCCACGCCGCTGAGAGTGGCGGCAATGCGGGTCGCCGTTGTTCGAGAGAACATATAAGCCTCCTTCTAGTAGCCATACAACCCGAGGGACACGGATCATATTGAATCGGTTCAAAATTGAATCGCTTCAATAAAGGTAGGTGACAACAAGTCGATAGTCAAGAGCGTGACTAAAATCACCATCCGGCCCGGCTGTTCCGGCTGTCGGGCCCGCCAAAGCTACCCGGCAGTGCTCGCCCGCACCACCAGCTGGGGCCTGAATACCACCGATCTCGGCTTGGCTTCCGGATCCTCAAGCTGCTCCGCCAGCAGTTCCACGGCGGTGCGGCCTATGAGCGCCGTGGGCTGGCGGATGGAGGTCAGGGCCACCACGGCGGATGCTGCGAAGTCGATGTCGTCGTATCCCACCAGAGCCATGTCCTCGGGGATTCGCAGGGTGTGCAGCATCGTTACGGACTGCATGACGCCCAGGGCCAGGAGGTCATTGGCGCAGAACAGCCCGTCGGGAAGGGCGGCGCGGTCACGGGACACCAGTTCGTCCCCCAAACTCCGGCCAGCCAGCACCGTCAGGTCGCCCGCCTGCAGCACTTCCAGCGTGGCGCCGGCCACCTCGGCCACGGCCTGGGCGGCACCGGCCAGGCGGTCCCGGACCTGGTGGAAGTGCTGCGGCCCGGCTACAAACGCAATGCGGCGCCGGCCCAGGTCCAGCAGGTGCTTCGTCGCCAGGTACCCGCCGGAGGTGTCGTCGACGGAAACGGAGCTGAATTCGCCGGTGCCTGCCGGGCTGTCCACGAGGACCACCTTGGTGCCACGCCCGGTCAGCGCGGCCAGCCGCTTGCCAATGTCGCCGGTGGGGGAAATGAGGACGCCCTGCACCCTTTGCTCCTCAAAAAGGTCAATGTAGTGCAGCTCGCGTTGTGGGTCGTGCCCGCTGTTGCCGAGCACGACGGCGTTGCCCCCTTCCGCTGCAGCATCCTCGGCTGCCCTGGCCAGGGAGGAGAAGAAGGGGTTGCCGATGTCCAGCACAATGAGCCCGATGCTTCGGCTTTGTCCGGCCCGCAATTGCCTCGCCACGTCGTTGCGCACAAATCCGAGTTCCGCGATTGAGTTCAGGACGCGGCCGCGCGTCTTCGCTGCCACCCTGTCCGGATAGTTCAGGACGTTGGACACCGTTCCCACGGCCACCCCGGCATGGCTGGCGACGTCCTTGATGCTTGTTGCGCGCATGGTCGTTCTCCGCTTCCGCGCCTGGTGGGAAAACGTATCCCGCCAAGCGGTGGTTGACATTGCTTCTGACTCGAGTGTACTTTGAACCGTATCAATGAATCGATTCAAAGGAATTGTGACCCGATGCGTGTTTGTTTCCGCTCCGCAGTTGAACCGCGGCACTTGGACGAGTACCGGCGCAAGCATGCGCAGGTGTGGCCGGAAATGCTGCGGGAGCTGAAAAAGGCCGGCTGGAACAACTACACGCTGCACTTGGGCGATGACGGGCTCCTCATCGGCATAGTCGAGTGCGACAGCTTGGACGCCGCCCGGGCCCGCATGGCCCTGACCGAGGTCAACGGCAGGTGGCAGGCGGAAATGGCAACACTGTTTCCGCCGTCGGACACCAAGCCCGATGACGGGTTCATGGTGATGGATGAAGTGTTCAACCTTGAAAACCAGCTGGCCGCCGCCGGCAACTACAGCGAAGGAACAAAGCAATGACGGATATGGCAGCGGCCCTTGACCGCCTCGATGAGCTGGCCCTCGAAGTCCCGTCCTGGGCCTACGGAAATTCAGGCACCCGCTTCAAGGTATTTGGCACCCCCGGCACGCCGCGGAGCATCGAGGAAAAGATTGCCGATGCCGCCAAGGTCAACGAACTGACCGGCCTGGCGCCGCTGGTTGCACTCCACATCCCGTGGGACAAGGTGGATGACTATGCGGCCCTGAACGCCTACGCAAAGGACCTTGGCGTGGGCCTGGGCACCGTCAATTCCAACACCTTCCAGGACGACATCTACAAGTTCGGCTCCCTGACCCATGTGGATGAAAAAGTCCGCCGCCAGGCCATCAACCACCACCTTGAGTGCGTCGACATCATGGACGCCACCGGCTCCCGCGACCTGAAGATCTGGCTGGCCGACGGCACCAACTACCCCGGACAGGGTGACATCCGGGGCCGCCAGGACCGCCTGGCCGAATCCCTGCAGGAAATCTACGCACGGCTCGGCGAAAACCAGCGCATGGTCCTGGAGTACAAGTTCTTCGAGCCCGCTTTTTACCACACGGACGTCCCGGACTGGGGCACCTCCTACGCCCACACCCTGGCACTGGGCGGGAAGGCCAAGGTCTGCCTGGACACGGGCCACCACGCCCCCGGCACCAACATCGAATTCATCGTGGCCCAGCTCCTGCGCCTGGGCAAGCTCGGATCCTTCGACTTCAACTCCCGCTTCTACGCCGACGACGACCTGATCGTGGGCGCCGCCGACCCCTTCCAGCTGTTCCGCATCATGTGCGAGGTGATCCGCGGCGGCGCCCTGGAACCGGCCAACCAGGTGGCATTGATGCTTGACCAGTGCCACAACCTCGAGGAAAAAATTCCGGGGCAGATCCGTTCGGTGCTCAATGTGCAGGAAATGACTGCCCGCGCCCTCCTGGTGGACCGTGCCGCCCTGGCTGAAGCCCAGAATGAAGGCGACGTCCTCGGCGCCAACGCCATCCTCATGGATGCCTTCTACACAGACGTCCGCCCGGCGCTGGCCGACTGGCGCGAGTCCCGCGGGCTGCCCGCGGACCCGCTGGCCGCCTACGCCGCCAGCGGCTACCAGAAAAAGATCAACGACGAGCGCGTGGGCGGCACCCAGGCAGGATGGGGCGCCTAGCCATGAAACAAGCACCAAGCACGACGCCGGCACCCGCCACCGCGCCACCCGGCACCGCCATTGTGGGCCAGCTGATTGACCGCTCCAACCGCCTGGGCGCGGACAAGCGCAACACCAACTATGCGGGCGGCAACACCTCCGCCAAGGGCACCGCCAAGGACCCCGTCACCGGGGAGGATGTGGAACTGCTGTGGGTCAAGGGCTCCGGCGGAGACCTCGGAACCCTGCAGGAAGCAGGCCTTGCCGTGCTCCGCCTGGACCGCATGCGCGCCCTGGTCAACACCTACCCGGGCGTGGACCGTGAGGACGAGATGGTTGCCGCGTTTGACTATTGCCTGCACGGCAAGGGCGGCGCGGCGCCGTCGATCGACACCGCCATGCACGGCCTTGTTGACGCCGCGCACGTGGACCACCTGCACCCGGACTCCGGCATCGCGATCGCCACGGCGGCCGACGGCGAGGAGCTGACCGCGAAGATCTTCGGATCCAAGGTTGCCTGGGTGCCGTGGCGGCGCCCCGGCTTCCAGCTGGGCCTGGACATTGCTGCCATCAAGGACCACAATCCCGAGGCCGTCGGCACCATCCTGGGAGGCCACGGCATCACCGCCTGGGGCGATACGAGCGAAGAAGCCGAGGCCAACTCGCTGTGGATCATTGAAACCGCTGAAGCGTACATTCAGGCCAACGGCCGCAAGGACCCGTTCGGTGCAGCACTGCCCGGCTACGGTGCACTGCCCCGGGACGAACGCCTGGCCAAGGCGGCAGCCCTGGCACCCGTCATCCGCGGACTTGCGTCTACGGACAAGGCCACCGTGGGCCACTTCAGCGACGACGCCGCCGTGCTGGACTTCCTCGCCTCGGCCGAACACCCGCGCCTGGGCGCCCTGGGCACCAGCTGCCCCGACCACTTCCTGCGCACCAAGGTCAAGCCACTCATCCTGGACCTGCCGGCGGACGCCGCCGTGGAGGACTCCATCGCGCGGCTGAAGGAACTCCACACCGCATACCGCAAGGACTACGCCGCCTATTACGACCGCAACGCGGTTTCGACGAGCTCAACCAGCGAGTGGCCCGCCATGCGCGGCGCGGACCCGGCCATCGTGCTGGTGCCGGGCGTGGGCATGTTCTCCTACGGCGCCAACAAACAGACCGCACGGGTCGCCGGGGAATTTTACCTCAACGCCATCAACGTCATGCGCGGTGCCGAGGCGCTCTCCAGCTACGCGCCCATCGATGAGGCGGAAAAGTTCAGGATTGAGTACTGGGCGCTGGAGGAGGCCAAGCTGGCCAGGCTGCCCAAGCCCAAGTCGCACGCCACCCGCATCGCCCTGGTGACCGGGGCGGCGTCGGGCATTGGAAAGGCCATCGCCACCAGGCTGGCCGCGGAAGGCGCCTGCGTGGTCGTCGCGGACCTGAACCTGGAGGCGGCCCAGGCCGTGGCACTGGAACTCGGTGGGCCGGACACGGCCATTGGCGTCAGGGCCGACGTCACGGATGCGGCGGCGGTTGGCGCCGCCGTCGACGCGGCCCTGCTGGCCTTTGGCGGGCTGGACCTGGTGGTCAACAATGCCGGCCTGTCCATTTCCAAGCCGCTGCTGGAAACCACCGAAAAAGACTGGGAGCTCCAGCACAACGTCATGGCCAAGGGGTCCTTCCTCGTCTCCAAGGCTGCCGCAAAGGTGCTCATCGAGCAGGACATGGGCGGGGACATCATCTACATCTCGTCCAAAAATTCCGTCTTCGCCGGGCCCAACAACATTGCGTACTCCGCCGCAAAGGCCGACCAGGCCCATCAGGTGCGCCTGCTCGCCGCCGAACTGGGCGAGTACGGCGTCCGCGTCAACGGCATCAACCCCGACGGCGTGGTCCGCGGCTCAGGCATCTTCGCCGGCGGATGGGGCGCCAAGCGCGCCGCCGTGTACGGGGTGGAGGAGGAAAAGCTGGGCGAATACTACGCCCAGCGAACCCTGCTCAAGCGCGAGGTGTTGCCGGAAAACGTGGCCAACGCCGCCGCCGTGCTCACCTCCGCCGAGCTGTCCCACACCACGGGCCTTCACATTCCCGTGGACGCCGGCGTAGCCGCGGCCTTCCTGCGATGACCGCGGTTCCGGTGGTCGGGAATGTCGAGACCAAAGCGGCCCGGCTGTTTGCGGCGGTCGACATCGGGGCGTCCTCGGGCCGGGTCATTGTTGGCAGGGTATCGGACAGCGTGGAGCTGGACGTGGTCCACCGCTTTCCCAATGGCGTCACGGAGCGCGACGGCGCCCTGTTCTGGGACTTTGACGGCCTGCTTGCCGGGGTCCTCACGGGTCTGGGCAAGGCGGCTGCCCACGCGGCTGCCCTGGGCGGCACCCTTGAAAGCATCGGCATTGACACCTGGGCGGTGGACTACGGCCTGGTCGACGAAGAAGGCATCATGGCCGGCCCGCCGTACAGCTACCGGGACGGCCGGGGCGCTGCGCAGGTGGCCGGCGTCCACGGGCTCCTCGGCGAGGAACGGCTCTATGGCACCACAGGCCTGCAGCACCTGCCGTTCAACACGATCTTCCAGTTGGCCTCCGAGCCGGACCTTGCCGGCAGACAGGCCCTCCTGATCCCGGACCTGATCGCCTGCGGGCTGACCGGCGTCCGCCGCAGCGAGTCCACGAATGCCTCCACCACGGGGCTGTTCGACGCCGTGGCAGGGGAGTGGGCCACCGAATTCCTCGAGGCGCTCCAACTGCCGTCGGGCCTGTTCCCGCCGCTCATTGAGCCCGGCGAAACCATCGGCAGGCTCCTCCCGGCCATCGCGGCCAGTACGGCACTCCCGCCCGGCACCAAGGTGGTGGCTGTCGGCTCGCACGACACCGCCTCCGCTGTGGCCGCCGTGCCCGCCGCGGGCAGCAACTTTGCCTACATCTCCTCAGGCACGTGGTCGCTGGTGGGGGTTGAGCTCCGCGCGCCCGTCCTGACCGAGGCCAGCCGCCGGGCGAACTTCACCAACGAACGCGGCGTGGACGGCACCATCCGGTACCTGCGCAACGTGGGCGGCCTCTGGCTGCTGAGTGAGTCGATGCGGACGTGGGAAAGGGAAGCGCACGACGCCGGGTCCCCGGCACGGGCGGCCGGCCTCCCTGCGCTGTCCCTGGAGGAACTGCTGGCCGCGGCCGCAGCCGAACCCGCCGGCGGGCCGCTCATTGACGTGGACGCCGAGAACTTCATCGCCCCGGGTGACATGCCCAACCGCATCTGTGCCGCCGTCAGCGCAACGGGAGGGACCCTGGAGACCCGGCCCGCCGCCGTCGTGCGGTGCATTCTGGACAGCCTCGCGGCAGCCTATGCACGCACAGTGCGGGAGGCATCGGCCCTGTCCGGGCAGTCCGTGGACGTCATCCACATTGTGGGCGGCGGCTCGCAAAACAAGCTGCTGTGCCAGCTGACGG
>Ga0134128_10005910_pt1 | contig 14836 bp, 14 predicted proteins | sample KB31754_FD_96462 | JGI IMG/M metagenome (GOLD analysis project Ga0134128, IMG submission 96462) | Terrestrial soil microbial communities with excess Nitrogen fertilizer from Kellogg Biological Station, Michigan, USA - KB3-175-4 | ecosystem: Environmental > Terrestrial > Soil > Unclassified ... | reverse complement strand
TGCTCTTCGCGTCGAGCTTGGAGATGAAGCTCACCCCCTTGCCGACATAATCGTACTGCCAGCCCCACTGGAAGCCGGTGACCTTGACGTCGAGCTGCGAATGGCTGTCGTCGCTGATCAGTACCAGGCCGTGCGCCGCCGGGATCGCCATCCCGATCAGGATGAGCACCGGGATCGTGGTCCAGATGATCTCGACCTTGGTGTTGTGCACGAGGGTCACATCCGCCACCGCGCCGCGCGAGCGAGTGTGAAAGATGATCGACCAGATCATCACTCCGAAGACCAGAATGCCGATCGCGACGCAGATCCAGAACGCCATCATGTGAATGCTGTAGACGTCCCGGCTGATGCTGGTGACCCCCACGGGCAGATTGAGGAGACCCCAGCCGGACTTCGTGGCCTCGTCGGCCGCTGCCGCAGGCAGCGCCGCCAGCGCGGCGGCGACCATCACTGCCGTGCCGAGCCACATTCCGGGCCGTATTCCGAGTCTTTCGCGATACATCGTTGTCGTGCCTTTCACGCGCGTGCCCTCGACGGGAGGGCCCCCTCGCGCTATAGCTAGGGCTAACCAAACCAGAAAACCCGCTGCGCCCCTACTTAGGCCCCAGAGCCAGGGAGGGCGACTCGTTGATGCGGCCGATCAGGCGCTGAAGCCTCATCGCCAATCCGCACCGCTCTTCTTCCGTGAGAAAGCTCCCCAATTCGCACCGCCGGCCGTGCGACTCGATGGTCAGGCGGCTCGGATGCAGCTTCGAGGCTGGACGGCGCAGTTTAACCTGAGCCCAGTGCCGCGGGAACACGGTTCGCCGACAATGGGCGCGATCGCGTGATTCGACGCTGACGTCGGCGTCCGTGAGTGTGATGATTTCGGAACGATATCGTCGCGCGAGCGTGGCATGCAGTGCCCACCCCAGGAGCAGCATTTCCAGCCCGGCGAACGGGAGAATGGGCCACATGCCCCGCATGGCGAGGAAGCCGGCGACCGCGAACGAGAGCGCACAGGCGCTGGCGAAGAACAGCATCGCCCCTCGCACAGTGAGCGAGCAGTTCGGGCAGATCACGATGCGCACAGCCTGCGGGAGCTCCACGAGTCACCGGCGGCGAGCCGGGGGTGTGCTCCGGCCGCCTCCTTTGGCCACTGACACAAAATGGTAGAGCGGCGCGTGCAGCGCTTCAAGCGTCAAGCCTCGCGCGCGGCGCAGAGCGCATGTAGCCGCGCAGCCGCCTCGCTCACGTCCGGCGACGTTCTCCCGACGGCCATGAACGGCAGGCGCACGAGAGGCGGCGCTCCGAGGCGGACGCTGAGGGTGGTCACGTTCTCCGTGGCGCGCTCGAGCTGCGGATCGATGTGGTTGGCGACCCACCCGGTGAAGGTTACGCCGCGGGTGGCGATCGACTCGCGCGTGAGCTGCGCGTGATTGAGGCAGCCGAGGCGAATGCCGACGACGAGAATCGCAGGCAGGGCGAGCTCGACGGCGATGTCCGCCATGGAGGTGGCCTCGCCGATCGGCGCGAGCCATCCGCCCGCTCCCTCGACGACCACGCAGTCGGCGGCGGCGGCCAGGGAGTCGAACTCTCTGCGCAGGAGTCCAAGGTCGACGACGATGCCGCCATCCTGCGCCGCGATGTGGGGGGAGATGGGAGCGAGAAAGCAGTACGGGTTTACCGCGCTGTAGGGAGCCTTCACGTTGGCGGCAGCCATCAGCGTGAGCGCGTCGGAGTTGCGCAGACCCTCGGGCGTCCGTTCGGACCCCGAGGCGACCGGTTTCATGACGGCGACGCGCAGACCGCGAGCAACGAGTGCGCGGGTCAGGGCGGCGGAGAACAACGTCTTGCCAACACCGGTGTCCGTGCCAGTGACGAAAAAGCCTCTCGGACTCATGACTTCGCCCCTCGCTCTCTTCGTCGGATCCCAGACGGCGGGATCCTGACTTCGCCGTCGGCCGCGGATGTCGTTGGCCGGCCCGCACTACCCCACGCTGCGCCGTAAACGATCTCGTAAGTAGCGGGCAGCCTGCCTTCTCTGCGAAAAGCCTCGTAGGCACTGAGGACGCGCTGCAGACGACTGCGGCCGATGAGTGAGCGCGGGCGTCCGGCAGTGGAGTTGTGTGCGCCCAGGGATTTGAGGTCGCGCATGAGAGTCAGGCCATTCTCGTAGGTGAGTTGCGTCCGATCGACGTCCAGCACCGGCTCCTGCAGGCCCGAGCGCACCAGGGCATCGCCTATGTCGTGCGCGTCGAGGAAGCGGTTCACGTGGCTGTAGGCGTCGGCCTCTGCCCAGGCGCTGCGCAGCTCTTTCAGCGTGTCGGGACCGAAGGTGCTGAAGGCGAAAAAGCCCTGCGGCCTGAGAACCCGGCGCACTTCGGCAAAGACTTCGTCGAGGGGCTCGCACCATTGGAGCATGAGGCTGCTGAAGACGATATCGACGCTGGCAGCCTCGAGAGGCAGATACGCGGCATCGGCGCACACTCGCTCGAAGCGATGGAAGAGGCGCTGATGGCGCGCAGCGGCGCGCAGCATGCCGGGGGCGAGATCGAGGGCGATCACGCGCGAGCGTCGGTAGCGGCGTTTGAGCTCGGCCGCCACGCGGCCGGTGCCGGCACCCAGGTCCAGGATGACCCGGGGCCGGAAATCGAAGGGCGTCAGGCGGCTGAGGAGCTCCTCGGCCACGCGCAATTGCAGGACGGCCGCGGCTTCGTAAGTGATGCCCGCCCGGTCGAAAGCCGCGCGCACGCCGGCCTTCTCGAGTTGGAAGGGCTTGGGCTGCGGGAGGCTCATGGCTGCAGCAGGAAATCGGTGAGCAGCTCGCTGAGCTGCGGCAGGTGCGAGAGGAACGGCGCATGCGCTGCGCGGCGGATCTCGACGTACTGAGCGTTGGGAAGAGCGTCGGCGAGGGCGTGGGAAGCGGCGGGCATGGTCACCCGATCGTATTGCCCTGCAATCACGAGGGTCGGCAGCGTGATTTGCGCCAGTAGCGTGCGCAGGTCGGTATGGCGGAGCAGCTCGAGGCCGCAGGCCAGGGCATCGACGGACGTGTGGTCCGGAGTGCCGTGGGCAAAGAGGGCCGTGCGTAGCTGCGAAAGCGCCGCGGCCGCATCCGCGCTGCCGCGGACCTGCAGCTCGAGGAAGTCGCTCACCGTACGTTGATAGTCGGCGCGCAGGCTGGCGGCCTGTTGCGCAAGGCGCTCGGGAGGGGCGCCGTAGGGCCAGTCTGGGGCAACGGGCAGACGCGGCGTCGCCGCAATCAACACCAGACGGTCGAGGCCCGCGGGCTGCGCGGCCGCCAGCCGAAGGGCGATCTGGCCGCCGAGCGACCAGCCGAGCAGGGAATAACTCTCTGTGATGGCGGAGACGGTCTCCTGGATCTGCGCGGCCTGCTCTTCGAGCGAGGAGCGCTCGGGCAGCCATTCGCTGCGCCCGTGTCCGGGGAGATCGACCGCCACGATCCGGAAACGCTCCTGGAGCACGGCGGCGAGCCCGTCCCAGACGCGCAGGTTGAGTCCCCAGCCGTGCAGCAGCACGAGTGTCGGGCCGCTGCCGCGCACCTCCGTGTAGAGCCCGCTCATGAGGCGAGGGCCGATGCACAGATACGGCCCAGACTCTCCACCAGCGCATCGACCTGACTCTCCCGGTGGCCGGCGGTAAGGGTGATGCGTAGCCGCTCATGGCCTGCCGGAACCGTGGGAGAGCGGATGGCCACGGCCCAGAAGCCGGCCTCGAGCAACGCCTGCTGCGCCAGGAGAGCGGCCCGCGCCGATCCGAGAGGGATGGGTTGGATCGGTGTGCTCGAGTTGGCGAGAGGCACACCCACCTCTCGGGCGCAGGCACGAAAGCGCGCCGTCAGGGCGAGCGCGCGCTCGCGACGCCAGCCCTCCTGCTGTGCGATACGCAGCGCGGCGCGCGTCGCCGCGGCTACCGGTTGCGGCAGAGCCGTCGTGTAGATGTAGGAGCGCGCCCGTTGAATCAGCAGCTCGACCAGCTCCGCCGAGCCCGCTACGAAGGCTCCGAAGGAGCCGAATGCCTTCCCCAGGGTGCCGACCAGCACGGGCACCTCATCACTGCCGAGGCCGGCGAGCTCCACAGCGCCGCGTCCGCTGGGCCCCAACACGCCGATCCCATGCGCATCATCCACGACCAGCCAGGCATCATGCGCGCGGGCGGCCACGGACAGCGGCCCGAGGGGTGCGATATCGCCATCCATGCTGAACACGCCATCGGTAGCCAACACGGAGGTGACCGGCGTCCTCTCGGCGAGCAGCCGCCGAGCGGCGCTGGCATCGCAGTGTGTGTAGCGGCGCAGGCGCGCGCCCGAGAGGAGGCCCGCATCGATGAGCGAGGCATGGCTCAGCCTGTCGAGCAGCACGGACTCGCCGCGACCTGCGAGCGCGGTCAAGACGCCGAGGTTCGCCATGTAGCCGGTGGAGAAGAGCAGCGCCCGCTGGCGGCCCGTGAAAGCGGCCAGCTCCTCCTCCAGCGCGGCGTGCTCCATCCCGTGGCCGCTGATGAGGTGCGAGGCGCCGCTGCCGGAGCCGCAACGCGCTGCGCACTCTGCCATCGCCGCGGCGAGCGCCGGATGCGCGGCGAGTCCGAGGTAATCGTTGCTGCTGAAATCGATGAGCCGCCGGCCGTCGACCATCACTTCCGTGTGGCTGTCTTTCTCGGGATACGCCTCTACCGTCGCCCGGCGACGCCGCAGCTGCTGGCGCTCGATCTCCTCGAGCGTCGGCTCAAGCGGCCGTCTCTGCATTTTCGGGCCTGAGGCCGAGGCGCGCGAGCAGCCGGCGATCGCGCTCGACGTCCGGGTTGCCGGTGGTCAGCAACTTCTCGCCGTAGAAAATCGAGTTGGCGCCGGCGAGGAAGCAGAGCGCCTGCAGCTCATCGCTCATCCCCGTCCGTCCGGCCGACAGGCGCACGTGCGAGCGCGGCATCAGCAGACGCGCCGCCGCGATCGCGCGTACGAAATCGAGCGGATCGACGGGTGCCGTGCCGTCGAGCGGCGTGCCTGGGACCTGCACGAGCTGGTTGATGGGAACGCTCTCGGGGTGCTCGGGCAGGTTGGCGAGCGTCATGAGGAGCCTCGCCCGGTCCGCCACCGATTCGCCCAGTCCGAGAATACCGCCACAGCAGACCTTGAGCTGAGCGCCGCGCACGGCTTCCAGCGTGTCCAGGCGGTCCTGATAGGTGCGGGTCGTGATGACCTTGCCGTAGAACTCCGCGGAAGTATCGAGGTTGTGGTTGTAGTAGTCGAGGCCCGCATCCTTGAGCTCCCGCGCCTGATCCGGCGTCAGCATGCCGAGGGTGGCGCACGTCTCCAGACCCAACGCACTCACCTCCCGGATCATCGCGGCGATGACCCTGAGGTCCTTCGCCTTCGGCGAGCGGTAAGCGGCGCCCATGCAGAAGCGCGTCGCGCCGGCCTGCTTCGCGCGCTCTGCGTGTTGCCGGACCGACTCCACCCCCATCAGCTCCTCACGCTCGAGGCCGGTGTCGTAGCGCACGCTTTGAGGACAGTAGGCGCAGTCTTCGGGACAGGCGCCGGTCTTGATCGACAGCAGCGTGCTCATCTGTACCGTGTTGGGTGCGTGATGCTCCCGATGCACCCGCTGGGCATGGAAGAGGAGGTCCATGAGCGGCATCGCGAGCAGGCTCTCGACCTCCGGCAGGGTCCAGTCGTGGCGAACGGTTCCGAGAGCGGTCAGGGACATGCGCGCCTCCGGCGGAAGTGGCGGCGGGCATGTTCGCGGGCGGCGCGGCGGATGTCAACGCGGCCACCTGGGCGCCGTCTACATTTGGTCAATTTCTGAGCATTCTCAGCGCCGCAACAGATGCACGGCCAGCGCGATGCCGACGCCGATGGCGCCGGCTACCGCGAAGAATACCGCGGCCGCGGCGCAATCCTTGACGACCCGGATGCGCGGATGAAACTCCGGGCTCAAATGGTCGGCCAGCGCCTCGATGGCGGTGTTGAGCAGCTCCGCGGCCAGGACCGCTGCGCTCGCCAGCGCCACCGCCGCCCACCAGAGGGGGCCGGGGCGAAGCACCGCGAGCGCTGCCAACACCAGCAGCAGCACGATGACCTCGAGGCGCACGCTGCGCTCGGTGCGCACCGCATGCAGGAGGCCCGCCAGCGCAAAGCCGAAGCGCCGCAGGAGATTCAGATTCTTGTGATCTTTAACGCGCGTAGACGTACTGCAGCAGTATGCCGATGAAGATCGCCATGCCCACGTAGTTGTTATTGAGAAACGCCCGCAGGCAGGCCGCGGGCTCGCGCGCGCGGATCAGCCACTGCTGGTACAGGAAGAAGAGCGCCGCCACCACGATCCCGGCGAAGTACCAGCCACCGAAGGCCATGTCGCGGCCGGCGAGCACGAGCGCGAGTAGCATCATCGCCTGCAGGACGCCTACCGCCAACCGGTCCATGTCGGCGAAGAGGATGGCGCTCGACTTCACGCCGATCTGCAGGTCATCTTCGCGGTCCACCAGCGCGTAAATGGTGTCGTACATCGCGGCCCAGATGACTGCGGCGATGTAGAGCACCCAGGCGATGCGCGGCAGCGAGTCGCGTTGGGCGGCAAAGGCCATCGGCACGCTCCAGCCGCCGAAGGAGATGCAAAGATAGAGCTGCGGCAGCGGAAAGAAGCGCTTCACGAAGGGATAGGACACGGTGAGGGCGGCGCCGATCATCGCCAGCTTCACCGTGAAGGGATTCAGGCGGGTGACCAGCCACAGCGCGGCCCCGCCGAGCACGACGAAGAGCACCAGGGCTTCCGTCGGGGATACGCGCCGCGCCGCGAGCGGCCGCTCGCGGGTGCGCTTCACGTGCGGGTCGATGTTGCGGTCGGCAAAGTCGTTGATGACACAGCCGGCGGCGCGCATGACGATCACGCCCAGCGCGAAGACGATCAACACTTCCTGGTTCGGCCTGCCCGCGCCGGCCACCCACAATGCCCAGAGCGCCGGCCACAGGAGCAGCCACGTGCCGATCGGGCGGTCGAAGCGGGCGAGCCGCGAATATTCCTGCAGGCGCCGGGCGAGCCGGTAGTAGAGGGGGGCCTCTTTGGTCTTGGCCGTGAGGTCCAGGTCGATTTGGGCTGCGGAGCTGTTCATGTGTTCACATTCGGTCCGGAAGGCGCGTACCACTGGCCGTCCTGGCGGCAGGGCACCCAGCCCACGCATCCTGCGTGGGCGCTCGTCCGGTAAGCGCGGATCGAGGACACTTTAAGTGTCCTCGATTAAAGGCACCGCGCTTATCCGACTCGCCCATATTGCTCGCCCGTCCCGATCCACCGGGCCGCGAGCGCCGCAATATTATCCGGGTACCTGGCGATCAGCAGCTCAGCAGCGTCCTGTACTTGCGGCAGGAGGTCGGCATCGCGCGTCAGGTCTGCCACGCGAAGTTGCGCCAGCCCGGTCTGCCGGGTACCGAGGAGCTCCCCGGGGCCCCGCAGCTCGAGATCGCGGCGGGCGATCTCGAAGCCGTCGTGGCTCTCCCGGATGACCTGGAGGCGCTGGCGCGCCAGCGGCGAGAGCGGACTGCGATAGAGGAGCACGCAGGTGCTGGCCTCCGCGCCCCGCCCCACCCGTCCCCGCAACTGGTGCAGCTGCGCCAGGCCCATTCGCTCGGCGTTCTCGATGACCATCAGCGTCGCGTTGGGGACGTCCACCCCGACCTCGATCACGGTAGTCGCGACCAACAGTTGGATGCGCGCCGCCTTGAAGGCGAGCATCGCCGCGTCTTTTTTGGAAGATGGCATCCGCCCGTGCACCAGTCCTATCTGAACCTCGGGCAACGCCTCTGCGAGTGCAGCGGCGGTCTCCTCCGCAGCCTGCGAGCGCAGCTCGTCCGATTCGTCGATGAGCGGACAGACCCAGTAGACCTGACGGCCACTGCGGCAGACCTGGACGATACGGGCCACTACCTCCTCGCGGCGTTCCTCCGGCACGACGACGGACCGCACGGGCGTGCGGCCTGGCGGCAATTCGTCGATCACGGAAATGTCGAGATCGGCGTATGCCGTCATGGCCAGCGTGCGCGGGATCGGTGTTGCGGTCATGATGAGCTGGTGCGGGTGCCGCCCGAGCTTGCTGCCCTTCTCCTTCAGGCGCAGCCGCTGCTGGACACCGAACCGATGCTGCTCGTCGACGATGACGAGCGCGAGACTCGAGAAATCGATGCCCTCCTGGAAGAGCGCGTGGGTTCCGACGACGACCCGTACCTCGCCGGAAGCGATCGCCTCCAGCGCGCTGCGGCGGGCGCGGGCCGGCTGTCCACTGGTGAGCAGCGCCACGGGCAGGCCCAGCGGGCGCAGCCATTCGCTCAGGCTTCGCCAGTGTTGCTCCGCGAGGAGCTCCGTTGGCGCCATCAACGCTGCCTGCAGGCCGCTTCCCGCGGCTCTCGCCGCCGCGATGGCCGCGACGACCGTCTTGCCGCAGCCGACATCACCCTGGATCAGCCGAACCATTGGCACACTGGAGCGCAGGTCGGTGTCGACTTCGGTCAGCGCGCGCGCCTGTGCGCGCGTGAGACTGAAAGGCAGCGAGGCGGTGAGCCGCGCCGCCAGCTCCTCGGGATCATCGAGCGGCCAGGCCGGGTCGGTCTTGGCGGCACGCTTCAACAATCGCAGGCTCGCCTGATGGGCGAGCAGCTCCTCGAACGCGAGCCGCCGTTGTGCCGGATGGCGGCCGGCCGCGAGCTCCGCGAGTTGCGCCTCCCGCGGCGGACGATGTAAGTAGCGCAGCGCCTCCCGCAGCGGTGGCAGATCGAGGGCGCTGAGCACCTGTGCCGGAATCCAATCCCGGACGGCCGCGGTGTCGAGCTCGTGCAGCGCCTGAGCGATGAGCGCGCGCAGCCGGCCCTGCGGGATGCCCTCGGTCAGCGGATAGACCGGCGTCAGGGTCTCTTCGGGCGGCGCCTCCCCGCCGCTCACGCGACGGTATTCCGGGTGGACCATTTCCAGACCCTGCGGGCCCCGGCGTACCTCACCGAAGCAACGCAGCCGTGTACCGCGGGCGAGGCCCTGCTGTTGCGATGCCGAGAAGTAGAAGAAGCGAAGGGTCAGAAACCCGGAGCCGTCCGACAGGCTGCACTGCAGCTGCCGCCGCCGGCGATAGGCGACCTGCGCGAGCTGGATTTCGCCCTCGACGACGGCCCGGCTCCCTGGAAGCAAAGAGCCGATCCTCACGACCGTGGTGCGATCCTCGTAGCGCAGCGGCAGCACGAAAAGGAGGTCTTGGACTTGCGCCACGCCCAGACGGGAGAGGCGCTGCGCGAGCGCCGCGCCGACGCCGCGCAGTGCCGTGATGGGCCGTTGCTCTGGTGAAGCGCTGGATCCGCGCATCCTGCCCGGCCCAGCGCCGTCTGGGGAAAAAAGCGTGGTTTTTTCCCCAGACTCGGCCACCTGCGGCGGCCGGGCACATCCTTGTGCCTGAGTTGCCGTGTCACGTTTAGCCAAGGTAGAGGACGCACTCGGCCTCGACGCGCGCTCCACGGGGCAGCTGCGCGACGCCGACGGCCGCCCGCGCCGGATAGGGTTGCGGGAAGTAGAGGGCCATGATCTCGTTGACCTTGGCGAAGTGCGTGAGGTCGGTCAGATAGATGTTGACCTTCACGGCCTGCGAAAGGCTCCCGCCGGCAGCCTCGGCGACGGCCTTCAGGTTCTCGAACACGCGGCGGATCTCCGCCTCGATATCGCCGGCGACCAGGTCCTTGGTCGCCGGATCGAGCGGGATCTGTCCGGAGAGATATACGGTGTCGCCGGCGCGCATTGCCTGCGAGTAGGTGCCGATCGCCTGGGGCGCTCGCTCGGTATGAATCGGTTTACGGCTCATATGCTCGCTCATCCATTGTCAGGGTTGGGATCCGAATCGTAAGCCTCGTCCACGCCCTCGACGTCAGCATCCGCGCGCTCACTGCGTGCGTGCGCGGCAATGGTACGGCTGACCCGCGTCACGTCGGGCATGCGGCGAATGACGCGCATCACGCGCGCCAAATGCTTCCGATCGCGCACTTTCAGCTCGAAAGTCAGGATGGAGGCATCGCCCTCCTGCTCATCGATGGAGACGTGATGGATGTTCGTTTCCGTGCTGGCGATGGCCGCGGCGACTGCCGCCAGCACACCGGTGCGGTTGACCACATTGATGCGTATCTCGGAGTTGAACAGCCGGTCGGGCGCGGGCCGCCAGCTCACCGGTAACCACTTCTCGGGGTGCTTGCGGTAGTCCTCGACGTTCACGCAGCGCTCGCGGTGGATGACGACGCCGCGGCCAGCGGAGAGAAACGCGAATACCGGATCGTGCGGCAGCGGAAAGCAGCAGCGGGCATACGAGACGAGCAGACCCTCCGTGCCCGCGATGGCCAGTGGCGCCGGCGCATTCGAGCGGCCATCGGCAGGCGCCGCCGGCAGCAGGCGCTGCGCCACCAGGGGCGCCAGGCGCTCGCCGAGACCGATTTTCTCGTAAAGGTCATCCAGGTCCTTCATGCCGAACTCCCCGAGCACGGCGTGCTGCACCTCGGGGCTGACATCATCGAGCCCCACTCGAAATTCCCCGAGCGCTTGGTTGAGAAGCCGTTGGCCGAGCGCGATCGCCTCCGTGCGGCGCAGGCTCTTCAGGTAATGCCGGATGGCATTGCGCGCCTTGGCAGTGACCACGAAGTTGACCCAGGAAGGATTCGGCATCGCGCCCTTGGCGGTGATGATCTCCACCGTCTGGCCGTTGCGCAGCACCGTGCGCAGCGGTGTCAGCCGCCGATCGACCTTGGCCGCGACGCAGCGGTTGCCGATGTCGGTATGCACCGCATAGGCAAAGTCCACCACCGTTGCGCCGCTCGGCAGCCGCAGGATTGTGCCCTTCGGGGTGAAGACATACACCTTGTCGGGAAAGAGATCGACCTTGACGCTCTCGAGGAATTCCTCCGAGCTGCCGTCTTCCTGCAGCTCGACCAGGCTCGACAGCCACTCGCGCGTGCGCTCCTGCTGCATCGAGTCCGCATCGCCGCCGCTCTTGTATTTCCAGTGGGCCGCGATGCCGGACTCCGCGACGCGGTGCATGTCTTCGGTACGGATCTGCGCCTCGATGGGCACACCGTTCGGACCGAAGAGCGTCGTGTGAAGCGACTGGTAGCCGTTGACCCGTGGGATGGCGATGTAGTCCTTGAAGCGCCCGGGCATGGGCTTGAACACCGAGTGCACGGCACCGAGGGCGCGATAGCAGGTGTCCGGCTTGTCGGCGATGATGCGCAGGCCGTAGACATCGACGATCTCCGCCAGCGAGGCCCGCTTGCGCAGCATCTTCTTGTAGATGCTGTAGAGATGCTTCTCGCGCGTCTCCACCCGCGCGTGGATCTCGCTCTTGACGAGGGCGCTGGTGAGCTGCTGCTCGAGTTTCTTCAGGAACTCCTTCTGATTGCCGCGCGCCTTGCGCAGCGCGCGCTCCAGCACCTCGTAGCGATGCGGATAGAGCGCCTCGAAGCCGAGGTCCTCGAGCTCGAGCTTCAAGTTGTAGAGGCCGAGCCGCTCCGCGATCGGCGCGTAGATCTCCAGGGTCTCGCGGGCAACGGCCCGACGGCGCGTCAGCGGCATCGCCTGGATGGTGCGCATGTTGTGGGTGCGGTCGGCGAGCTTGACGAGGATCACTCTCAGGTCGCGCACCATCGCGAGGAGCATCTTGCGGAAGGACTCCGCCTGCGCTTCCTCGCGGCTCTTGAACTGGATCGCATCGAGCTTCGTGACACCGTCGACGAGCTCCGCAACGTCGGCGCCGAAGCGCGCCGCCAGCTGGTCCTTTGGCGTCGGGGTGTCCTCGATGACGTCGTGCAGAATCGCCGCGATCAGCGTGTCGGCGTCGAGATGCAGGTCGGCGAGCAGTGCCGCCGCGGCCACGGGGTGGGCGATGAAAGGCTCGCCGGAGAGGCGCTTCTGTCCCTTGTGGGCGGAGGCGCCGAACTCAGCCGCCTCCTCGATGCGCGCTACCTGGTCGGCCGGCAGGTACTTGCCGACTGCGGCCAAAAGCTCCTTGAGTCCCGGAGTGCGCCTTCCGCCGGGGAGCAGTCCCAGGAGCGAAGACGCATAGTCCATACGAACGGGCGGGGAGCTTCAGTCCCCCAGCCCGAACTGCGGCGCGCGGAAGCTGGATTGGGCGTCCAGCTCCGGGATCGCGGCCTCGGCCGGGGGCTCGGGCTCGCGGAGCATCTCGAGCGTGACATTGCCTGCGGCAATCTCGCGCAGCGCGACCACGGTCGGCTTGTCGTTCTCCCAGCCGACGGTCGGCTCGGCGCCATTGGCGAGCCGGCGGGCACGCTGGGCCGCCAGGATGACGAGCTGGAAGAGGTTATCGACGTTCTGCAGACAGTCTTCGACAGTGATACGGGCCATGGTGGTACGAAAGGATGAAGAGCGCGCCACAAGCGCGGGAGATTCCACACTATATCGCAAAGTGCAAAAGCAAGTGAATAAGCGGCCCAGGGCCGATCTATGAGCCCAGCAGGCGATCCAGGAGGGGCGCCAGCTCGGGGCGGCCGGCGGCCAGCCCCGGAGAGCCTCCGGTCACGATGGCCTTGAGATCGGCCACTGCTCTCTCGAAGTCATCGTTCACGACCACGTAGTCGAATTCCCGCCAGTGCGACATGTCGCTCACGGCATCACGCAGGCGGCGCGCGATCACCTCGTCCGAATCGGTCGCGCGGCTGCGCAGCCGCTTCTCCAGCGCCTCGCGGGACGGGGGCAGGATGAAGATGGTGACGCAGTCAGGCATCGCCGCCCGCACCTGTCGCGCACCCTGCCAGTCGATCTCGAGCACGATGTCCCCGCCGCGCGCGAGCCGCGCCTCGACGGGCGCGCGTGCCGTGCCGTAAAGGTTATCGAATACGCGAGCGCTCTCCAGGAACTCTCCTTCAGCCGCCAGGTGCTCGAATTCCGACACGCCGATGAAGAAGTACTCCCGCCCGTGCTCCTCCTTGGGGCGGCGCGGCCGTGTGGTGTGGGAGATGGACATCTCGAGCCGTGGCATCCGCTCGAGCAGCGCCTTCACCAGAGACGTCTTGCCGGCGCCGGAGGGTGCCGCAACCACGAAGAGCTTGCCGCGTATGGTGGGAGCCGCGGCATCGAGCTCCAGCTCCTCGCGCGCAGTGGCGACCCACGCCCGCAACGCCTGGGCGCGGTGACTGACCTCGTTCTTCGCTGCGGGGTCGAGCTCGGCCGCCGTGCAGTGGGCGTCCGCAGGCAGGAAGATCGGGTCGTAACCGAAGCCGCCGCTGCCGCGGGGCGCGAGCGCGATCCGCCCTTCCCACGTGCCATGAGCCACGATTGGCTGCGGATCGTCGTGGCGGCGGACGTACGCGATCACGCAGTGGTAGCGCGCCTGACGAAACTCCATCGGCACATCGTGCAGCTCCGCGAGGAGCTTGTGGAGGTTGTCCGTATCGCTCGCCGTCTCGCCGGCGAATCGGGCCGAACGCACGCCCGGCCGGCCGTCGAGCGCGTCGACCTCGATGCCGGAGTCATCCGCCAGCGATGGAAGTCCTGACTCCCGCGCGGCGTGGCGAGCCTTGATCAGGGCGTTGTCGAGAAACGTGGCGCCCGTTTCCGGCGGCGAGTCGATGCCGAGCGCGCTCTGTGCGATGAGCGCGAGGCCCAAAGGCCGGAGGATCGCCGTCAGCTCCTCGAGCTTGCCGGTGTTGCCGCTCGCAAGCACGGCTTTCATGCGCTGCGGTCCGCAAGCGTTTGGGTCTGCAGGGAAAAGAGCCGCTCGATGCCTGCGGATGCGAGGGCCAGCATCGCGTCGAGCTCGTGCCGGCGGAACGCGTGTCCCTCCGCGGTGCCCTGCACCTCGACGAAGCCGCCGCCGCTGCGCATCACGACATTCATGTCGGTCTCCGCCTGGGAGTCCTCACGGTAGTCGAGATCCAACACGGGCTGCCCACCCACGATGCCGACGGAGATCGCGGCCACCTGACCATGCAATGGGCTCGCGGCGAGCGTGCGCTGCGCGATGAGCCGCTCACAAGCGCGCGCGAGCGCGACGTATCCACCGGTGATCGAGGCGGTGCGCGTGCCGCCGTCGGCCTGCAGCACATCGCAGTCGATGGTGACGGTGCGGGGCCCGAGCGCCCTGAGATCGATGACCGCGCGCAGCGACCGTCCTATGAGGCGTTGGATTTCCTGGGTGCGGCCGCTCTGCTTGCCGCGCGATGCCTCACGTGCCGAGCGGGTGTGGGTGGAGCGTGGCAGCATTCCGTATTCCGCCGTGACCCAGCCCTGGTCCTTGCCGCGCAGGAACGCAGGCACTGAATCCTCGACACTGGCGGTACACAAGACCTGTGTATCGCCCACTTCGATCAACACCGCGCCCTCGGCGTGCTTGGCGAACCGCCGCGAAAAGCTGACCGGGCGCATCTCATCGGGTGCGCGTCCGCTCGGTCGCATCATGGCTGCCAGCGAAGCGCCGCCGCAGAGGTGTTGTCACTGGCGGCGCCGGCGCGGGTTACCGCGCGCTGGCCCAGCTCGAGCAGCCTCTCGCGCAGCGACTTGTCCGGGCCACCCGCAGGTGCCGACGAGGACAGCTCTCCGGCGAGCTCAGGGTCCTTGACGACGCTCCACAGGCCATCGGTGCACACCAGCAGCACGTCGCCGGCCTCGAGCGGACGCCGTCGCGCGATCGCCATGTCGGGAAGGATGGGATCCCCGCCGAGACAGCATTCGACGTAGTTGCGCATGGGATGGGCCTGAGCCTGCTCGGCGGTAATGAGTCCCTCGCGCAGCAGCACCTCGACATGGCTGTGATCGCGGCTGCGGCCGACGAGGGTTCCGCCGCGCAGATGATAGATGCGGCTGTCGCCGAC
>Ga0134128_10005909_pt1 | contig 14836 bp, 7 predicted proteins | sample KB31754_FD_96462 | JGI IMG/M metagenome (GOLD analysis project Ga0134128, IMG submission 96462) | Terrestrial soil microbial communities with excess Nitrogen fertilizer from Kellogg Biological Station, Michigan, USA - KB3-175-4 | ecosystem: Environmental > Terrestrial > Soil > Unclassified ... | reverse complement strand
TCTTTGACAATCAGAAAGATCCGTTGGGCGGCGGTATCACGTTCCCGGGTTTTGGCACTGCGAACAACAACACCTATCAGAATCTACTGCTCAGTGAGACGCATATTTTCTCACCCAGTTGGACCAACGAGGCACGTCTTGCTTACAACCGGATCCTCATCGATTTTCCGCTGAATCCGGAAGATCCACTCGGCCTCGTGTTGCCGCGATTCGACATCTCCACCCTCGCACAATTTGGTGTCGCCACGAACCTGCCACAGGGTCGCGTCGCCAATAATTATGTCTTTCAGGACACCGTCACTTACCTTCGCGGAAACCACTCGTTCCGTTTTGGTTTGGATTTACTACAGCAGCGTTCGCGACAGTTTGCGCCGATCGTCGAGCGTGGTCTATTGACCTACCGCTCGGGCGGAGGCTTCACGGCGCTGGGTAATTACATCGACAACTTCGCCGGCTCGGGCGGCGGCACACAGCGAGATTTCGGTAGCCCGAGGTATTATCCGTTCCTCTTCCGCCAGGCGTATTTCGCGCAGGATCGCTGGCGCGTTTCTGATTCGACCACACTCACACTCGGCCTGCGTTACGAGAACTTCGGTAACGCTATCAACACGCTTCAGACTGCGGCGTTTACCGGGTTGTTCAACGTCAACCCCGTGACGTTCACTGGTCCATTCAGCCAACCCAACGACGTCGCAGATGATAACAACAACTTTGCGCCGACGTTTGGTCTCGCGTATGCACCTGCTTTCGAAAACGGACTGCTGGGACGAGTCTTTGGCAACCGGCAAATGGTCATCCGCATGGGTTACCAGCTTGGTTACGATTCGTTCTTCAACAACATCGCTTCGAATGCCGCGACTTCCTCGCCCAACGTGGTTGCGACCGCAGTACCATCCGTGGTCAGCGCCGCGTTGCCAAGAGGTATATCTAATGTCACAGGTGCGTTGCCGCTGACTCCGCGTCCATTATCGCCACTCGATTCGCAGACGCTCGTCGTCGGAAACCTCGTGAATCCTTATTACCAGCGTTGGTCGGTGGGAGTTCAGCGGGAATTGCCGGCAAACCTGCTTATCGATGTCTCGTATGTCGGCTCGAAGGGAACCAAGCTCTACTTGAATGAAGATCTGAATCCCAGCGTGCCGGCAGTAGCCAACGCGTTCAATCCTGGAATCCAACGCATCACGCCGGCGGGATTCACAGGCTCAACCACCTGCACGCCGGGCACGACCGGCTGTTTAATCTCGGGCCGGCTCGACAACCTGCAAGGGTCGCGTCTGATCCGTACGAACGGCGGTTCGTCGACTTATCACTCGGCTCAAGCGCTCGTGACGCGCCGCTTCACGAACGGTTTCTCACTCAGCTCTGCTTACACGTGGTCCAAGCTCATCGACAATGCGAGCGAGGTCTTTACAGTGGCGGACACTAACCTGCCGCAGCAGGCTTCGTTCCCGGCAATCTTCGGTGGGCAGGCGGCTGAACGCGGGGTGTCGTTCTTCGATCGCACGCACCGGTTCTCGTTGACGTATGTTTACGAGCTTCCGTTTTATAGAGAACAGCGTGGGTTTGTCGGGCACCTGCTTGGAGGTTTTCAGCTCTCAGGTGTGACGACGTTTGAAACCGGAGTGCCGCTCACAGTCGTGAACGGACAGGACGCCGACTCGATTGGTGGAAACCTCGATCGACCGGACTTCAATCCGAATGGTCAACCAGGAGTTCGTGCAGTGCCGGCGATTGCTACGGCCGCAAGTAATCCTTGTGGTGTTGCGGTTGGCGCTACCTTCTACACGAATCCTGATGCGGCGGGTGCATGTATCAATCCGGCAAACGCGCAATACATTGGATTGCTGGCGGGCACCGGGCGTCGCGGTAATCTCGGGCGCAACACGCTGCGGACGCCGGGTCAGAATAACTGGAATTTGAATTTGCTGAAGCGAATTCATATTGGTGAGGCAAAGTCTGTTGAGTTGAGGGCGGAGTTTTATAACGTCTTCAATCATCCGCAGTACGGGACGGCGAGTGTGAGTCCATTCTCGCCTGGGAGTACGGGGGTGCCGGCGAATGTGTTTACTTCGGCGGCGGGACAGTTCCTACATCCCGAGTTCTCGGACGGCGGCGGACGCGTGATTCGCTACCAGTTGAAGTTTTCCTTCTGAGGGGCTCGCGAACTAAAGCCCGGCGGTCACATTCCGCCGGGGCTTTAGCTTGAAGCGGGAACATACTTGGACAGGGTCAGTACCACCTGCGGTAGCGGGTGGGTGCGCAGCTATTAGGCGTGCTGCATGGCTACGCACCCACCCGCTACCGCAGGTGGTACTGACCTTGTCCAAGTTGGGCCTCAGTGTGGTGCGCCGAGGAAGGAGGCGAGCCGCAATAGATCCGCGAAAACGCCTGCTGCCGTTACTTCGGGGCCGGCGCCTGGTCCTCTGACGATCATCGGCTGAGTGTTGTACCGCGCGGTTTGGAAGCTGACGATGTTGTCGCTGCCACTCAAACTTGCGAACGGGTGGTCCACCGGATACCGACGCATCTGAGCCGACAAGTGACCAACGCTATCGATCGTGCCAACATACCGCACCACCTGACCTGCTTCGCGCGCCGAGCTCAACAACGCCGCTATCGTCTGATCATCTTCATCCGCGAGACTCTCGACATGAACAGAATCCATCTCGACTTCAAGTCCCATCTCCCGCGCCAGGATGATCAGTTTGCGAGCGACGTCCATACCCGATAAATCCTCGCGTGGATCCGGCTCAGTCAAACCCAACGAGTGCGCCTCTCGCACGACCTCAGAAAACGTCCGGTCACCATGGAGCGAGTTGAAAATGTAAGAGAGTGTGCCTGACAGCACGCCCTCGATCTTGATAACTTCATCACCCGTCTCGACCAGACCGCGAAGCGTCTGAACGATCGGCAGCCCCGCGCCAACATTTGTTTCGTAGAGAAAGTACCGCTGATGCCTGCGGGCGGTTTCGCGCAAGCTGTGATATGCAGCTAACGGCCCGGCGTTACTCTTCTTGTTGGGCGTAATGATGTTGATTCCTTTGGAGAGCCAACTCTCGTAATGCGTAGTCAACTCAGCGCTGGCCGTTGCATCGATCAGCACGGCATGGGGCAGATGGTCCGCATTAATATGATTGATAAAACTATCGAGGTCAGCACTTTTCGCGTTCTCGGTTAACTCAGCGCGCCAGCGATCGAGCGCGAGATGCCGGTCGGCGAGGATCATCTGACGACTGTTCATGATCCCGCGCACTCGTAAATCGATGCCGCGATGTCGTTTGAGATCTTCAATTCGAGTGTGCAGTTGACTCAGCAGCGTGCCACCTATCAAACCGGTACCGATCACGCCGATTGAAAGCGTCTGATTCGAGAGATAGAAGGCGGAATGTACCGCTCGCAATGCTCTCGTTGCTTCAGCCTGTTCGATCACCGCAGAGATATTTCGTTCCGACGATCCTTGCGCGATCGCCCTCACGTTGATGCCGGCCTTCCCGAGCGCACTGAAAAACTTTCCGGCCATGCCCAGCCGCTCGATCATGCCGTTGCCTACCATCGCCACGATGCAACAACCCTCTGTCAGATCCACTGTCTGAATCTCTCCACGCTGCATCTCGACAACAAACGTCTCATCAACGGTCTTCTTCGCGAGCTCTGCATGCACACGCGGAACCGCGAAGCAGATCGAATGCTCTGAGCTCGCCTGTGAAATCATGACGACCGAGACGTCGACTGCACGCAGCGCGCCGAACACTTTGTGGGCCACACCCGGAATGCCGATCATCCCCGTGCCCTCCACATTGATCAGGACCATGTCTTCGACTGCCGCAAACCCTTTTATCGGCATGTCCATCGGTGAGGTGGCGGAGATCTTTGTGCCCGGCGCATCGGGCTTGAAAGTGTTTTTGATCGCAACCGTGATGTTGTGTGCGATCGCGGGCGACATCGTGCTGGGATGAATGACCTTTGCACCGAAGTACGCGAGCTCCGCCGCTTCCTGGTAGGAAAGTTCAGGTACGACTACAGCCTCCGGAACTCTGCGCGGATCGGCGCTGAACACTCCGTCAACGTCTGTCCAGATAGTGACGGAATCAGCGCCGAGTAGTGCGCCGAAGATCGAAGCAGAGAGGTCGCTGCCATTTCGTTTCAACGTTGTGGCGACTCCGTCGTGCGTCGCGGCGATGTAACCGGTGATTACAAGGAAGTCAGTATCGATAGAATCTGCCTGCAGTTTCTGTTTTGAAGTCTGCCAGTCGACCGTAACTGTGTTGGCGTTCGGTTCGACTACGAGAGTCTTGCGCGCATCGAGCCAACTCGAGCGATGATTTTGCGATTCGAGGTACGCGTGCAGGAGTTGGGCGGACCACAACTCGCCGTGGCCGGAGACGAATTCAATGATGCGCTCGGACGCGAGTCTGGTGATCCAAACACCTCTGAGCACTTCTCTGATAGCGCTGAAATCGGATTGAACTGTCTCGCTGAGAGTGGAACTGTTTCGAAGCTGTAGCGCAGTGATGGTTTCGAGATGCCGGTCTTCGAGCGTCTGAAGTTTGTGTAAGTAAGAATCGTCATGAGCGGCCGCGAGATTCACGGATTCGATGAGCGCGTTGGTCACGCCACTCATCGCGGAAACCACTACCGCAACCCGCTTACCCGATCGCTCGGAAAGAATGATCTCACACGCTGCTCGATAGCGATCGGCATCGGCGAGACTGGTGCCGCCAAACTTGTGAACCGTCCACTCTGCATTCATGTCTACTTTCGATCCTTATCCACAGATTACGCTGATTGGTTATAACATCTGTGTAATCTGTGGATGAAGATCTATTCGTATCGGAGCGCCACGAGGGGATCGACTTTCGCTGCGCGGCGCGCCGGGAGCCAACAGGAGAGCAGGGCGACGAGGGTCAGCAGCACCGCGATCGCGATCAACGTCAGCGGATCGCTTATTTTGACCCCGTAGAGTTGTTGGGCCATCTGTTGCTGCCAGCTATCGGGTGCGAAATATTCACGTTCCAGCAGGCGCTTCAACACGTAGCCAATCAACGCGCTAACCACCAATCCCAGCAGCACGAGCTTCATCCCCTGCCAGATTACGAGCCGTATGACTTGAGCTACTTGCGCGCCGAACGCCATGCGAATCCCGATCTCTTTCGTTCGTTGACTGACGGAATACGCGAGCACGCCGAAGAGCCCGATGGCCGCGAGTACGAGTGCGAGTATGCCGAAGAAACTCAGCAGGCGTGCATAGAGCCGCTCCTGGCCCAGCGTTGCTTCAGCTCGCGCAGATTGAGTGCCGACCTGAGTGACAGGAAGATTACTGTCGAGCTCGCGGACGACTTGCCGCACCTGTTCTGCCAGCGCAGCCGGGTTACTTACTGTGCGTAGCGCGAAATGCATCTCGCCGATAGTTGTTGGTTCCTGCTGCCAGGGTGTGTACAGTAACGGCTGATTCTGATCGCGTTGGCGATCGTATTTCGTATCAGCCACCACGCCGACGATTTCGACTTCACGCTTACTGTCGTCATTGAACCTGATGCGCTTGCCAAGGACCTCTTCGTTCGGAAAGTACTCATGCTGGAACGTTTGATTGACGATGGCAACGGCGGGCGCGTTCAGATTGTCGTGCGGCGTGAATTCGCGCCCGCGGAGGAAGGGAATTTCCATCGTCGCAAAATAATTTTCACGCACCATTTGCCGCATGGTGTCGTGCTCCGTCGCGTCGACTGTTTCGCCGGGGAGCAGAAAACCGTTAGACCAGTTCTCATTTGCAACCAGCTCGACACGCGCGAACGTCGCGCCACTCACCGACGGCAGATGGTCCAGGCGATCGAAGAGTTGCTGGTAGAAGCGCAGCAACTGCTCCTCTTTGTAACCCGCTCGCTCCGGCTGCAGTCTGAAGACTAAAAGATTTTCCGGGTTGAAGCCAAGCTTGATTCGTTGCAGGTTGTAGAGCGTGCGAATGAACAAACCCGCGCCCACCAGTAACAACGCTGATAAGGCTACCTGGACCACCAGCAAACCTTTGCTCAAACCCGAAACTCGGCTCGTTGCGCGGCTGCTTTCCTTCAATGTCGAATTCAAATCCAGTTTCGTCGCGCGCCACGCCGGCACGAAACCAAACAACACACCGGTCAATAACGAGACTGCGAGCGTAAACACGAGGACGCGCCAGTTCAGACTGAGTTCAACGCCATTAGGTAAGAGTCCCGTCTCGTTGTCAGTGAGCGCAACCAGGGCGCTCTTCCCCCAGAAAGCGAAGAGAACTCCGACAGCTCCGCCGAGCGTGGCGAGCAGCAAGCTTTCAGTCAGTAGTTGCCGGATCAGACGCCAGCGCCCGGCGCCAATCGCAACGCGAACGCTGATCTCCGGTCGTCGCATCGTTGCTCGCGCGAGCAGCAAGTTGGCGAGGTTTGCGCAGGCGATAAGAAGCACGAGCGCGACTACGATGAAGAGCCCGTAGATAGTCGACGCATACGACTTGCGCCGGTCCATCATTCCGAGGTTGCCCGGTTCAAAGAGCAGACGCGGATAATCTTTCGGAGCGAGTTGCGCGGGATCACTGCTTTTGCGCGGCGGCGGCATCGCCTCGAGTGCCGCGGTTTGAAAAGCGCCGTTAAAGCTTTGGCGCACTTGTTCTTCGGTCACGCCCGGATTGAGGCGGCCCATCACGTTCAACCACCAGACGCCGGGTGATGTCGCCGTGGCCAGATTGCTGTTGTCACCGCGCAGCAGCGGCTCCATGGACAGCGGGACCGTGACGGCCGGGTTAAACCCGACTTGCAGCGTACCGTTGAATCCGCGTGGTGTGACACCAATGATCGTGAGTGATTGCTGGTTGAGTTTGAATTGTTGGCCGATGACGTTTGGATTGGCGCCGAAGCGGTCTTGCCACAACTTGTAATTGAGAACAACAACCGGTGCAGCGCCGGGGCGATCATCTTCAGGAGTGATCACGCGTCCGAGGGCCGGGTTCAGTCGCAGGCCGGTGAAGTAGTTGCCTGAGACTGCCTGGCCGTCGATGATCTCCGCCTGATCGCCAAGCTTCGCTGTTAACTCAGGGAGTGGAGCAAAAGCGAATAAATCACTGACTGGACTCTGCGGCATTTCAGCTTGTGCGCGGTGCAGCTTTTCAAACACGTCGTAGCGAAACAGTGACAGACTTCTCGTGCCTGGTGGTCCATCTACATTCGAAGTGCCGCTCATGCCGCTCGTTCGGTACTGTCTTCCGGCCTGCCATTCAAACACGAGCAAGCGTTCCGGATCTTCTACCGGCAAAGTCTTTAACAACACGGCATCGACAACACTGAACAAAGCGGTGTTCGCGCCGATACCGAGCGCCAAAGATAGGACTGCCACCGCCGTGACGCCGGGACTTCGACGAAGCATGCGGAGCCCGTATTTTAAATCGCGGAGTAATGTTTCAATCGGTGCGAGGCTGCGTCGCTCGCGATGAGTCTCTTTCACTTGTTCGACGCCGCCGAATTTCCGCAAGGCCAGGTAACGTGCTTCTTCGGGAGTCATCCCTTGACGCAAGTGGTCCTCAATCTGCATCTCGAGATGCGCGTTGATCTCGTCCTGCATCTCCTGTTCGAGTCTTCGTTTCAGAAACAGACCGCGCAGTTTCGAGAGAAAGATTCGTAAGCTGGTCATGTTTATTTCTCCGACGGCGTGAGGAAGCGAGTCACGATTGCGGATGTGCGGCGCCATGCGTCTTCTTCCACGGTCAACTGTTTTCGTCCGGCCCGGGTAAGTGAATAATATTTGGCGCGGCGGTTGTTTTCCGACGTGCTCCACCTCGTGCGGATCCAGCCCATTTGTTCGAGTTTCAGCAGTGCGGGATAGATCGTGCCCTGGTTGAGCTCGAGCAGATCGTCGCTGACCTGTTCGATACGGCGAGCGATGCCGTAACCGTGCAGCTCGCCGAGAGTGGCGAGCGTCTTGAGGATCAATAGATTCAGCGTCCCCGGCAGAACCACGTGCTTAGTGTCGGCCATGCAGTCTCCTGTTGATTATCTACAGGAGTATAGGTCGGTTTCATGTAGGTAGTCAACAGGTAGAAAAAATTGTCTTTAGGGCGCGATGGCGAGGGTTGTTGCGGTGCTCGGGACGCCGCGCAGGGTGATGGTCAAGGATAGGTTGCCGGTTGGGAGGCCGTCAGGGAGTCTGACGATTATGTAGTCCATGCCGGTGACTCCCGTAAGTTGACCAACCTTTTCAATCGGCAAATCAATACCATTCGCTTGCACAGTTAACGTTGACGCTGGCGGGATTGGCCCACCCGACGTGATCGCCAGATTCGACGTGAACAGAGTTATGCGCGCGTGACCATCAATACTGAAATTGTGCGGATCAAGAATGTGAAAAGGCCCGCGGATCAACGTCACTGAATTGACAGCCGCCGCATTCGTCGAACCTTCTTCAGTGAATATAACGGGCGTCGCCGGAGTGTTGCGCCACACGCCATCGCTGCCGGCAGTCACGCGAGTCTGATTGCTACCATCCGCATTCATCACATAGAGCGCCGGACTCGATGGTCCATCACGCAACGAGGTGAACAGAATCTTGGTGCCGTCCGGTGACCAGGCCGGCGCCGTATCTGCCGCGGGATCATTCGTAAGCCGCGTTTGCCCTGAGCCATCGGAATTCATGACATAGATCTCCGATTGCCCGTCACGACTGCTCTGGAAGACGACTTTGAATCCGTTAGGCGAGTAGCGCGGCCGCGCATTGCCCGGGGCATTCGAGAGCTGCAACGTCTGATTGAAGACACGGTTATAGGTCCATATCGCGTTGTTGTCGTCAAAGACGAGTGAAGAGCCGGTCGGAGACCAGTCAGGATTAGCACCCGGAATATTGATCGGAAAGCGGCTCGTCCCATCCGCGTTCATGACGGAAAGTATGGACTGAAAGCCGGGGGTAAAAGTCGTAAAAGCAATCAAGTCTCCTTCGCGCGACCACGTTGGTCCAAAGTCGTTCGCGAGCGTGTTTGATATCACGGCGAAGCCGGTTCCATTCGCATTACGGACGCAGATGCGCTGCGTCGATCCGATGCTGCCGTCTGGTTGACGAAGACAGGTATACGCGAGCCGCGAGCCGTCGGGCGACCATACTGGTCGCGTATCATCGCCAGCCGCATCAGTGAGATTCACAACGTTTGTGCCATCGATGTTGGCGAGGAAAATATCTGCGCCACCACCGGGCGTGCTGCTCGATTTAACGTACGCGATATTTTGCGTCGACGCTCCGGGTACGGGAGTCGGAGTTGGCGTTGGCGTTGACGTGATATAGATGGCGGTTGCCGTGTGATCGGCGTCCATCGTGATCGTCGCCAGTTGACTCTGCACGTAGTCCTTGCCATCGACTTGCCATTTCCAAAAGGTGCTCGTACCGGCAGTCGACGGCGCAGTCAGGTTCACATTCGCATTCAGATTGTACGTACGCGTGAATGGAGTCGCGCCGTTTCCCGATCCATCGATGTCGTTCGGTGTGACGGTGATGTTCACGCCGCTGCCCGGATTTGAAGACGCCACGGTCAGGACGGGTGCGGTGGTATAAACCGCCGTCATCGTCTGAGGGCCGCTTACTACTATGCTTGTCGAGACACTTCCACTCCAGTCGTTTCCATTTCGCAACCACTTTTGAAAGTTGTTTCCGTTTACTGAAGCCGGCGCCGTCAGCGTCACGGTAGTGCCCGGATTGTAAGTGCGAGTGAACTGAGTCGTGCCGTTGCCTGTACCGGAGATGTCGTTCGGACTGACAGTAATGTTGACACCGCTGGCCGGATTCGTTGAAGCAACGGTCAGCACGCCGCGTGGAATCGGACTGCGCCGCGCGAAGACCACAGTCTGCGCGTTAGTCAGATCTTTCAAACTGCCTGCGAACGAATGCGACTCTGAAAAATAAGGCTCCGGCGCTCCATCACTGATACCGACGACCGAAAACAGTTTCTGATTGCCGTCACCATAGCGCACGGTGATCGTCCCGTCGAAGCGAAGCTCGATCTCGAAGCTTACCGGATTCTCGCCACGTGTTTGTGATGGTCCAATCAGATGATCGAACGTGACGGCCTGCCACCTGAAAATTATTCGATCCGTATCCTGGACCACATAAACATCGTCGCCGGCACGTCGATCGGTGCGGAGATCGTCCCACAGGCCGGCGATCATGCGACGTCCATTCAGCAATCGTGGCGAGCTGAACGCGTCATCATTCGGTGGAAAACCGAAATACAAGGCGCCGTTCGTTGACACAGTAACCGCGACGTACTCAATCCCATAGTATTTAAAGGTGAACGGCAAATTGATCGTCTTGATCTCATCATCACCGATCAGTCCCAAAGCAGTGCCGCCGGTCGAAACTGGAGCCGCTGCGGTTTCAGTAATCGTGTAAGGATCGCCGACATCCACATTCACTGAAATCGGTATGGACGATATCGGCCCTTTGTTTCCAACGTCGTCGACCGCCCGAACGCCGATGAAACCTGAAGCGTGTCGCCACGGAATCTTTAGGGTGACACTTTGACCACTAATCGGTTCGTGGGGGACCGGACCAGGCAAAGGCGTCGCCAAATCGAAATTTGCATCGTTGAGGTTTGTGTCAGAGAAGCGAACTTCGTAGGCCGCGGCCGTCCCGGAATTTCCGTCATCCCCGGCTGTTACCCAACCGAGCGTGTAGTTTGGAAATGTATCGCTGATATGCGCGTTCAGATTATTGATTGCGCCCGGCGGCGTCACGTCTGTGCTGCTGACACCCTGCAAGGCCCTGCTCGCATCAACGATACGTCCGGTTGAAATCGGAAACACATTGAGAAATTGCCACGGCGCAAGACGTCCGCTGTACATCATCAACGAGCGCAGCTTCTGCATCGTGATGTTCGGTGACAGCGCACAAACCAACGCGGCACTCCCGGAAACGTGGGGGGCAGCCATAGAGGTGCCGTCGAAAAAGTCGTAAGTATTCTTCGGCGTGGTGCTCAGAATAAATTCGCCGGGCGCGGTGACGTTTACGGTCGCCTCACCCCAGTTTGAGAAGAAGGCTCTGGTTCCTCCGCCGCTCGAAGCTGCGACGGAGATCAGGTTTGGAGAAATGTAGTTCGAGGGATAGACCGGAAAAAAATCGTTAGGAAGTCCTTCATTACCGGCCGAGACTACAAACAGGATTCCGGCATCGCTCAAGGCGCGAATCGCGTCGAGCTCGGCCTGAGAAAATCTATCGCCGCCATAACTGTTATTAAGAACCCGAATATTCGCGCCCTTCGTCCCGCCTGAAGACTCCCAAAGCTGTTTCATCGCTTTCGCATAAGCGAAGGCGTTCAACAGATTCGCAGACGTTCCCGCTCCGTCTTCGGTCAGAAACTTGAGCGACATTAAGCTTACCTGCCAACTGACTCCCGTAACGCCGGTTCCGTTATTACCAACTGCGCCGATCGTGCCGGCGACGTGCGTGCCGTGATCTTCTATGTCGCCGGTGTAGCTTGGAGCTGGCGGATAAGTAGGTTCGGTGTAATCGAAGACGGAGGCGTCGTTATGAGCAAAGTCCCAGCCGTTGATGTCATCGACGAATCCATTTCCGTCGTCGTCAATACCGTTGCCCGCAATCTCGGCCGGATTGGTCCAGACGTTGTCGTGCAGGTCCTGATGGTTAATGTCGATTCCCGAATCGATAACTCCGACTACGACGCTGCGGTTGCCAGTCGTAATGTCCCAAGCTTGCTGCGCACGTATGTCATTGCCGGGAGATCCGGGATGTCCGCCAAAATCTGAGGGTTGACCGGTATTGTTGAGTCCCCACATTTCCGGGTAGCGTGGATCGTTTGGGACGGCCGTCGCTCTCCGGATGAAATTAGGTTCTGCATAGATGACATCAGGCCGCGCGCGCAGCGCTTCGATCGCATTGCTGGTATCCGCGGGATTGACTTGCGCGACACGCAGTCCTTCCACGATCTCGAATTTGGGGCTGACGGCTTTGAGCAACAGCGAGATTTGCCGTCCGGATTTTTCGGTTACTACGTGGCGGCCCAACTGTTTGCTTTTTGACTCAGGACGAAAACGCACGAGAATCTCGCCCGGCACGGCGTTGAGAGAGTTATTCTTCGTTCGCTCGGATGGAACTTTGACTTTTTGAGACTGGCGCTGAGCTCTCTGTGTAATCGGTAAAACTGCGACCAGCGAGAAGAATATCGCCAGGAGGAAAAACCAACGATACTGCGAGACGTGGGATAGTAAAGAGTAACGTTTCGAAGACATAGACTTTGACTATCCGTCCGGGTTGGGCCGTGGGATGGAAAACGGATAATACTGTCTATATGATTTTTTGGCCAGAGAAATTGGACCAGGGCGCACCAGCCAGGCGCTGATGGCGGACCTCTTCTGCGGTTCTCTGCGTATCTCTGCGCCCGCTGCGTTGAGTTGCTGTTTTAACGCAGAGAACGCTGAGATACGCAGAGAAACTCGATCAATTTTGGCAATAACCGTTTATCCCGCCGCTCGCTGGACCATGTCTCTCTCAACCATAAGATGACCCTGATATCCGATGGCCGTGAGCAAGATCGTTATCCGGTCGCTTCCTTTGACCTTACGTTCAAAGATCCCCATCAAATTCTTTAACGGGCCGGCGTTGATAACCACCTTGTCTCCGGGCTTCAGCTCGCGATCGGTTTTGACAAAACCGTTCTCGTCGATGCGCTCACGAATGATATCGATAATCTCCTGGTCAACGGTCGCCAGGCTTTCGCCGAAACACACAACATTTTGAATTCCGCGTGTGAAGCGGACTTTGGCTAGTTGTTCCCGAGCATTGAACTTAACGAATAGATAGCGCGGGAACAATGGCTGCGTGAAGTAAGTTGGTGCACCAGTGAATTCGTTGTAACGTCGAGTTCTCAATTTCGCATGAACGGTCTCGAGGCCCCAGGCTATCAAATTATCGTTGGCTCGTTCTTCTTGTTTGAGATTCGTATATACGAGATACCATTGACTGCTGTTTGCCCACGTTTCAACACCCATGTTTTGGCTCCATTAAAAATGGAGTCACACGGCAATTCCACTCCCCCTGCTCGCCGTTCGCATCCGAGCAGTCCAGTACTATAAGTAAAGCTATAACGGTGAGTTAACGGAGAGGCATGTGCAATGTGACTCCTAACGATAATGTTGAGTCCTCACTGCATCTGCGTTATGATGCGGGCCGTCCGAGCGACGCACTTTTGCAGCTTATGCAGTGAAGGTTGTGTTGTTTAGATCGGCTCCGTCGTTACCGCGAGTAATGACGGAGCTTTAGTTTTGCGACTCTTCTTGTGTCTAAAACCCACCTTTAATTTCAAAAACTTGAATCAATCTACTCAATTCTGATCCAAAAGATTCGACGGCTTATCAATTCGTAGTTATACCGATACCGATACTGAACTACTTTTAACTAACAACTATGGTTTATGCGGATTTCGGCTGCTAACGCGCGGCCCAAAAACATGCGCTTTAGCCTGCTGGGAAGGCTAAGAGAATTCCTCCTAAAAAACGGCAGGGAGATAATGCCAAACAACTTCACCGTGGTTTGAGCGGCAATGATACTCCTTTTCGATCTGCTGTCAACTGAAAAGAGAGCAGACTTTATGATGATTTACAACGTTTCTTGCGAGTTGATTGCAGAGTTGTATCATCGTACTGAGGCGACGTTTAAAAACGAAAAGTAGCGATTGAATTAATGGGAAGAATCATATGTGAGAAACATGGCCGGCAGGGAATTGTCCTGACTTGTGACCACGTTTGGCAGGATGTCGTAACGGGTACTTCTACGATCGATTGTGTGGTTACGGGCCACTTAGTAGTAGAGTTTGTGGACCAGATGGTGGCGTACTGCGCGCCTTGTGCGAAACAGTACGAACTCCCGCTTCAGGGTGGAGTCTTACCTGAACCCGAAAGCGAGGCTGACTCTCACAGAGCTCCAGTTTGTTCAAAGTGCTTCGAAATGCTTGAAGAATCTCTGAGGCCGTGTGAGCCCATGTAACGAGTCAAGAAACTCAAGCTGCAAATCCGCGGGCGGTGCGGTGTTCGTTTCGATAACGGGCGGGCGGCAAACCGAATTCGCGCTTGAACGCGCGGTTGAAGGCTGCTTCGGATTCGTAACCAACGTCTTCGGCGATTTCGGCAACGCCGCGTGAAGTTGAAGCGAGCGCACGCGCTGCCAATTTCAATCGCCAGCGAATGAGATAAGCCATCGGTGGTTCAGACAGATACCGTGTGAACCGTTCCACGAGAGAGGAACGCGACAGACCGACTTCCTTCGCCAGCTCAGCGATGGTCCATGGATGTGGACTGCGCGAGTGCATCAGCATCAAACTCTTTCCGACAATGGGATCACGCGCTGCCGCCAGCCAGCCAACCTCCTGTTCCGGTAAACTTGCGAGATAACGACGCAGCGTATCGACAAACAACGCTTCAGACAGCTTTGCCAGTACGGCTTCGCTGCCGGCCCTTTCTGATGCAGCTTCCTCGACCAGATGAAGCAGCGTGTTCTCCAGCCATTGGCCCGATCTATCAGTGCGCAGGTTAACTTTGAATGCTGGTGGAAGACTTTGCAGAATCGGCCGGCACAGAAGCGGATCGCAAACCATATAGCCGCAAACGAAACGCGCCACTTCACCACCGCCGCCAGCGTGCATCGCGGTGAGATCGCGAGTTTTCAACTTTGCGATCATCGCCTCTGATAGTTTGTTCGACATGCACTGCAAGCTGCACATTTCGTGAGCGTCGCCGTGCGGCACTACCACTACATCGCCCGGATCGAGTTCTATCGGCTCCTCGTTTCCGAGCCGCACAATCCCCGAACCCTCTACTAAAAAATG
>Ga0134128_10005906_pt1 | contig 14844 bp, 13 predicted proteins | sample KB31754_FD_96462 | JGI IMG/M metagenome (GOLD analysis project Ga0134128, IMG submission 96462) | Terrestrial soil microbial communities with excess Nitrogen fertilizer from Kellogg Biological Station, Michigan, USA - KB3-175-4 | ecosystem: Environmental > Terrestrial > Soil > Unclassified ... | reverse complement strand
GTAGAGCGCGCCCAGAATCGGGTACCTGGCGTGGGCCGAGATATCCAGGTAGGGCACCAGCTTCTTGATCTCGGCCGGGTCGATGACCTCGGAGTCGACGCCCTGAAGCTGGTTGACCTCGGCCCGCCAGCGCATGGTGCGCAGCGACGAGTCGTTGTGGGCCAGCGTCAGGTGCCCGCGCCGGGAGAACATCACGTTGTAGTCCAGGTCCGCGGCCAGCGTGCGGTAGAGCTGCATCGACCGGTCGTAGAAGCGGACCCCCTCCGGGGTCAGGTAGTTGGAGCGCAGGATGGCCGTGCTGCGGCCCGAGCCACCGCCGCCGATGTAGCCCTTGTCCAGAACCGCGACGTTGGTGATGCCGTGGTTGACGGCCAGGTAGTAGGCGGCGGCCAGGCCGTGCACGCCGCCGCCGATGATGACCACGTCGTAGCTGCCCCGCATCGAATGGTCGGCCCAGGCGCGCGGCCATTCCCGGCCGGACAGGCCGTGGCGCAGCAGGGAAAGGGCGCCGTAGCGAGGCGGTCGCTGGGCGCGTACTGCTGTCACGGCGTCCTCCCGTAGGCTCGGCGGCGGTGCGCACCGCCAGCATAAAACGCCTTATGAAACCGTGTCCACTGTCAGTGGACACTCAGATATAGACGCTGAGATCGTCAGGTCGAGGGCGTGATCGACTTGAACGACAGAAACTGGATCGGCAGTTCGACCAGCGCCGCCGGGCCGTGCGGCACGCCGCCCACGAACTGGAGCGCGTCGCCCGACTCCAGCACGTACCTGGAGCTGCCGTAGCCGTACTCCATCCGGCCGGACAGCATGTAGATCAGCTCGGTGCCGGCGTGCTGGTAGAGCGGGAACGTGTCGCTGCGCTCGGTCAGGGTGACCCGCACCGGCTCCAGGGTGTTGTTGGGCGCGCGCATGATCCCGAGCGACTCGTACCTGCGGCCCGTCGCTGACCCCTTGTGCTCGATGTCCAGGCCCTTGCCCGCCTTGACGTACAGGACGTCCTGCTCCTCGTTCAGCCCGCGGAAGAACGCGGTGACCGGCACCTGGAGCGCCTCGGACAGCCGGGCCAGGGTGGCCAGGCTAGGCGACGCCTGAGCATTCTCGATCTTGGACAGCATGCCCTTGGACATGCCGCTGCGCACCGCCAGCTGCCCGACCGTCCCGCCCCGCTGCAGCCGGAACTCGCGGACTCGCTGGGCAATGGCCGCGCCCAGCGCCTCCTCAAGGTCGCTGTGCTGGCCGGCGACGGCCTCGGCCATGTCGGCCAGGGGAGGCAGTCCGCCCTGCTCGGCGAGATCCGTGATGCGCGCCACGGAACCAGGTTAATACGACGCGGTCACGGTTCACTTCCAGTGCGACGGGGAGCATATGGAGAAACAAGCCGCAGCGGGCCACCTGGCCGCCGCCGCCCAGCCGCTGGTCCCGCCCGCGCTCAGGTACGGGCCCGCCTGCCCGCCGAACTGTTGACGCGAGGCAGATCGCCGGACGACAATCCCTTCTAGTGAAACTTGTCTCGTGTAAAGAAACACGATCGGCACCCGGGAGGAGCGGAAAGATGTGCGGAATCATCGGACTCCACCTCAAGAACCCCGATCTCCAGCCACGTCTCGGCGAGCTGCTCTCTCAGATGCTGGAGGCGATGACCACCAGGGGCCCGGACTCGGCCGGCATCGCCGTGTACTCCGACCCCGCACCGGCCGGCGCGAGCGGGGTGACCGGGCTGCGCTACTCGCTGCGCAGCGACCAGCCCCACGACTGGGAGCTGCTGGGCAAGCGGCTGGCCGCCGAGACCGCCGCCGAGGTCCGGGTCCGCCAGCTCGGCCCCGACCTGGCCGTCCTCTCCTCGCCCGCCGACGAGGCGCTGGTGCTGGCCGCCGTGGCGCAGGCCGCGCCGCAGGTCTCGGTGGCCGGGTGGGGGCAGGCCATGGTGCTGGTCAAGCACGTGGGCGCCCCGGCGGACATCTGCGCCCGCTATGGCATCCCCGGCTGGTCCGGCTACCAGGGCGTGGGCCACACCCGGATGGCCACCGAGTCGGCCGTGACGACCGCGCACTCGCACCCGTTCGCCCCCGCCGCCGACCTGGCCCTGGTCCACAACGGCTCGTTCTCCAACTACGCCACCATCCGCGGCCGGCTGGCCCGTGCGGGCGTGACCTGTGACACCGACAACGACTCCGAGGTCGCGGCCCGGCTGATCGCCAGCCGGATGGCGGCCGGGGACGACCTTGAGGACGCGCTCAAGACCGTGCTCAAGGAGATGGACGGGTTCTTCACGCTGCTGGTGACGACCAGGAACCAGTTCGCGGTGGTCCGCGACTCCTTCGCCTGCAAGCCCGCGGTCATCGCCGAGACCAGCGACTACGTCGCCATGGCGTCGGAGTACCACGCGCTGGCCGGGCTGCCCGGCATCACCGGTGCCGAGGTCTTCGAGCCGATGCCCGAGGAGATCCACCTGTGGAATCGGTAACCCCGCTGATAACCCCGCTGATCCTGAGCTGCGCGGAGCTCAGCACGCGCGAGATCAACACCGCGCTGGCCGCGCTGCCCGACGGCAGCCGGGCCCGGATCGTGGAGCCGCGCGGGCGGCACAACCTCGCGGTCGGGCTGACCAACCGGGTGAGCATCGACATCGACGGGAACGCGGGCTACTTCATCGGCGGCCTGGGCCAGGGCCCGGACATCGTGGTCGGCGGGTTCGTCGGCTGGTCGGTGGGCGAGAACCTGATGAGCGGCTCGGTCCGGGTACAGGGCAACGCGTCGGAGTGCGCGGGCTCGTCCAGCCACGGCGGGACGCTGATCATCGAGGGCGACGCCTCGTCGCGGGCCGGGATCTCACTCAAGGGCGGCACGATCCTGGTCGGCGGCGACGTCGGCCACATGAGCGGGTTCATGGCCCAGGCCGGCGTCATGCTGATCGGCGGCGATGCCGGGAACGCGCTGGGCGACTCGCTGTACGAGGCGGTCATCTACGTGGCCGGCAAGGTCGCCTCGCTCGGCTCCGACGCCAGGGTCGAGGAACTGGCCGACTCCGACGTCCAGCTGGTCAAGGACCTGGTCAAGCTGAGCGGCTTCGACCACATCGAGCCGGAGAACGTCACCCGGGTGGCCTCCGCCCGCACTCTCTACAACTTCGACGCCCTGAAGGACCAGAAGTACTGATGGATTCCAGCCGAGGCGAGCCGATGGACGCACGCCGGCGCAGCCACATCTTTCCGCCCGAGGTCATCGCTCAGATCCAGCGCACGGCGGCCGAGGGGCACTACGAGATCCGCGGCTGGGGCGCCAAGCGCGCCGTGCCGTCCTTCGACGATCTGCTATTCCTGACCGCGTCACTGACCCGGTACCCGCTGGAGGGGTACCGGGAGAAGTGCGACATGACCACGGTGCTGGGCGGCCGGTTCGCGTCCAAGCCGATCCGGCTGGACATCCCGGTCACCATCGCCGGGATGAGCTTCGGGGCGCTGTCGGCCACGGCCAAGGCCGCCCTGGGCCGGGCCGCCACCGCCGCGGGCACGTCCACCACCACCGGCGACGGCGGCATGACGCCCGAGGAGCGGGAGGCTTCCCGGCTGCTGGTCTACCAGTGCCTGCCCTCGCGCTACGGGTTCAACACCGGCGACCTGCGCCAGGCCGACGCGATCGAGATCGTCATCGGCCAGGGGGCCAAGCCCGGCGGCGGCGGCATGCTACTGGGCCAGAAGGTGACCGAGCGGGTGGCCCGGATGCGCACCCTGCCGGCCGGCATCGACCAGCGGTCCGCCTCCCGGCACCCGGACTGGGTCGGGCCCGACGACCTGCGGATCAAGATCGAGGAACTGCGCGAGGCGACCGGCTGGGAGAAGCCGATCTACGTGAAGTTCGGCGCCACCCGGGTGCCCAACGACGTCAAGCTGGCCGTGGAGGCGGGCGCCGACGTCGTGGTGGTCGACGGGATGCAGGGCGGCACGGCGGCCACCCAGGACTTCTTCATCGAGCACACCGGCATCCCGACGCTGGCCGCGGTCCGGCTGGCGGCCGAGGCGCTGCGCGAGATTGGCATGGAGGACACCGTCCAGCTCGTCGTGTCCGGCGGGATCCGCAACGGCGCCGACGCGGCCAAGGCGCTGGCGCTGGGCGCGGACGCGGTCTCGATGGGCGTGGCCCCGCTCATCGCGCTGGGCTGCAACAGCCCGACCTACTGGCAGGACGGCGCCGAGCACGACGCGTCGGCCGGCTACCGGGAGCTGGGCACCGAGGCAGGCTTCTGCCATCACTGCCACACCGGCCGGTGCCCGGTCGGCGTGACCACCCAGGACCCGGTGCTGGAACGGCGCCTGGATCTGGACCGGGGCACGCAGTGGGTGGCGAACTACCTCAAGAACATGGCCATGGAGATCGCGGCGCTGGCCCGGGCCTGCGGCAAGTCCAGCGTGCACAACCTGGAGCCCAACGACCTCGTGGCGCTGACAGTGGAGGCGGCCGCCATGGCCCAGGTCCCCATGGCCGGCACCGACTGGATCCCCGGGCACCCCAAGGGCGGCTGGTAGGGCCGCCGCCCGGCCCGCCCGGCCCGCCCGGCCCGCCCGGCCAAGTCAGGGATGTTAATTCTCACGGCCTATGTACGGGGATCTTCACAAGGGCACTAGTCCGGCGTACCCTCGGCGTAATCGTCTCGTCAAATTAAACATTGTTCACTCCGCTTACATGGCTTCTCAGTGGCCGCACGATCACAACGGAGCGTGTACATGTCCGATCTCGAGGCGCACCTCAGGACGCGAGCAGAGTCCGACGGTGTCGAATTCATCTTCGCCATGTTCGTCGACATGCACGGGAAACCGTGCGCGAAGATGATCCCGGTCGAGGCGCTCGACGTCCTGACCGGTGGCGGAGCAGGGTTCGCCGGCTTCGCGGCCGGGCCGATGGGACAGACGCCGGCCGACCCCGACATGATCGCGGTGCCGGATCCCGACTCCTACGCGCTGGCACCGTGGCAGCCGGGCCTGGCCGTGGTCCAGTGCGACATCCACGTCGAGGGCGAGCCCTGGCCCTACACCCCGCGGCTGATCCTCAAGGGGATGCTGGAGAAGGTCCGCGAGCGCGGCCTGGTCTACAACGCCGGCGTCGAGGCGGAGTACTTCCTGGTCCGCCGGGCTCCCGGCGGCGGCATCGAACTGGCCGACCCGCTGGACCAGGCCGAGGCGCCCTGCTACGACGCCAAGGGCCTGAGCCGCATGTACGACCACCTGACCACGGTGTCGAAGTACATGAACCAGCTCGGCTGGGCCAACTACGCCAACGACCACGAGGACGCCAACGGCCAGTTCGAGCAGAACTTCCGTTACGCCGACGCGCTGACCTCAGCCGACCGACTGATCTTCTTCCGGTACATGGTCCACATGCTGGCCCACCGGGCGGGCATGGCGGCCACCTTCATGGCCAAGCCGTTTGGCAACCTGACCGGCTCGGGCCTGCACCTGCACTCCAGCCTGTGGGACGCGGCGACCGGCGCCGAGCTGTTCGCCGATGCCGCCGACCCGCGCGGGCTGGGCCTGTCCCAGATGGCCTACCACTACATCGGCGGGCTCATCGCGCACGCCCCGGCCATGGCCGCGGTCACCTGCCCGACCGTCAACTCCTACAAGCGCTTCGGCGTGGGCATGCCGCAGTCCGGCGCCACCTGGGCGCCGGCCTACGCGACCTACGGCGGCAACAACCGCACCCAGATGCTGCGGGTGCCCGACGGCGGCCGGGTCGAGAACCGCGGCTGCGACGGCTCCGCCAACCCCTACCTGGCCATGGCCGTGCAGGTGGCCGCGGGACTGGACGGCATCGACCGCGGCCTGGACCCGGGCGAGCCGAACCGCGACAACCTGCACACCATGGCGCCCGAGGCGGTCGCGGCCCGCGGCATCCGGGCCCTCCCGCCGACCCTGCTGCACGCCGCCGACGAGCTGGTGACCGATGACGTCCTGCGCGAGGCGCTCGGCAAGACGCCCGGCGGCGACTACATCGACTACTACGCGCAGGTCAAGCGGGATGAGTTCCGTGCCTGGCACTCGACCGTGAGCGGCTGGGAAACCGACCATTACCTGACGCTCTTCTAGCGACGCCCAACCGCACCAGACCAAAACAGCAGGAGGGGCCATGGCCTCGGTAGACGCGTCCCTTCCCGAGAAGGGCCTGGTCAAGGGCACCAACTGGTGGGGTGCCTTCGTGATCGGCCTGGCCGGGACCATCCTGGTCACCGGCATCGCGCCCTACGTCGTGCAGGGCACCGGCGCGCTCGGGATCATTCTCATCGGCGTGATGACGATCGCCGGCGCCTTCCTGTGCCTGTGCCTGGCCGAGCTGGCCACGATGTGGCCGGACAGGACCGGCGGCATCCCCTCGTTCGCGACCGAGTCGTTCAAGCCGCTGACCGGCGAGAAGACGGCTCGGCACATCGGCGGGGTGTCGGGCTGGGCCTACTGGCTGGGCTGGTTCCCCGTCGCCCCGATCAACGTGATCCTGACCGCGTCGTACCTGGCGGTGCTGTTCAACTTCAGCCCCGGCCATACCATCGACCCGGTCGGCACCACCTGGGGCGCCCCGATCGGCATCACGATCATCGCCATCTGCTTCGCCCTGCTCCTGCTGATCTTCATCCCGGCCTACCTGGGGATCAGGCTCGGCGCCGCGTTCGCGACCGTGCTCGGCGTGCTGTCGATGATCCCCATCACGCTGATGATCTTCCTGCCGTTCTTCAAGTCCAGCTCGATCCACTGGCACAACATCGCCGGCTTCCATACGCCGCCGGGCGTCCACGTCAGCGCCACCTTCATCGCGGCGTGGTTCTTCCCGATCCTGTGGAACGTGATCGCCATGGAGGCCGCCGCGTGCTACGTCGGCGAGTGCCGGGGCGGCGCCAGGGACGCCAAGATCGCGCTCACCGCCGAGGGCATCTTCGGGGCGTTCATCTACATCCTGACACCGCTGATGTTCGTCGCGGTCCTGGGCCTGGTGCTCACCAGCATCGACCCGCTGACCATGTACCTGTCGTATACCGACCACATCTTCGGGCCGGGGAACTGGGAGAAGTGGTTCATCGGCATTCCGCTGATCCTCGCCCTGGCCCTCTCGGTGCTGAACGCGATCATGGGCTGCGGCCGGTCGCTGTACCAGGCGGCCGAGGACGGGCTGCTGCCGCGGTGGTTCGAGCATAAGAACCGGCACTCCGTGCCGGCCAACGCGATGATCTTCAACGTGATCTGCTCGGCGGTCCTGGTCCTGCTCGGCTCGCCCGTGCGCATCTACATCATCTCCAACGGCGGCTACCTGCTGTCGTGCACGCTCGCCATGGGCGGCTACTTCGTCTACCGGCACCTTCGCCCGGACGTGGAGCGGCCGTTCCGGCTGCCGACGGTGGCCAAGTGGGGCGCGCTGGCCGTGTTCATCGTCTGCACCGTCATCTACTTCTACGGCGGCTGGAACTCGCCCAACATCGTGGTCGGCCCCGGCCAGGGCCCCTGGCTGTACCTGCTCGGGCTGCTGATCGTCGCCCTGTACGCGCCGCTGTACTGGTGGCGGGCCGCGCAGGACCGGCGGCTGGCGGCCGCGGGCCAGCTGTCGGCCCCGCTGACCGCGGCGGCCGTGGCCGGAGCGGTCAGCAGCGAGCCGGTGCCCGCCGCGCCGGACCCGGCCGGGGCGGCGGGCGACCCCGAGTCGGCGGGCGAGCCGCCGGCCGTGTGGTAGGGCGGCCGACGGCATGCTGTTCGGGCGACGTCGCTGGGACCAGCAGCCGACGACGCCGGCCACCGTGCTGCTCGCCTCCTCGGGGGGCGCGTTCAGCAACGACGCCATCCGTCGCGCGCGCGAGCTCGCGGCCGGGCAGCCGGTGGCCGTGCTGTCCATCCTGCGGGTCTACGGCTCGTCGTTCGGGCTGCCCAGCCCGGGCCTGATGCCGACGCCCCGCGAGCGCGACGAGCAGATGGCGGTCGTGCAGCGGGCCATCACCGCCCTGGAGCGGCGCGGCTGTACCGTGGACGGCCAGATCGCCGCCACCCGCAGCGCGGGCCGGACCATCGCCAAGGTGGCGCGGGCGCGCAAGGTCCGCTACGTGGTCATGGACGACCACGTCGCGACGGGCGTGCGCCGGGTCCTGGAGGGGGCGGTGACCTCGACCGTGCGGCGCCGGCTGAACCGCGAGACCGAGCTGGAGCTGGTGCCGGCCCGGTAATGGACAGCCAGCCCGCGCCGGACTGGTCCGCCAGCTGGCCACCGAGGGCGTGACCGAGGTACAGGTGCTGCACCTGCGCGAGCGCGAGGAGACGGCCACCTCCTGCACGGCACCGGGAGTCAGCTCCTGAGCCTGGCCCGGGCCAGGGCGACCAAAACCCCGGACAAGACCGGGTTCTGGGCGGCCGGGCGTCGGCGGCCGCGGCCCGTTCGCGATGAGGGTGTGCGACGTCGACCAAAGCGGCAGCGGCTAAACCGTCCCGCTAGCCGTCGGCGTGGCCGTCGAGCACGTACCGGCCGGCCAGGGCCAGGGGCTCGACCATGCCCTGGTAGTCGTCGAAGCCGCTGCCGAGCATGGCGCCGCCCGCCGCGCGGGCCGCGATGCCCTGGGAGATGATGGCCAGCTTGAAAAACGCGAATGCCTGGTACCAGCCGATCGGCGACACGTCGAAGCCGGTGATCTCGGCGTAGCGCTGGACGACCTCGCGGCGGGTCGGGAAGCCGGGCGCCGAGGCGGTGATGGGCGACACCAGCCGCCCGGCCGTCCGTATCTCGTCGTCATCGGCCTGGGCCCAGTAGGCCAGCGTCGTGCCGAGGTCGGCCAGCGGGTCACCCAGGGTGCTCATCTCCCAGTCCAGCACGGCCACGATCTGGCCCGGCCGGGTTGGATGCAGGATGGTGTTGTCGATGCGGAAGTCGCCGTGCACGATGGCGGCCGGCCGGACCGGGGGCATCTGGGCGGTCAGCTGGTCGCGCAGCGCGTCCAGCACGGGCAGGTCGGCGATCTTGGTGGCGTCCCACTGCCGGGACCAGCGGCGCAGCTGCCGCTCCAGGTAGCCTTCCGGGCGACCGAAGTCGGCCAGGCCGACCTGAGCCGGGTCGATGGCGTGCAGCCGGCCCATCGTCGCCACCAGGGCCTCGCCGATGGCCGCCCGTTCCGGCCGGGTGCTGGCGTAGCCGGGCGGCAGATCGTTGCGGCAGATGTGCCCGACCACCCGCTCCATGAGGTAGAACGGCGCGCCCAGCACGCTGTCGGGGCCGGCCAGGTAGAGGGTGCGCGGCACCGGCACGACGGACCCGGCCAGGGCCGACTGCACCCGGTACTCGCGGACCATGTCGTGCGCGGTGGGCAGCACGTGACCGAGGGGCGGGCGGCGCAGCACGACCTCGCCGGCGTCGCAGCCGACCCGGTAGGTGAGGTTGGACTTGCCGCCCGAGATGAGCGCCACCTGGCAATCGCGCCAGCGGGGGTCGTGCAGCACCTCGGCCAGGTGCGGCCCGACGACCTCCGGCTCGGCGCCGGTGGTGATCGGCTCGAGCCGCTGGGCGGTCGGGTTTTCGGAGGCCGAGGCGGGAGTCGTCATACCGCTATCTTGCGTCATTCCTCCGCAGGAAGCCGCGCAGCCGGCTCACGTACGCCTCCCGTTCCTCCACGAACGCCATGTGCGAGCTGCTCTCGAAGATGGCCAGCTCTGCGTCGGGCAGCTCGTCGGCCACGGCCCGCATCCGGTCCGGCCGGGCCTCGTCGTAGCGGCCGGCGGTGACCAGGGCCGGGACCGCGATCTGGCCCAGCCGGCCGCGGACGTCAAAGTCCCGCAGCACCCCGGTCACCGGGCCGAACTCGCTGACCCCCCACATGGCCTCGTAGATGGCGGCGTTCATCCCGGCGAAGGCATTTTCCACGCAGGCGGGCCAGGGCGAGGCCCGGCACACGTGCCGCTGGTAGTAGGCGGCGACCACGGCCACGAACTCGGGGCAGCCCAGCCAGCCGCCCTGCTCGTGGTGGTCCAGCACGGCCTGCATCTCGGTCGGCAGCTCGGAGCGGAGCTGGGCGGCGTCCTCGATCCACTCCTCGACGCTGGCGGTGGCACTGGAAATGGTCACGCTGCACGCCGGCTCCGGGTCGCGCAGCAGATACTCCATGGCCAGCCACCCGCCCCAGGAGTTGCCGAACAGGTGCATGCGGTCCAGTGACAGGGCGGCCCGCACCGCCGCCACTTCCTCGACGGCGCGGTCCATGGTCCACAAGGCCGGGTCGTCGGGGCCCGCGGACCGGCCGCAGCCGAGCTGGTCGTAGAAGATGACCGGCCGGTCGTCGGCCAGGTCGGCCAGCGGCTGGAGGTAGTCGTGCGGGATGCCGGGGCCGCCGTGCAGGCACAGCAGCGGCACGCCGGGGCCGCTGCCGTGGATCGCGTACCAGACCTCGCCGCCGGGGACCTCGATGCGGCCTTCTGTGGTCACGTTGCTCATCTCCGTGGTGTCTGCGTGGTGTCAGGGGCGCCGGGGCGGTCAGCTGGCGTCGGTCAGGGTGAGGGTGGCCAGCGGCCGCTTCATCCGCCAGCGCACCGCCCAGATCACCCCGATGGCCGCCCAGGCCAGCGAGAACCAGACGATGCTGCTGCCGGTCTTGAACGGCAGTCCCAGCTCGGAGACGAAGAACGACTTGTACAGGATGTAGGCGTCGATGCCGATCCCGGCGACCGGGATGATCCCGTTCAGCCAGATGTTGAACTCATCGCGCCGGACCCGCAGGTGGTAGAAGGTGTTGGCCACGTTGGCGAAGATGTAGAGCACCAGGACGAAGAACACGAACACCTCGCCCACGTAGGCGTAGGCGCCGCCGATGCCGCCCTGCCACCAGCACAGCAACACCAGCGCCAGCAGCGAGAAGACCAGCGCCGCCACCTCGGCCCGCCAGGGAGTGGCGAACTTCGGGTGCAACCGGGCGAAGTACTTGGGCGCGAAGCCTTCCCGCGAGACGGCGTACAGCGAGCGGCTGGCCGCGTACAGCCCGGCGCCGAAGCTGGCGATCGTGGCCGTGAACCCGGTCACCGCGACCAGCACCGCGAACCCGCCGATGTAGTGCTGGGCGATGGGCAGGATCGGGGTGATCTGGCCCTGGCTGACGTAGTGCGCGACCTCGGAGACCGGCACCGCGATCGCGAAGCTGTACGAGCTCAGCGTCCAGAACGCCCCGGCCAGCAGGGTGATGGCGATGGTCGCCAGCGGGATGAGAACACCCCGCCGGCGATCCCCGTCCAGGTGTTCGCGGTCACCCCGGCGTAGCTGAGCAGCGCGTTGAAGAACAGCGCGAACGACAGCGGGTACAGCGCCGAGACCACGAAGTACGTCGTGATCATGATCCAGCCCAGCCACAGCCCGAGGGTGGGCGAGGTGGACTCCCAGACCCAGGTGTAGCTGCTGCCGGCCGACGGGCGGCGGCCGCTCATCACCGCGAAGCTGACCGCGGTCGGGATCACCGCCAGGGTGATCACGATGAACATGAACGGCATGATGGGACCGCCCGCGTCGGTCTCCATGAAGCCCATGTTCAGGTACAGGGCCGGGACCAGCGAGAAGTAGGCCAGGCCGATGAAGATCAGGCGGCCCATGTTGAGGCTGCCCGCGCGCAGGGTCTGCGGGGAGGCGTCACTACGCGACGCGTCGCTGCCGGTGGCTGTCACTATCAGCCTCCTCTGCCCCGGGGATCACCAAGCTGGCCATCCCCAAAATGGTCTTATGAGCAGACCATAAGGACGCCGAGGAGATACCGTCAAGAACTAGTTGATCTAGGATTCGCGGGATTCGCGCAGACCAGGGCGCAGGGCACCGCCGCGACTGGCCAAGCCCCGGTCTAGTCCGGCTCGCGTAGCGCACTCGGCAGCCCGGTGTCGGGCAGCGCCGGGGAGAAGACCCACAGCACCCGGGCCGGTGCGGCGCCGGGCAGCACCCGGAACGTGTGCTCGGTGCTGGGCGGGAACGTGTAGGCGTCACCCTCCTCCAGCGTGACCGGCTCCCCGGCCACGACCAGGTGCAGCTGCCCGGCCAGCATGAACACGAACTCCACGTCGGCCGGCAGCGAGTACGCCTCGTCCCCGCTCCCGCCCCCCGGCTCGATGTCGCTGAGCAGTGCCTGCATCCGCTTCTCGCCGGACGGAGTCAGCAGGTACTCGCGCATGCTGCTGCCGCCGAAGTTGATCGGCGGGTAGGCGCCGCGCCGGACCACCTCGCCCCGGCTGGCCTGGAACAGCGAGCCGGGCGAGATCTCCAGCGCGTCGCACAGCCGGATCAGCGAGGCCACCGACACGTTGGCCAGGTCGCGCTCCAGCTTGGACACGAAGCCCTTGGTCAGCCCGCTCTGCTCGGCCACCTCGGCCATGCTCTTGCGAGCCGCCAGCCGCGCCGCGCGCAGCTGCGCCCCGATCGCCGCTGGCTGGTGACCGCCGTTGCCGCTGGTACTGACGCTACTGGCCCCGGGCACAGGTCCTCCTCCGCATGCCGACTCCCCTCGGAGCCTATGAGATCTCCAGAACTGTCATGAAACAAGGGTTGACAGTCAGGAAACCTATGGTGATCATTGCCGTACTCCGCTGACCCCGGGAGGCGACATGGCTGCACAGTCTGGGACCGGCACGGCGATCGAGGTGACTGAGCCCGGCGGCCTGCTCGGGCAGGTCGAGGTGCACTCGATCGACTGGATCCCCGATCCGGAACGGCACGGCAAGACCTGGCAGCAGACCATGCTGTGGTTCCTCGGCAACTTCCAGTACTTCACCATCCCCATCGGCTTCGTCGGCCCGTCCCTGGGCCTGTCGCTGGGCTGGTCGATCCTGGCCGGCGTTCTGGGCATCTGCGCCGGCACCCTGTTCATGGCGTTCCACGCCACCCAGGGCCCGGTGTTCGGGCTGCCGCAGATGATCCAGACCAGGGCCCAGCTTGGCTACCGCGGCGTGGTCGTGGCGCTGTTCGCGGTGCTGTTCACCTACATGGCCTTCAACGTGGCCGACCAGGTGCTGATGAGCACCGGCCTGCACGCCGCCTTCGGCTGGAGCGCCGGCCTGGTCGCCATCGCCACCGCTGTGCTGGCCGCGCTGCTGGCCATCTTCGGCTACGACTGGGTGCACCGGGTGTTCCGCCTCCTGCTGGTCATATCGCTCCCCTGCTATGCGATCATCTCGGTCGCGATCCTGATCGGGCACGCCGGGGGCAGCGCGCCGCACCACCCCGGCAGCTTCCTGTTCGCCGCGTTCATGGCCCAGTTCTCGGTCGCCGCCGCGTACAACATCACCTACGCGCCCTACGTCTCCGACTACTCGCGCTACATGCCGCGGAACACCTCGCCGCGCGGCATCATCACCGCCGTGTTCTTCGGTGCCTCCGGCTCGGCCGTCTGGCTGATCGCGATGGGCGCGTGGCTGGCCACCCGGCTCGGCGTCACCGACGGCCTGGTCGGCCTCCAGGTGTCCGGGGACAAGGTGGCTGCCCCGCTCGGCTCCATCACCGCCGTGCTGTCGGCCATCGCCCTGCTGGCCACCATGGGCATGAATGCCTACGGTGCCATGCTCACGGTGCTGACCGGGATCGACTCGTTCCGCAAGATCAAGACCAACCGGACCTGGCGGGTGGTGACCATCGTCGGCCTGGCCATCCTGTGGTACGCCATCGGCGCCGGCATCTCCACCAGCGCGGTCTCCGCCGTGCTCAACTCGCTGACGCTGATGCTGTACCTGCTCGTCCCGTGGACCGCGCTCAACCTGGTCGACTTCTTCTTCGTCCGGCATGGGCACTACGCCATCACCGACATCTTCCGCCCCGACGGGGTCTACGGCGCCTGGGGCTGGCGCGGCCTGACCGCCTACTTCGCCGGCTTCGCCGCCGAGATCCCGTTCATGGTGCTGTTCTCCATCGGCGGATTCAAGTACACCGGCTGGTTCCCCAACCACGTCACCAACGGCGTCGACTACTCCTGGCTCGTCGGCCTGGCCGTGTCCGGCCTGGTATACCTGCTGCTGTCGCGGTCGCTGAACGTGGCCGCCGAGCAGTCCGCCATCGAGGCCAGCGAGCGCGAACTGCGGGTAATCGACGTGGCCGCGGGAGAGCAGCTTTCATGACCGAACCCGTACGTAGGGTCGTAGTAGGCGACGCCGTCGGCCAGGTGGACGCCACCGTGATCCCGCGGTACGCGGGCGAGGCCACCTTTGCCCGGCTGCCGCGCGCCGCCGACGTCAGCCGCCTGGACGCCGCCGTGCTCGGCGTGCCGTTCGACAGCGGCGTCAGCTACCGGCCCGGCGCGCGGTTCGGCCCGTCGCACATCCGCGAGTCCTCGCGGCTGCTGCGGCCCTACAACCCGGCCCTGGCCGCGTCCCCGTTCGCCGACCTCCAGGTGGCCGACGCCGGGGACCTGGCCGTCAACCCGTTCAGCATCGACGAGGCCATCACCGCCATCGAGCACGGGGCCAGGGACCTGCTCGAGCGCTCCCCGTTCGTGCTCACCCTGGGCGGCGATCACACCATCGCCCTGCCCATGCTGCGGGCCCAGGCCGCCGCGCACGGGCCGGTCGCCGTGGTCCACTTCGATGCCCACCTGGACACCTGGGACACCTACTTCGGTGCCGCCTACACTCACGGCACACCCTTTCGAAGGGCCTCGGAAGAAGGCCTGCTGGACCGGTCCGGGTGCCTGCACCTGGGCATTCGCGGCCCGCTATACAGCGCCGCCGACCTCACCCAGGACACCGAGCTGGGCTTCGATGTGGTGTCCGCGCCCGAGGTCGAGCACCTGGGCGTGGCCGGCATGGTCGAGCGCATTCGCGACCGGGTCGGCGACCGCCCGGTCTACGTCTCGGTCGACATCGACGTGCTGGACCCGGC
>Ga0134128_10005905_pt1 | contig 14845 bp, 14 predicted proteins | sample KB31754_FD_96462 | JGI IMG/M metagenome (GOLD analysis project Ga0134128, IMG submission 96462) | Terrestrial soil microbial communities with excess Nitrogen fertilizer from Kellogg Biological Station, Michigan, USA - KB3-175-4 | ecosystem: Environmental > Terrestrial > Soil > Unclassified ... | reverse complement strand
GGCACCGCCGTGGCCAGGTAGTTGGCGGCCGAGGACATGGACACCGCCACCGTCAGGACGTAGTCGACCATGAGCGCCGAGGCGACGGTCAGGCCGGCGCTCTTGCCCATGTTGACATTGGCAATCTCATAGTCGCCGCCGCCGGACGGGTACGCGTGCACGTTTTGCCGGTAGGAGGCAACCACTGTGAGCAACACCACCATGACGGCGAGCCCCACCCACGGGGCCAGCGCCACGGAGGCGGCCCCGGCCAGGGCCAGCGTCAGCAGGATCTCGTCCGGGGCGTACGCCACGGAGGACAATGCATCGGAGGCAAAGACCGGCAGGGCAATGCGTTTTGGCAGCAAGGTGTGTGCAAGCCTGTCGTTGCGATAGGGCCTGCCCACAAGAACGCGCTTGATGGCGTTGAAGAAATTCAGCACGCGGGTAACGCTAGTCCCTTGCGGGGCTAAAGTCATGACGGCACATCACGTGACACACTTCCATATAGGGGCCCGGCCGGTTCTTCCAACTTGACCGGCAGGCACCCGAGGCGTCAGATTAGTAGCCGCACTGTGTTGCAGTGCCCATAACGAGGAGCATCAATGGCACACTTTGTGATCATGGGCTGCGGGCGCGTTGGTGCCACCCTGGCACACACGCTGGAGGACTCCGGCCACTCGGTGGCCATCATTGACCAGGATGAGCGCGCCTTCCGGCGCCTGCGCACCGGTTTTGGCGGGCGCAAGATCACCGGCGTCGGCTTTGACAGGGAAACCCTGCGCCAGGCGGACATTGAAAACGCCTATGCCTTTGCGGCCGTTTCCAGCGGCGACAATTCCAACATCCTGGCCACCCGCGTGGCCCGGGAAACCTTCCACGTGGAACATGTGGTGGCCCGCATCTACGATCCAGGCCGCGCCGAAATCTACCAGCGCCTGGGCATCGCCACCGTGGCCGCGGTGCGCTGGAGCGCTGACCAGGTGCTGCGGCGCATCCTGCCGGAGACTGCCATCAAGGGCGACTTCCGTGAGCCGTCGGGCCGATTGATCCTTACGGAGCTGGTCCTGAACCCTGCCTGGATCGGCCACCACATTGTGTCCCTGGAACATGCCGCGCCGCTGCGCGTGGCCTACCTGACCCGCTTTGGGGAAGGCATGCTGCCGGGCCCGGACACCAGCTACCAGCAGGGCGACACCGTCCATGCCATGATCCAGGGCACCGATACTGCCGAGGTGGCCCGCATTCTGGCCGCCGCCCCACTGAAGGAGAACTAACGTGCTGGTAGTCATTGTCGGGGCTGGCAGCGTTGGCTGTTCTATTGCCCGCGAGTTGCTGGCCCACGGCCACGAACTGCTGCTCATCGACCCCAAGCCCGAAGTGATCGGCAAGAGCGGGCTCCGAGGTGCACGCTGGCTGGTGGGCGACGCCTGCGAAATCAGCACGCTGCGCGAAGCCAGGCTGGAGGAAGCCGACGTGGTTGTTTCCGCCACCGGCGACGACAAGGTCAACCTGGTGGTGTCCCTCCTGGCCAAGACCGAATTTGGCGTGGGGCGCACCGTGGGGCGGGTCAACAACCCCAAGAACGACTGGATGTTTGACGATTCCTGGGGCGTGGACGTGGCAGTCAACACCCCCCGCCTCATGACGGCCCTCGTGGAGGAGGCGGTGGAGATCGGCGACCTGGTGCGCCTGCTGACATTGCAGACAGGGGTGGCATCCCTGGTGGAATTCACGGTGCCCGGCGAATCGCACATCATCGGCTTGACCGTGGGCGAGGTGGACTGGCCGCAGGACGCCACGCTGGTGGCCATCCTCCGGGACGAGGCGCCCATTACGCCCAGCAACGACGACGTCATGGAGTCAGGTGACGAGCTGTTCTTTGTCTCCACGATTGGGGCCGAGGACGAGCTCCGCGCCCTGTTGTCGTCAGCGGACTAACTGTCCTTCACGGGTCGGCTGACGAGCCAGGCCACCCAGAGGCCGAGGGCGTACAGCGGAACGCCCATGATCAGGCGCATGGCGCCGAGGGCGTCGACGTTGCCGGCGAAGTACAGGGGCAGCTGGACGGCCAGGCGGGCCGCCATGACCCCCACCAGGATCCAGGTGGCTGCCCGGTAGGCCCGAAGGCGTTCGGTCTTGTGGCGCCAGCGCACGCCCTCATTGCGGGCGTAGCCAAAGAGCAGGCCAAGGACTGGCCACCGGACGGCAATGGAGACCACCATGGCCACGATGTACGCCGCGTTGGTGTAAAAGCCCACCGCGTAAAAGTTCTCCGCCTTGCCCGTCTTCATGGCCAGAAAGGCAGACAGCGCGACGCCGGCAATGCCGGCCAGGGCCTGCGTCAGCGGGGTGTGCTGGGCCAGCCGGGCCACCAGGAAGACAGCCGCCACCGCCACGGAGCCGACCAGGGAGACGGCAAGGTCCCGGGTCATGGTGAACACCACCAGGAACACCAGGCCCGGCAGCACGCTTTCGGCGATGCCGCGAATGCCGCCTGCCGCAGCCAGCAGGTCAATGTGGCCGTTTTCCTTCCGGACCAGGGACGACTTGGCGGCCATCTCCTGGGCGAGCTCGGCGAATCCGCCGGGCTGCTCCGTCCCGGCCGCGTCAGGTGCCGCCTTGTTGCCGGCGTCGTCCCCGGGGCTGCTGTGCGTCAACTTACGTCTCCTGGGTTCCGATGATTTCATAGCGGGGGTTGTATATGGTGGGCAGGCCGTCCCGCAGGGAGACCATGCCCTCGATCCGCACCCGGGTGCCCACGACCATGCCGGGCACCCTGCGCCGCCCCAGCCACACCAGCCTGAGCCGGTGGCTGCCGCCGTCGTTCGCCACACGGTGGAACTCCCGGTCTGCGATGATGGCAGAGTATTGCGGCAAGGCCGACGCCGGCACTATCGTGACTGCGTCAATGACGCCCGCGCACACCACGCGGCCGCGCAGGGGCAGCTCGTTGATGGCAATCGGTGCGGGCCAGCCTGCTGGCTGAATGGGCATGGGCCTAGCCGATCGCCGTGATTTCCGGGCCGCGGCGGAAAGGTTCCCCGCCTTGGGCGGGGGCTGCATGGTCGCCGGGAAGCTGCCCTTCCTGGTTGGTGACGGCGTCCTTGGGCAGGCGCAGCACCAGTAGGTCGCGGGGCGGCAGCGGGGTCTCGCCGCGCACCACCACCACGCCGCGGAACATGTCTTCCAGCTCTTGGGCCGCTTCCCTGCTCACGGCAGCATCTCCGCCGAGAACGCCGCGCAGGAACCAGCGGGGACCGTCTATGCCGATGAAGCGGGCCACACGGAATCCCATGCTGCCATCGCTGGCCTGGGCCGGGACCTTGGCGAGGACTTCCTTGCCGAAGGTGCCGTCGAGAATTTCAATTTCGCCGCCCTGGGACCCCACGGACAGGCCGATCTGTTCGCGGATGTCCCGCCACAGCTTCTCGGACCGGGAGGCGGCAAAGGCCTGCAGCTGCAGGCTGGAGCCATTCAAATCCAGTGTGACGGCGATGACGCGGGAGGTGCTTTCCTCCACTTCGAGGCGCAGTGCCAGGCCTTCGCGGGGGGTGATCAGGAGGGCGCCCAGGTCAACGTAGCCGTCGGTGTTTGTGATTTCATCGGCGTCGAGCGGGCCGTGGATGCCGCGGTCGTAGGCCGTGTCCGAGGGGTCCGGGGGCAGTGCCAGGGCGTCCCCTGCCTTGCCCTGGCCCGCGGTCGTTTCCGCGGCGGGCTCCTGCTCGCTGTTCTTCTTGTTCTTCTTGCCGAACCCAAAAGCCATGGGGTGGAAACTCCTTGTAAGTAATGGCCGGTGACCAGCCGGTGCCGGCCGGACCGGGTGGCGCCCTTAGGACGTGGCTGTTCCAAAGCCGCCGGTGGAACCAAATCCGCCGGTGCCGCGCACCGAATCCGGCAATTCCTGCACCACGTCAAACGCTGCATGTTCAACGCGTTGAATGACCAGTTGTGCAATTCTATCGCCCCGGGACAGCGCGATGGGATGGCGGGCATCCGTATTGAGCAAGGTGACCGAAACCTCCCCGCGGTAGCCGGCATCCACCGTGCCCGGGCTGTTCACGATGGTCAGCCCGTGCTTGGTGGCCAGCCCCGAGCGGGGGTGGACCAGGGCCACAAATCCGAAGGGCAGCGCCAGCGACACGCCTGTCGGCACCAGCGCCCGCTCCCCCGGGCCAAGCACCACGTCGATCCGGGTGCGCAGGTCCGCCCCTGCGTCGCCGGGGTGGGCGTAGCTGGGGGCTTCGATGCCGTCGTCGAGCATGCGCAACTGGACCGTCACGGTGGGTGCCTGCCCGCCATCGGCCGCGCTGTCAAAAGTCTGGGTGGTCACAGGAAGACACTCTATCCCGAACGAGCGGAGGCCAAGGCACCCCCCGGGCAGGGGACCCAATGTGAATAACGGGCCAAAAGGTGAAAAGCTTGGGTCATGTCTTCCGAGCAGGCTCTCAATGCCTCCCCCCTGTCCGCAGCAAGCTACACCGAAAAATTGTGGCCCAACATCTGGGCGTGGGTCATTGTTGTGGGCCTTTCCGCCGCCGGCATCCTGATCTTCATTCCCATCAGCGAGCTGGCCGGCATTATCGCGTTTGTGGGGCTGCTGGTACTGCAGACGGCGCTGCTCATCCTCTCGACGCCCAAGATCGAGGTGACCGCCACCACCTTGCAGGTGGGCCGGGCCGTCATTGAGCGTGAGTTTATCGGCGCGGTGTCTGTGTACCACGGGGACGACGCCACCGAACAGCGCGGCACGCGGCTCAACGGCCTGGCCTACCTGTGCATCCGGGGCTGGATCAAGCCGGTGGTCAAGGTGGAGATCACCGACCCCAACGACAAGACGCCTTACTGGCTGGCGTCATCCCGGAACCCCGAGCGGCTTGCCGCCGCCCTGGGGAGCCGGGCACACCGGCAGGACTAGCCTTCGCAGTCCGTGCAGTACATCAGCGCCCCGTCCTGACGGGCCAGCTGGGAGCGGTGGCGCACCAGGAAGCAGGACGAACACGTGAACTCGTCCGCCTGGGCCGGAAGCACCTCCACGGCCAATTCCTCCCCGGACAGGTCCCCGCCCGGCAACTCATAGCTGTCCGCCAAGTCGACCTCGTCCAGGTCAATCACGGTCGATGACTCGGGGCGCGGCGCCAGGGCTTCAAAGCCACGGGCCGCGCCGTCTTCCTCATTGCCGCGCGGCGCATCGTAATCCCTTGCCATGTCGACTCCCACCAATCTCCTTTTCCAGTGCATTTCTGCGTGCAGTGCCAGGTGCACCGGCTAGCGGCGAGGCCCTGCAGGGCGTACGGCAACTGCCAGTACCCTAGACTTGGAAACGGGTCCCCGGGGGCAAATATGCCCGCGTTCGCGGCAGGCGTACAAGCGGCGCCGGTCCCCCACTTTTGGCGGGTCCATTCACGCCACGCCTGCACCGGTAGTAGGATTTGCGGCCGTTCGGTGGCAAAGTTTCGAAGTGACACTAAATGACTTTGGAGGGCTGTATGGCGGATCTACGTTTGGTGGGTGTGCATGAAGACGGCGAACACCTGCTTCTCAGTGGAACCGGCGGGGAAATTTACCTGCTGCCCCTTGACGAGGCGCTTCGGCTGGCCACTGCCAGGTCGCCGCGCCGGCCGACCCAGAACGGTTCCACCGGAACACGGCTGTCGCCGCGCGAAATCCAGTCCCAGATCCGAGGCGGCGCCTCGGCCTCCGACGTGGCCGAACATTCGGGCCTGCCCCTGGAGCAGGTCCGCCGCTATGAGGGCCCTGTGCTGGCCGAACGCGAGCATGTTGCCCAGTTGGCCCGCCGGGTGGAAGTGGCCGCGGCGGACACTGACGGCTTCCGCTCCGTTTTTGGCGACCAGGCCGTGACCCTGGATGAAATGGTCAACCACAGGCTCGGCGCCTTTGGCATTGACACCTCCACGCTTCGCTGGGACGCCTGGCGGGTGCACGACGGCTCCTGGTCGGTCACGGCCGACTTTGCCCCCGGTACCGAGTGGGCCGCCAGCAGCATTGGTGAGCCGCCGCCTGCCCGGTGGACGTTCCACACGGGACGGAAGTCTCTCTTCAATGCCAACCGGTGGGCCCAGCAGCTCAGCGAACTGGAGCCCGTGGACGGGCCCGTGCCCGAACGCCGCCTCAGTGCCGTGGCGGACCGGCCCTTTGACTTTGAAACTGACGCGGCCGACGGCGACTCCGTGGACGCCGCAGACGAAACTCCGGTGCAGGCTGAAGCTCCCGACGGGGACCCCGCGGACGAGTACCCCGGCAACGGGCTCCTTGACATGCTGCGCACCCGCCGGGGCCAGCGGCTGGGCCTGGACGAAGACGGCGACGACGAACTTGCCGCCATGCTCGGCGCCCAAGTCCCGGCAGCCCACGCCCGTGAAGGCGGGGCATGGGGCCAGGACGGTCCGGACGGCGGTCAGGCCGACGACGACGCACACACGGACGCGGCGGACGGCGGCGAGGCTGCCTTGACCGAGCCGGCCGCCACCAAATCGGCGGCCACGGAAGATGTTCCGGCGGAGGCCGATTCCCCGGCTGCTTCCCAACATGGCCGAAAGCGGCTGCGGGCCATCCCGTTCCTTTCCCTCGCCCCGAACCTCCACCACCACGACGACGCCCCGCTGGTGGGCGTGGGCGAGGTGAGCACGGACACCCGGGAAATTACGCTTTCAGGCGCTCCGTCGCTGCGGCACACGCCTGCGGGACACGGTGCGGACCGGAAATCCCCGGCGCCGGAGGACGAGACCCACGATGCCCCTTCCGACAGCGAAGTGGCCGAACGGCTCGAACGCAAGGCCACGGCCAAGCCCAAACGCTCCAGCGTCCCCAGCTGGGATGAGATCGTGTTTGGCACCAAGGGCGACTGACCGCCCGGCGGCTTCGTGAACCTTACCGCCGCTTGGAGCCTTTCGGGCTGCGCGCAGTGACGGGGATGCGGAGCAGCGGAACTTCCCGTTCGGCCTTCGTGATGGAACCGTGCTGGCCCACCACCTCGATGGCGTGCGGGCCCACACGGCGCAGGTCGTAAAAGGCGATGGTCTCCCGTGCCAGCACCAGGATGTCGCCAATGCGGCCCGAGGCGCCGTCGCGCACGTCGCCAAAGTAGCCGGAGGCCACGGCCTCCTCCTTGGTGAGCACCCACGCCTTCGTCCCAAACCTTTCCAGCCAGGCAGCGACGAGCCGCGCACAGGTCCCGGGACCGGCGTCGGGCTGCAGATAGAGGTGGACCATGCGGGGCTCGCCTGCCGTGTGCCGGACGCCGTCCACCAGCTCAGGGTACTGCGAGTAGTCGATCCGGGCCGGGCGCGGAACGTCAACCATGCCGTGGTCTGCCGTCAGCAGGATCAGAGTGTCGGGCGGGACGGTGGCGGCCAGGCGCTTCATCCCGGCGTCGAGCTCCTCCAGCTGGGATTCCCACTTGGCGGAGTCGGCGCCATGCCCGTGGCCGGCCTTGTCCAGTTCGCTCCAGTAGAGGTACAGCAGCATGGTGGGGTGCGCAGCCAGGGTCTCCGCCGCCACTTGGACGCGGGCCTGGGGCGAGGTGGCGCCGAGGAAGGTGCTCCCCCGCAGGGCGGCCCGGGTCATGGGCGACTGGGCAAACTTGGGCAGGCTCACCGTGGCGGTGGGAATGCGGCCGTCCAGCTGCTCAAAGACCGTGGGAAACGGCTGCCAGCGCTGGGGGTCGACCCCTCCGTCCCAGTTGCCCAGCAGGTTGACCACCTTGTCCTGTTCGGGGTCCAGGACGTCGTAGCCCAGCATGCCGTGCTGGCCGGGGACCTGTCCCGTGCCAAGGCTGGCGAGCGAGGTGGCCGTGGTGCTGGGAAAAGCGGCATGCAGGGTCCGCGGGTGCTCCCCGCCGCCGTCGGCCGCCATGACGCCGCGCAGGAATGGCGCATGCCCGGCACGCTGCGTCAGCAGTGCCTTGCCGAGCCCGTCCACCAGCACCACGCAGATGCGGCGGGCGGCCGGGAGCCGAAGTACATTGCTGAACCCGGAGGCGCCCATGGCGGCGGCCGCGCTTGTGAGGAGGTCGGCGATGCTTGCCTTGCCGTAGGCGGGGGCGGCCGGGAGCGGCGGCTGTGCCACCCCCGTCAGCGCCGGTAGTGGTTGCGGCCCAGGCGCTGGCCCAGGACTGGGAACTTGGGGCCTTGGGACTGGCTGCCGTGGGCAGGGGGGATGGCACCGGTGTTTACGGTGCGCAGGGCCCGGGCGAAGGCCTTGGCGTCCGCCACGGCCTGCAGGCCCTCGGCCTCGGCACTGATGCGCAGGGCAATGTCCTCCTGGGCGATGGTCCCGGTGTAGCCGTGGTCGGCGTCGCAGTTGGGGTCCCCGCACGACGCCGGGCCCAGGTCCACGCGCTGGCCGCCGGACCAGGCGATGGAGACGGTAAGTTCACGGGCGGGGTCGGACGGCTTGTAGTCCTGCGGCTGGGCGTAGACGTAGCTGAGGACCACTGACCGGATCTGGCCCACGGGCACCGACTCGGTCGACACCTGGGCAACCACCTGCTCGCCGGTGTCGTCCAATTGCTGGTCGTCCACGTGGGTGATGACCAGCATCTCCTCCGTCAGGACCAGGACGGTGATGTGCCGGTGGACCTCCGTGCGGTCAAAATGTGTTTCCACGTGGACCAGGTGTGCCAGGCACTCCTGGCCGTCCAGGGCGTCGTTGACCACATCCGACACCAGCCGGGGATAGAAGCCCGCCCGTTGCAGTGCGGATTCCAGGTCCCGGCCCTTGGTCTGTGCCGACGCACCGAAGCTGTTGCTGTTCATGCCCCCATTTTGGCACTGTGCCGGTGGCTAAAGCGAACCGCCGGGCGCCCGGCGTCACGCTCCGGCTAGGAAATCATGGCGCGCCGGGCACTGTCCGTGCGCTGGGCGGCGTTGCCGATGCGCAGCCTCACGGCCAGCACGGTCACGGTTCCGGGACCCACCAGCACGGGGTTGAACTCCACCCAGGCGATCTCGGGATGTTCGTCCTTCATCAGTGCCACCCGGGCGATGAGCCCCTCCAGCGCGGGCAGGTTGCCTGCGGGCAGGCCGGCATAGCCAAACAGCCGTTTCGCGGCCCGGGGCGCCCGAACCAGCTCCGCCACGTCATCCACGGTCAGCGGCGGGATGCGGTGCGCCCAGTCGTCGAGCAGGTTGACGGCGTCCCCGGACAGCCCGAAGGAAACCACCGGACCCAGCAGCGGGTCCTCAATGGCGCGCAGCGTGCAGGACTGGCCGACCTCCGCCATGCTCTGGACCTCGAGCCCGACGTTGCCGTAGGGCTCCAGCAGCTTGCGCATGTGGCCGATGTTCCGGCGCAGCGATGCTGCGTCTTCAATATTGATGCGCACCCCACCCAGGTCCAGCCGGTGCCGCAGCGTCGCTTCAAGGGTCTTGATGGCCACCGGCCAGCCCAGGCGTTCGGCGGCAGCCACGGCTTCGTCGTCGGTGGTGAACGGCACGGATTCAAGCACATCAATGCCGTACAGGGCCAGCAGCTGACGCGTGCGGGCCGGGCTCAGTTCCACCAGGCCGTCGCCGGCCACTCCTTCCAGCCACTGCTCCAGCAGCTGGCCGGCGGCGTCGGTGTCCACACCCGCGGGCAGGTCAAAGCTTGGCTTTTGCAAGGTGCGCCACTGTGCGTAGCGGGCCACTGCGGCCATGGCTGCAATGGCCGTCCCGGGGCTTGAATAGGAGGGCAGGCCGCCCGCGAGCTGCCGGTTGACGTCGATGCGCCGGTCCACGATGCCGGCAAATACTGCCACCACGGGCTTGCCGGCGTCGTCGGAGCAGGCCTTGAGCGTGGCCGCAATGGCATCCACGGTGAGGCCCGCGGCGGGCAGCAGGGTGACGATGGCCTGGTCGACGTCGGGCCGTGCCAGGGCCTGCGACACGGTGCGGCGGAGCATCGGCAGGGCCCGGGACTGGCCCGTGTCCAGTTCCAGGTCGGCGACGACGGCGGCCACCTCCAGCCCCTCATGCCCGGCGGCATCGGCCACCACCTTGCCCAGGGCCAGCGAATTGCTGAAAATGGCCAGCCGGGGGCCGCCGGGCAGCGGCAGCCCCACGACCAGCTGGGCGACGTCCGTCAACTGCTCAATGGTGTTGACGCGGATGACGCCGGACTGCCGGAGCATGGCGTCCAGCGCCCCGGGAGGGGCCTGGGTGGTCCGGACCGCGTGGCCGGGCGGCAGTTGCAGCCCCATGGTGTCCGACTTCGCCACAATGACGGGCTTGCTGCGGGCCAGCCGGCGGGAAATCCGGGAGAATTTGCGCGGGTTGCCAATGGACTCCAGGTACAGCCCGCACGCCGTGGTGTTGGGGTCGTCCTCCCAGAACTGCATCAGGTCATTGCCCGAAACATCGGCCCGGTTGCCCGCCGACAGCACGGTGGACAGGCCCACGTCCCGGCGGCTCAGCGACGCATGCAAGGACACGCCCAGGGCGGCCGACTGGCTGAAGATGCCCAGCCCGCCGCGCAGGGGCAGTTCGGGCGCCATGGACGCGTTGAGCGAAACGGCGGGGTCCGTGTTGGCCAGCCCCAGGGAGGCCGGCCCCACCAGCCGCATGCCGTTTGCCCTCGCCTGGCGCACCAGTGCACGCTGGAGCGCCAGGCCATGGACGCCGTCGTCGGCAAATCCCGCCGTGGCCACCACCACACCCTTGACACCGGCGGCTCCGCACTGCTCCACCACCGTGGCAACCTGGTCGTAGGGGACGGCAATGATGGCCAGGTCCACGGGGCCGGGCACCTCGGCAATGGTGGCGTACGGCATCATGCCCGAAACTTCCAGCGCCTCCTGGTTGACGGCGTGCACGGCCCCCGTGAAGCCGCCCTCCACCACGTGCTCCAGCAATTGCTGGCCGATGCTGCCCCACGCCCGGCTGGCGCCAATGACGGCAATGGAGGCCGGCGCCACCAGCCCGGCCACGCTGCGGGCCTCGGCACGGTGCTCGCGCGATTCCATGACGGCCCGGGACTTCTGGGTGGGGTCGATGTCGAAGGCGAGCGAGACCACGCCTTCGTCGAAATGCCGGTGGACCTCGTAGCCGGCGTCGGAAAACACCTGCAGCATCTTGCGGTTTTCCGGCAGGACCTCCGCCGTGAATTGGCCAATGCCGTTTTCCCGGGCGGCGGCGGCCAGGTGTTCCAGAAGGATGGAGCCCAGTCCGCGGCCCTGGTTGGCATCGGAGACATTGAACGCCACCTCCGCCTCGGCCGGGTCGTCCAGGCGGTCATACCGGCCAATGCCGATGATGTCGCCGCCGCGGGTGATGACAAATGCCACGCGGTCCCGGTAGTCCAGTTCGGTGAAGCGGCGCAGCTCCTTGGGCGTCAGGCTGGACTTGTAGGTGAAGAATCGCAGGTAGATGGAGTTCTGCGACTGGGCCATGTGGAAGGCCTGCACGGCGGGGGCATCGGCAGGGGTCATGGGGCGCAGGTGCCCTGTGCTGCCGTCGCGCAGGACGACGTCGGCCTCCCAATGTGCCGGATATACGGGTGCGGGCGCTGGCTTCACCATAGAATCACTGTACCGACTAGTTTGCTCCCGGCCACGTCTCCGCGCGGCCGGGTTCCGTGCCGGAACGCTAGACCCGCAGCACAGAATAGGAACCCCCGCCATCATGGCCAAGCGCCAACCACCTGTCGACGATGACTTCACCGAGAATATTGTTGAGATCGATGTGTCCAGTGAAATGGAAGGCTCGTTCCTGGAATACGCCTATTCGGTGATTTATTCGCGGGCGCTTCCGGATGCCCGGGATGGCCTCAAGCCGGTGCAGCGGCGCATCCTTTACATGATGAGCGAGATGGGCCTGCGCCCGGAAAAGGGCCACGTCAAGAGTGCCCGTGTGGTGGGCGAAGTCATGGGCAAGCTGCACCCGCACGGCGACACTGCCATCTACGACACCATGGTGCGGATGGCCCAGGACTGGACCCTGCGCCTGCCGCTCATTGACGGCCACGGCAACTTTGGCTCGCTCGACGACGGCCCCGCCGCCCCCCGCTACACCGAGGCCCGCCTGGCCGCACCGGCCCTGGAACTGACAGGGAACCTGGGCGAGGACGTGGTGGACTTTGTCCCCAGCTACGACAACCAGATGACGCAGCCGTCGGTGCTGCCAGCCGCCTACCCCAACCTCCTGGTGAACGGCGCCAGCGGCATTGCGGTGGGCATGGCAACCAACATGGCCCCGCACAACCTGGGCGAGGTCATTGCCGGGGCGCAGCACCTGATTGCCCATCCGGACGCCACGCTGGATGACCTCATGGCCTTCATTCCGGGGCCGGACCTGCCCTCGGGCGGCCGGATCGTGGGTCTGCAAGGCATCCGCGACGCCTACGCCACAGGCCGCGGCTCCTTCAAGACGCGGGCCAAGATGGCGGTGGAGCAGATCACCCCGCGCCGCGTGGGCCTGGTGGTCACCGAACTGCCGTACCTGGTGGGCCCGGAGAAGGTCCGCGACAAGCTCTCCGACGCCATTAACAGCAAGAAATTGGTGGGTGTCAGCGATTTTGTTGACCTGACGGACCGCAAGAACGGCTTGCGGTTGATCATTGAGATCAAAAACGGTTTCAACCCTGCCGCCGTGATGGCCCAGCTGTACCGCTACACGCCGTTGGAGGAGTCCTTCGGAATCAACAATGTGTGCCTTGTGGACGGCCAGCCGCAGACGCTGGGCCTGGTCGAATTGCTTCGCGTGTTTGTGGAGCACCGGATCAACGTGGTTCGCCGTCGAACGGCCTTCCGGCTGGGAAAGAAGCAGGACCGGCTCCACCTGGTGGAGGGGCTGCTCATCGCGATCCTCGACATTGACGAGGTCATCCAGATCATCCGCACCTCCGATGAGGTTGCGGCGGCCCGGGAACGGCTCATGGCCATCTACGACCTGTCCGAGGTCCAGGCCGACTACATCCTTGCCCTGCGCCTGCGGCAGCTGACCCGCTATTCGATGGTGGAGCTGGAAGCGGAACGTGACGAGCTGCGCCGCGAAATTGCCGAGCTCGAGGCCATCCTGGCGTCGAAGGAGTTGCTGCACCAGCTGGTTTCCGACGAGCTTGGCGAGGTGGCGGCAAAGTATGCAACGCCCCGCCGGACGGTGCTATTGGAGTCCGAGGCCGTGGCGCCGTCGGTGGCGAAGGCCCTCGCGGCGGCTGGTCTGGCAGGAAAGGGCAAGTTGGCCCCGCTGGCACTGGAAATTGCCGACGACCCGTGCTGGGTGCTGCTGAGTGCGACCGGGCAGATTGCCCGCACCAGCAATGCGGATCCGTTGGCGGAGTCCGTGTCACGGTCGAAGCACGACGTCTACGCATCCGTGGTGCGGACCTCTGCACGGGCCGAGGTTGGCGCACTCACGTCGCTGGGGCGCATGCTCCGCCTGCAAGTGGTGGACATGCCGGTGCTTCCCCCCACGGCGGCCCTGCCCAACTTGGCCGGGGGCGTCGCAGCCAAGGAGTTCATCACCCTCACCAAGGGCGAGGTGCTGGTGGGCTTTGTCCCGCTGGACAAGGTCTTTGCTGTGGGAACGGCGGCCGGGGTGGTCAAGCGCGTCATGCCCGAATACCCCCTGAACCGGGATGAATGGGAATACATCTCACTAAAGCCCAAGGATTTCGTGGTGGGCGCGGCTCCCGCGGCGGACGGCGACGAGCTGGTCTTCATTACCGCCAACGCCCAGCTGCTGCACTACAGTGCCGCCACTGTCCGGCCGCAGGGGCGCACGGCCGGCGGCATGGCCGGCATCAAGCTGGGTGCCGGCGACCAGGTGCTCAGCTTCACCGTGGTCTCCCCGCACGACGGCGACGCCGTCGTCGTCACGGTGGCCGGCGGGCAGGATGCCCTTCCGGGCACTCCGTCGGGCAGTGCGAAGGTCACAGCCTTCTCGGAGTACCCCGCGAAGGGCCGTGCCACCGGAGGCGTCCGGGCACATCGCTTCCTCAAGGGCGAGGACCGGCTGACTGTCTCCTGGGCCGGGCACGGGCCCGCCAAGGCTTCCTCCGCCGCCGGCGTGGTGCGCGCCCTCCCCGTGGAGCATGGTCATCGCGACGGCTCCGGCGTGGCACTGTCCGCCACTATCGACCTGGTGGGTCCAAGCCTCAATGGCACCCCCACCGCGGCAGGAGGCGCGGGAGAGGCGTCAACGCCGACTTCATCGGCACAGATGGCTGGACTACCCGCTCCGGCCAACGATCCCGCCCCGCTCCCGCAGCTTACGCAGGAGGCGTTCGAGCTCCCCACCGACTGAGCGGCGGCATAGACTGGCCGCATGCCAATCATCCCCGATGTAAAAGACTGGACGTGGGTGCTGACGAAGCCGTGCCCGGAGTGCGGTTTTGACGCCTCCAACACTACGCCGGCCATTGCAGCCACCACCATCCCCGCACTGCTCCCCCGCTGGCAGTCCGCACTCAAGCGTGCCGGCGTGGAAATCCGCCCCAACGACTCGACGTGGTCAGTCCTGGAGTACGCGGCGCACGTGCGTGACGTCTTTGACGTGTTCGAGGGCCGCCTGGAGCTGATGCTGTCCGAGGACAACCCCACTTTTGCCAATTGGGACCAGGACCAGGCGGCGTTGGAAGGCAACTACGCCGGCCTTGACCCTGCGCTGGTGTCGCAGGACCTGGTCCAAAACGGCGAGGACGCAGCATCTGCATTTGCGGCCGTGGGACCGGCCCAATGGGGAAGGCGCGGCCTGCGCAGCAACGGATCCGAGTTCACGGTCCTCACACTGTCCGGGTACTTCCTGCACGATCTCTTCCACCACCTGCACGACATCAACGCGTAGACGACGGGCCTGTCCGCGGTGGTCCAGCTTGTCCCGGTGGTCAAGCTTGTCGAGGCCCCGGGATTGCCGCCGTTTCCGCACTT
>Ga0134128_10005904_pt1 | contig 14846 bp, 14 predicted proteins | sample KB31754_FD_96462 | JGI IMG/M metagenome (GOLD analysis project Ga0134128, IMG submission 96462) | Terrestrial soil microbial communities with excess Nitrogen fertilizer from Kellogg Biological Station, Michigan, USA - KB3-175-4 | ecosystem: Environmental > Terrestrial > Soil > Unclassified ... | reverse complement strand
GCCACGCGGCTTCGGCTCAGGGGCCTATCACGGTCCCTGCCTCAACACTCCGTAACGTTCACCGCGAGGCCTCCCTGCGAGGTCTCCTTGTAGATCGTCGACATGTCGGCGCCGGTCTGGCGCATGGTCGCGATCACGTGATCCAGCGAGACCTTGTGCGAGCCGTCGCCGCGCATTGCGAGCCGTGCCGCGTTGATTGCCTTGACCGCTCCCATGGCATTGCGCTCGATGCAGGGGATCTGCACCAGACCGCCCACCGGATCGCAGGTCAGTCCCAAGTTGTGCTCCATGCCGATCTCGGCGGCGTTCTCGATCTGTTCGTTGCTGCCCTGCAGCGCCGCGACCAGTCCCGCGGCGGCCATCGAGCAGGCGACCCCGACCTCACCCTGGCAGCCCATCTCCGCACCGGAGATCGAAGCGTTGCGCTTATAGAGCATGCCTATGGCGGCCGCGGTGAGCAGGAAACGGATGACTCCTTCTTCGTTGGCGCCAGGCTCGAACCGGCAGTAGAAGTGCAGCACGGCCGGCACGATGCCCGCGGCGCCATTGGTCGGCGCCGTGACCACCCGGCCGCCGGCGGCGTTCTCCTCGTTGACGGCGAGGGCGAACGCGTTCACCCAATCCATGGCATCGAGCGGCTTGGAGGGCCCGCTCTCCGTGAGGACGCGGTACAGCTTGGGCGCGCGCCGGCGCACCTTCAACGGTCCCGGCAACACGCCGCTCTGATGGAAGCCGCGCTCGACGCAGCCTTGCATCACTTGCCAGAGACGCAGCACTCCGGCGCGCACCTGCGCCTCGTCCGCCCATGTACGCTCATTGGCGAGCACCAGCTCGAAGAGCTCGAGCCCGTTCTCCCGGCAGAGCAGGAGAAGCTCGGCCGCCGAGTTGAACGGGTAGGGTGGCGTCGGCCGCTCGGTCGCCTCGCGCGCCTGACTCTCCCCGCCGCGGACGATGAAGCCGCCGCCGATCGAGTAGTACTCTTGCTCGCGCAGCGTCTTGCCATCCGCCGCCGTTGCGGTGAAGCGCATGCCGTTCGGATGCCCGGGCAGGCGCTCGGCACGCAGCAGCAGAAGCTGCGCCTTCTCGTTGAATTCGATCTCGTGCCGGCCGAGCAGCCGGACGCGGCTGCTCCCGCGGATGCGCTGCAGAGTCGGCTCGATGCTGTCGGGATCGACCGTCTCGGGGTCGCCGCCCTCGAGACCCACGAGCACCGCGCGGTCGGTCCCGTGGCCGAGGCCGGTCAGGGCGAGCGAGCCGTAAAGACGCACCGTCATCTGTTGGGTTGCCGGCAGCAGCCCGTCGCGCTCCAGGTCCAGGGCGAACTCGTGCGCGGCGCGCATGGGCCCCATGGTGTGCGAGCTGGACGGCCCGATGCCGATCTTGAAAATATCGAAGACGCTCAGAGACATTTCTGGAAAACCTCTAGCCGGGCGCTGCGGCCGTCGCCGGCAGACCCGATCCTGAAGAAATGGGGCGATTATCGGTCAAATGCCAGGGGCGCGCCCGCACGGTTCCTCATGGGCACATCGACCCCGGTATTCAGTCTCTGCCCCTGAGTCGCCGCAGCTCGCGCCGCTGATGTTTGTCCGGTCGCTCCTTCGGGCGAGGGGCCATCGCAGACGCAAGCCGCATCCTCTGCACGTGCAGCTCGCGCCGTTCGCGGCTGGCGTCGGTTTCCGCATAGCAGCCCACGGCCTCCCTGGCAGGCCCGCGGCGCTCGGGAATCGCGGCGACGTGGCACTCGAAATCGACGGCTCCCCGAGCAAAGGTCACGAGGTCCCCCGGCCGTACGCTGTGGGAGGGCCGCACCCGTGCACCATTGACGTGTACCTTGCCTCCGCTCACGGCCTCCGCGGCAAGCGACCGGGACTTGAAGAGCCGCACGCCGAAGAGCCAGCGGTCGATGCGGGCTGCTCCCGGGCCAGTCTCGGCCGCCTCATCGGGGTCATTCGCGTTGTCGCCGCGGCGCATGACGCCTCAGGAGACCAGGCGGCCAGCCTTGATGACCGAGCGGCGCGGATTGAAGCCGCTCCAATAGCCGAGCTCTTCCAGGTCGCCGATGTTCCAGACCACGAAGTCGGCGGCGGCGCCGGGGGCAAGCGTGCCGCGCTCGTCCTGCATGCCGAGCGCCCGGGCGGCGTGCCGGGTCACGCCCGCCAACGCTTCCTCGCAGGTCAGCCCGAAGAGGCGCGTGGCCATGCTCATCGCGAGCAGGAGGGAGCTGCCGGGCGCCGACCCCGGATTGCAGTCCGTGGCGATGGCCATCGCGGTGCCCGCCTCGCGCAGCAGTCCGACCGGCGGCTTGCGCTCCTCCGCCAGGCAGAAAAACGCCACGGGCAGCAGCACCGCCACCGTGCCCGCGGCGGCGAGCGCCTCTGCTTCCGCGGCGGTCGCATACTCCAGATGGTCGCAGGACAGCGCACCGCGCCGTGCCGCAAGGAGACTTCCGCCGAGGTTCGAGAGCTGCTCCGCGTGCATTTTCACCGGGACGCCGAGACGCGCTGCAGCATCGAAGAGCCTCGCAGCTTGTTGGACGCTGAAACCGACGCTTTCGCAGAAGATGTCGATGGCATCGAGCAGGCCTTCAGCGTGCAGTCGCGGCAGCCAGTCCCTCGCAATGTCGTCTATGTAGGCATCCCCCCGGCCGGCATATTCCGGTGGCAGCGCGTGCGCAGCAAGCAGTGTCGTGCGGACCGTGACGGGCAGGACATGCGCCAGTGATCGCGCGACTCGCAGCATCTTGGCCTCGTCCCGCAGGGTAAGCCCGTAGCCGGATTTGATCTCGACCGTGGTGACCCCTTCGGCGAGCAGAGCCTCGAGCCTGGGCAGACTCTCATCGAAAAGCTGCTGCTCCGAGGCGGCTCTCACGGCGCGCATGCTCGCGAGAATCCCGCCTCCGGACCGTGCAATCTCCTGGTAGGAGCGGCCCCGCAGACGCTCGGCGTACTCGCCCGCACGGGTGCCGGCGAACACCAGGTGCGTGTGACAATCGATCAGGCCGGGAGTCACCCAGCTCCCCCCGAGGTCGTGCGATTCGTCGGGCCGATACTTCCCGGGCAGCTCCGCCTCCGGACCGACCCACTCGATCCGCGGGCCGCGCGTGAGGAGGGCGCCCTGCTGATGCCGGCTCATCGAAGCGTCGCAGACGGCAAGCCGAACGTTTCGCCAAAGGTTCAGGGTCTCGGCCATGGGCGGGAATAGTACCTCGCCGCCTCAAGGGCGATTCCATTGTGGAACGGTTCCACATGTGACGGCATTTGGGTACAATGCGCGCCCCCACGGGCTCGGCCGTTGGGGACCGGACGGGCAGCGGGCACCGGAGGTGCCGGCCCGCCGACAGCGCGAGAGCCAAAAAAGCCCCCCGAGGGGCTTTTTGTTTTTTGTACGAAAGTAATGGGCCTCACGGCCCTTTATTTTTTATGGCCGAAGCAGGCCACCGCCGTTTCGGGATTTATAGCGACCATATGTCGGCAACCTTGCGAGAGCGGCTCATCGCCCTCATTGAGCCCCTCCTCGGGCGGCTGGGGTATGAGCTCGTGGAGCTCGAGCATACCGCCGGACGCGGTAGCGCCGTCGTGCGGCTCTTCATCGACAGCCCCGAAGGAGTGGGGCTCACGGACTGCGAGCGGGTGAGCCGCGAAGTGTCGGCACTGCTCGATGTCGAGGACCCGATCCCCACTGCGTATACGCTCGAGGTTTCCTCGCCGGGACTCGACCGGGTGCTGCGCACTCAGGCGCATTTCGCGCGCTTCGTCGGCTCGCGGGTGTTCGTGGAGCTCGCCGCGCCGCGCGACGGGCGCCGCCGCTACACCGGCACGCTGCTGTCGGCGGACGAGGCCGGCATCGCGCTCGAGGTAGACGGGCAGCGCGTTCCCGTGTCGTTTGCAGAGATTGGTAAGGCCAGGCTGACAGGCTAGAAGCTTCGCGAGAGGTAACAGAGTGAACAAGGAAATCCTGATGGTCGTCGATGCGGTCTCCAACGAGAAAGGCGTCGACAAGGAAGTGATCTTCGAGGCGCTCGAGGCGGCTCTGGCCTCGGCTACCCGCAAGAAATACGGCGAGGAGTGGGATGCGCGCGTCGCCATCGATCGCAAGAGCGGGGATTACGAGACCTTCCGCCGCTGGAAGGTGTTTGCCGACGACTCGACGGAGCTCGAAGCGCCCGAGCGCGAGTTGCGCCTGGAAGATGCACAGGAGATCGACCCTAAGGTCGAGGTCGGCGCCTTCGTCGAGCAGCCGATGGAGTCGGTGTCGTTCGGCCGCATCGCCGCGCAGCAGGCCAAGCAGGTCATCGTGCAGAAAGTGCGCGAGGCGGAGCGCCAGCAGGTCGTGGACGCCTATCAGGACCGTGTCGGCACGCTCGTGAGCGGTGTCGTCAAGCGCGTCGACCGCAACGGACTCTTCATCGATCTCGGCTCCAACGCCGAAGGCTTCGTGCCGCGTACAGACATGATTCCGCGCGAGCAGGTGAAGGCGCAGGACCGCATCAAGGCTTTCCTGAAGGAAGTGCGCTCGGAGCTGCGCGGGCCGCAGCTTTTCCTGACGCGCACCGCTCCGGAGTTTCTGATCGAGCTCTTCAAGCTCGAGGTACCCGAGGTCGGCCAGGGCCTCATCCAGATCCTGGGCGCCGCCCGCGATCCGGGCGTGCGCGCGAAGATCGCCGTGCGCAGCAACGATGCGCGCATCGATCCGGTGGGCGCCTGCGTCGGCATGCGCGGCTCGCGCGTGCAGGCGGTCTCCAACGAGATCGCCGGCGAGCGCGTCGACATCATCCCCTACAACGAGAATCCGGCGCAGTTCGTCATCAACGCGATGTCTCCGGCCGAGGTGATGTCGATCGTGGTGGACGAGGACTCCCACAGCATGGACATCGCGGTCGCCGAGGAGAAGCTCTCGCAGGCGATCGGCCGCGGCGGACAGAACATCCGCCTCGCCAGCCAGCTCACCGGCTGGGAGCTCAATGTCATGACGGAGTCCGACGCCGAGGCGAAGAGCGAATCCGAGGCGAAGTCGCTCGTGCAGCTGTTCATGAAGCAGCTCGACGTCGACGAGGACGTCGCCACCATCCTCGCGCAGGAGGGCTTCTCGACGGTCGAGGAGATCGCCTACGTGCCGCAGGGGGAGCTCGCCTCCATCGAGGAGTTCGACGAGGAGATCGTCAAGGAGCTGCGCAATCGCGCGCGCGATGTCCTGCTCACCCAGGCGATCGCGAGCGAGGAGACGCTGGATCAGTCGATGCCGGCGGATGACCTGCTGTTGCTCGAGGGAATGAGCCCCGACCTCGCGCTCGCGCTTGCGCGGCGCGGTGTGCGCACGCGCGAGGATCTCGCCGAGCAGTCGGTGGAAGATTTGAAGGACATCGAGGGACTACCGGCCGAGGAAGCCGGCAAGCTCATCATGACTGCCCGGGCCCACTGGTTCCAGGCGGGTCAGGCCTGAGGGTACGAAAAGTATGGCGGAAGTGACGGTTTCCCAATTTGCCGAGGTCCTGAAGGTGCCGGTGGATCGGCTGCTCGTGCAGCTCGACCAGGCCGGCATCAAGGTCAACGGACCCGATGACCGCATCAGCGACGATGCCAAACTCGAGCTGCTGACGCACCTTCGCCGCAGCCACGGCGGGGCGGAGAGCGAGCGCGACGCCGCTCCCCGGCGCATCACGCTCAAGCGCAAGACGCAAAGCGAGCTGAAGCTCGCGAGCGTGCAGGGCCGAGCACGCACGGTGAGCGTCGAAGTCCGCCAGAAGCGCACCTACATCAAGCGCGACGTGCTCGAGGAGCAGGCGCGCCACCAGCAGGACGAGCTCGATCAGAAGCGGCGCGAGGCCGAGGAAGTCGCCCGCCGCGAGACCGAGCGCATCGAGGCCGAGCGCCGTGAGCGCGAGCGGCTGAAGGCCGAAAACCGCCGCCGCATCGAGGAGGAGGAGACCGCGCGGCGCCGGGCGCAGGATGAGGCTCGCCGCGTTGCCGAGCAGCGTGCGCGGGAGGAAGAGGAACGCCGCGAGCGCGAACGGGAGCGCGAAGAGCAGCAGCGCCACGCGCAGGATCGTCCGGCACAGGATCGTCCGGTACAGGACCGACGGGTCGTGGAGGAGGCTGCCACCCCTGCTCCAGCGGAGCCTGCGCGCGCGGCCGCGGCGTCTCAGCCCGCCGCGCCGAGTGCGCGCGATCGAGCCCCTGCCAGCGCCCCGCCTAGCCGGGAGCGCCCTGCTGCCGACGATCGGCACACACGTTACGGCAGGCAGGAGCTGCATGTCGCCACGGATGTCAGCTCCCGCTACAAGAAGAAGCGGCGCGCCAAGTCGCGCACCGTGCCCAGCAGCGCGGATGGCCGGCATGGGTTCGAGATGCCTACCGCGCCGGTCGTGCGCGAGGTCGGCGTCGGTGAGACGGTGACCGTCGCGGAGTTGGCGCAGAAGATGGCCGTCAAGGCGACCGAGGTCATCAAAGTCCTCATGAACATGGGCGTGATGGCGACGATCAACCAGCCGATCGATCAGGACACGGCGGTGCTCGTGGTCGAGGAGATGGGTCATACGCCGAAGGTTCTGAAGGAGAACCAGATCGAGGAAGACCTGCAGGGCACCGAGCCGCAGGCGGCGGAGCTCGAGCCTCGCCCCCCCGTCGTGACCGTCATGGGTCACGTCGATCACGGCAAGACCTCGCTCCTCGATTACATCCGGCGCACCAAGGTTGCGGCCGGCGAGGCCGGCGGCATTACGCAGCACATCGGCGCCTATCACGTGGAAACACCCAAGGGCGTCGTCACCTTCCTCGACACTCCGGGCCATGCCGCCTTCACGGCGATGCGCGCGCGTGGCGCGAAGGCGACGGACATCGTCATCCTGGTGGTGGCTGCGGACGATGGCGTGATGCCGCAGACGGTCGAGGCGATTCAACACGCCCGCGCAGCGGGGGTGCCGATCGTCGTCGCGGTCAACAAGATCGACAAGAACGGTGCGGACCCGGACCGGGTGCGCGCCGAGCTCGCCAAGCAGGAAGTGATCCCCGAGGCTTGGGGCGGCGAAAACATGTTCGTCAACGTCTCGGCCCACACGGGTCAGGGAATCGACGAGCTGCTCGAGGCCGTGCTGCTGCAGGCGGAAGTGCTGGAGCTGCGAGCGCCGCGCGACGGGCTCGCCGCCGGCGTAGTGATCGAGTCGAGCATCGAGAAGGGCCGCGGTGCGGTGGCGACGGTGCTCGTCAAGAAAGGAACGCTCCGCCTGGGAGATCCCATCATCGCGGGCTCCGAGTTCGGCCGCGTGCGGGCGCTCTTCGATGAGAACAGCCGGCCGATCGAGGAGGCGCCGCCCTCCATGCCGGTGGTGGTGCTCGGACTTTCCGGCGCCCCGAATGCGGGCGATGAGATGCTTGCGCTCGAGAGCGAGCGTAAGGCGCGTGAAGTGGCGCTCTACCGCCAGGGCAAGTTCCGTGACGTGAAGCTGGCCCGCCAGGCGACGCGCGCCGAGGACGTGTTCTCGCAGCTCGGTGAGGATAAGGCAGGGGTCGTCGCCGTACTTATCAAGGGCGACGTGCAAGGTAGCGTCGAGGCGCTGCGTGAGGCCCTCACCAAGCTTTCGACCGATGAAGTGCAGGTCAAGCTCGTCGCGAGCGGTCTGGGCGGAATCACGGTGTCGGACGTGCAGCTTGCGGCTGCCTCCAAGGCACTGGTCATCGGCTTCAACGTGCGCGCCGACTCCGGTGCGCGCGATGCGATGAAGGACACCGGCGTCGAAGTGCGTTACTACAGCATCATCTACGAAGCCATAGACGACGTGAAGCAGATGATGACCGGCATGCTGCGGCCGGAGATCAAGGAGCAGATCGTGGGCGTCGCGCAGGTCCGGGAGGTGTTCCGCTCCAGCAAGTTCGGTGTCGTCGCCGGCTGCCTGGTGACGGAAGGCCTCGTCAAGCGCAACAACCCGATCCGTGTGCTGCGCGACAATGTCGTCATCTTCGAGGGTGCGCTCGAGTCGCTGCGCCGCTTCAAGGACGATGTCGGCGAGGTGCGTGCCGGCACGGAGTGCGGCATCGGCGTGAAGAACTACCAGGACGTGCGCGTCAACGATCAGATCGAGTGCTTCTCCCGTCTCGAGGTAGCGCGGACGCTAGAGTAATGAAGAAGAGCTCGCAGTCCGGCGCCGGCCGACTGCGCAAGATCGAGTCGGAGCTGCAGCGCGTACTCGCGGAGCTGATTGCCCGCGAGGTCAAGGACCCGCGCGTCGGCAACGTGACCATCACCGGTGTCAGGCTCGCGGCCGACATGGGAGTGGCGAAGGTGTTCTACGCTCCCTTCGTCTCGGCACATCCGCAGGAGCAGGTGCAGGCCGGCCTCACCCGCGCCGCCGGCTTCCTCCGCGGCGAGGCGGGGCGGCGGTTGGGACTGCGGCACGCCCCGCGGCTCGATTTCGTGTTCGATGACACCGCGGAGAAGGCTGCGCGCCTGACCGGGCTCATCGATCGTGCTATGGGAAAAGCAAGTGATTGAGCGGCCCGAGGCCGCCCTCGGGCCGCGAGGCCGAATGCGGCCATGCAGCCGGCCAATAGACATGCACGGCATACTGCTCCTCGACAAGCCGGCGGGGATGTCATCCAACGTGGCGCTGCAGCGCGTGCGCCGCCTCCTCGGCGGGTGCAAGGCCGGACACGCGGGCAGCCTCGACCCGCTCGCGACCGGCATGCTGCCGCTTTGCCTCGGCGAGGCGACGAAGATCGCAGGCGAGATCCTTTCCAGCCGCAAGCGTTACCGGTTCACGGTCGCTCTCGGCGCGCGGACCGCCACCGGGGATCGTGAGGGGCCGGTCGTGGAGGAAGCGCCGGTGCCGGCAGGCTGGCAGGAGGGGCTCGAGGCCGTTCTGCAGGGATTTCTCGGCCCCGGACGGCAGGTACCCCCGATGTACTCGGCGCTGAAGCGCGACGGCCAGCCGCTCTATCGGCTGGCGCGTGCCGGCGTGACGGTCGAGCGTGCCCCGCGGGAGATCGAGCTCTTCGAGCTCACCTCCGTGTCACACGCAGACGCCGCGGTTGAGCTCGACGTCCTGTGCTCCAAAGGGACGTACGTACGTACGCTAGCCGAGGACATCGCGCGGGCGTTAGGCACCTGCGGGCACGTCACCGAGCTGCGACGCAGCTGGGTGGAGCCTTTCGAGGCGGAGCAAATGGAGACGCTGGAGACGGTGACGCGCGCCTGCGAACAAGGGTTGCGTGGAGACTGTCGTGAGGCGCTGGCGGAGCTCAGGGTCAGGGGTCTCAGGCTCCTGCCGGTGGACCGGCCGCTCGGGCACATGGCCGAGGTGGCTCTCGAGCCCTGGCAGGCCGCCCGTATCGGTCACGGACAGGAGGTCGTCCTGGTGCACAGCGTGCCACCGGGCCGCGTCAGGCTCTATGACGCCGGCAGGCGTTTTCTCGGGCTAGGCGAATCCGACGGCCGGGGGAAAATCCGGCCGCGGCGGCTGTTCACGGAACCGGTCTAATGACCGGTAGCCGTGATTTCCGGATCGAGCATCTGTAGCGCGTGAGCTGCGTCCGTCATGCCGGTCGACCGCATCTGCTCCCCCGAGTAGGTCCGGGTCAGGGCGTCGCAGCCGTCCGCACCAGGCTTCAGCGGCTTCCCGTCGGCAGTGGCGCACCAGCCCGGCGGAATGGCCGAGGCCGTGTGGCTGGCGGGGTGCGACGGCGTGGTGGAGCAGGCGGCGAGGGCTCCTGCGCTCAGAATGCCGAGAATCAAGGCTCGAATGGTCATAGCCTCGAGAGTATAGGCCTAATGCCAGGGACGGGCCGAGTAAATAAGTGCCCGTAAACTTGTGGCAAAGGCATGACAGCAGGTAAAATTCCGCGCTTCTCAAAAGGCTACTTAAGACAGTCACTTAGGATTTTGGCGCAATGGCTCTTACCAGCGAGAAAAAAGGCGGCATCCTGGCCCAGTACCGGCGCGATCCCGCCGACACCGGCTCCCCCGAGGTCCAGGTCGCGCTCCTTTCGGAGCGTATCAACGGGCTCGGCGAGCACTTCACGGCACACAAGAGCGATCACTCCTCCCGCAGGGGCCTGGTCAAGCTCGTCAACCAACGCCGCAAGCTCCTCGACTATCTCAAGGCCACGAAACCCGCAAAGTACCAGGAGCTCGTCGAGCGCCTGGGACTGCGTCGGTAGGGTCTAACATGCCCACCCATCACAAGGCCGCATCGCGCGGCCTTTGTGTTTGGGAGGAACCCATTCTTTTTGCGAGGGCTCGAGCTTGAGCGTTGTCAGCAAGTCATTTCAATACGGTCCGCAGACGGTCACCATCGAGACGGGCGAAGTCGCCCGCCAAGCCGATGGCGCCGTGCGGGTCTCTATGGGCGATACCGTGGTGTTGGTCACCGCCTGTGCCCGAACGACGGCCACGGCGGGCCGCGATTTCCTCCCCCTCACCGTCAATTACGTGGAGAAGACCTACGCCGCGGGACGCATCCCGGGCGGCTTCTTCAAGCGTGAGGGCCGTCCGACCGAGAAGGAGACGCTGACTTCGCGTCTCATCGACCGCCCGATTCGTCCGCTCTTCCCCGACGGTTTCTACAACGAAGTGCAGGTGGTGGCGACGGTGTTGTCGGTCGATCCGGAGATCGATCCTGACATTGCCTCGCTCCTCGGCGCTTCCGCAGCCCTCGCGCTTTCCGGTGTTCCCTTCAACGGCCCGATCGGCGCCGCGCGGGTCGGTTGGAAGGACGGCCAATACCTCCTCAATCCCACCGCGAAGGATCTCACCGAGTCACAGCTGCACCTCGTGGTGGCCGGCACCGAAAAGGGCGTGCTCATGGTGGAGTCCGAGGCCAAGGGACTGCCGGAAGACGTCATGCTCGGCTCGGTCGTTTTCGGCCATCAGCAGATGCAGACGGCCATCCGCGCCATCCGTGAGCTCGTCGCCGAAGCCGGGAAGCCGCGCTGGAACTGGCAGCCGGCCGCCGAGAACGCGGAGCTGTCGAGCGCCGTCGCGCTGCACGCCCAGGCCGCCCTGTCGCAGGCCTACACGATCACGGAGAAGCAGCAGCGTCACGCGCGAATCTCCGAGGTCAAGGCGCAGACCGTTACCACCCTGACCGGTGGCGAGGCTCCCAAGTGGACGTCGGAGCAGATCGACGGCGAGCTCTTCAAGCTCGAAAGCAACATCGTGCGCCAGCGGATCCTCAACGGCGAGCCGCGCATCGACGGACGAGATACCAAGACGGTGCGTCCGATCACTGTGAAAGTAGGCGTCCTGCCGCGCACGCACGGATCCGCGCTCTTCACCCGCGGTGAGACGCAAGCGCTCGTGGTGACGACGCTCGGCACCACCCGCGATGCGCAGATCATCGACGGCCTGGAGGGCGAGCGCCGCGAGCCCTTCATGCTGCACTACAACTTCCCGCCCTTCTCGGTCGGCGAGACCGGAATGATGGGCTCGCCGAAGCGCCGCGAGATCGGCCATGGCAACCTTGCCCGCCGCGGCGTCAACGCGATGATGCCCGACATGACGACCTTCCCGTATGTCATCCGGATCGTGTCTGAGATCCTGGAATCCAACGGATCGAGCTCGATGGCGAGCGTCTGCGGCAGCTCCCTTTCGCTGATGGATGCGGGCGTGCCGATCAAGGCACCGGTAGCCGGTGTCGCGATGGGCCTCGTGCTCGAGGGCAACCGCTACAAGGTGCTCACCGACATCTTGGGCGATGAGGATCACCTCGGCGACATGGACTTCAAGGTGGCCGGAACGAAGGACGGCGTCACCGCGCTGCAAATGGACATCAAGGTCGAGGGCGTGACGCCCGAGATCATGAAGGTCGCGCTGGAGCAGGCGCGCGAGGGCCGCCTGCACATCCTCAGCGAGATGAACAAGGTCATCCGCGAGCCGCGTGACCGTATGTCGGAATGGGCTCCGTCCATCATCACCCTGAAGATCGATCCGGAGAAGATCCGCGACGTGATCGGCAAGGGCGGGGCGGTGATCCGCCAGATCACCGAGGAGACCGGAACCACCATCGACATCGAGAGCGACGGCACCGTGAAGATAGCCTCGGTGAACGGCACCGCCGGCCGTGAGGCGCAGCGGCGCATCGAGCTGATCACGGCGGACGTCGAGGTCGGCCGCATTTACGAGGGCAAGGTCGCACGCCTGATGGACTTCGGCGCCTTCGTCACCATCCTGCCGGGCCGCGACGGCCTGGTGCACATCTCGCAGATCTCCAACGAGCGCGTGGAGCGTGTCAGTGACAAGCTGAAGGAAGGCGACGTCATCCGCGTGAAAGTGCTCGAGGTCGACCGTCAGGGAAGAATCCGTCTCTCGATGCGCGACGTCGACGCGGCCTGATTTCACCGCGGCCGTATCAGTAGTAGTCCACCGGCGCCGGCGCGGCCCGCAAGCCGCGCCGGCGGACGATCTCGCGCATGATCGGCACGATGAGTGCGCGTGCGCGGGTCGAGATCCTCGACCTGGCCTATGACCGGGGCGCTACGGCAAAATGAGCTCACGCGGCAACGGCAGCGGCCGCTCGTGCCAGGATTTCATCGCCCATTGCAGCAGGGTAGGCGGCGTCGCACTCGCGAGATCGGCGGGAGGGGAGAGTCCCAGGAGCCGCAGAACGCTCAGCATCTGCGTACCGGCCCGGTCCACATCGAGCGCCGCCGAGCGGCGGGATTTCGCGAGCTTCGCGCCGGCGTGCTCGAGCAACAGAGGCAGGTGTGCATAGCGAGGGGTCGGCAGGCCGAGAGCGCGCTGCAGGGCAACCTGCCAGCCGGTGCTCTCCAGGAGATCCGCCCCGCGCACGACATCGGTAATGCTTTGCAGGGCGTCGTCCACGACCACCGCGAGCTGGTAAGCGAACACGCGGTCGCGGCGGCGGACGATGACATCTCCGAGCTTACCCATCGCAAGCGCTACCCGTCCCTGGAAGCGGTCGTCGAAGACGATGGACTCCCTCTCGTCGACCCTGAAGCGTATCGCGGTATCTCCCGGCCTTCGGGGTCCCTCACGGCAGCTGCCTGGATAGCCCGAATCCTCTGCGTTCAGCAGCCGGCGCGAACAACTGCACTCGAATGTGCGGCCTGCCGCGCGCAAGGACTCGAGCGCCTCGGCATAAAGATGCGTCCGGCGGCTCTGGTATTCGACGTCGCCATCCCACAGGAGGCCGAAGGCTTCGAGGGTCCGGAGCATCTCATCGGCGCTGCCGGGCACCACGCGCGCGCGATCGAGGTCTTCCATGCGCACGAGCCAGCGCCCACCGCGGCTACGGGCATCGATGAAGCTGCCGACGGCAGCCAACAGAGAACCGAGGTGCAATGACCCCGTGGGAGAAGGGGCGAAACGGCCGGTGTACGGCCGGGATCCCTTATCGATACCGGTCGTCGCGGTCGCCGTACTGCCGCTCGCGCCGCTCGCGGCGCTCCTGCGCCTCGATGCTCAGGGTCGCGACCGGCCGCGCCTCGAGGCGCTTGATGCCGATCTCTTCGCCAGTCTCGAGGCAGTAGCCGTAGCTGCCGTCTTCGATGCGCTTCAGCGCCTCGTCGATCTTGCGAATGAGCTTGCGCTCGCGATCGCGCGTGCGCAGCTCGAGGCTGAACTCCTCTTCCTGGGTGGCGCGGTCGTTGGGATCGGGGAAGTTGGCGGCCTCGTCCTTCATGTGCGTGACCGTGCGGTCGACCTCGACCATCAGGTCGCGCTTCCAGCTGTTGAGGATGTGGCGGAAGTGCTCGAGCTGCTCCTTGCTCATGTACTGCTCGCCGCGCTTGGCGATATAGGGCTGTACGTTGCGCGGACCGGCGAGGAGGCTTCCCGGCTCCGCGCCTTCGACTTCGTCCGTATCGACGCCGACGGGGGAGGCGGTCACGGCCGCCGGCACGTGGATATCTTCCCGGGGATCCGCTTCGCGCGGCTTTCCGGCCTGGGACGTCGGCTTGGATGTCGAATGGGCGGCCTTGCGCATCTCGGTGGTTGGTTCCGTAGTCATGGGGGTGGTGGGCGGCGGTGCCGCCGTGGGGCTCGAAGCCCGCAGCGGCGCAGCCGCCGTCTTGTGGACGTGAGCAGCCGCTACTTTGGCGCGCTCGACATCCCTGCCGCGTTGCTCGGTCGGCGGCCTGCGGGCGGCCGCAGTCTTCTTGGCTGCGGTCCTCAAGGGTGCCGCCTTCTTACCCTTCGCGGACTTTGGCGCGGGTTTCTTGGCCGGCATCAGTCGCTCCTCAAAAGCATGAGCCTCGTGAAGGACGCGCGATTATACCGGCGTACCGGGGTCTGTACAGTGGCCGGAATAGGGGGCTAAGGAGTTCTCAAGGAAGGGTGATCGGGGGCGCCGGCACCCAGCCTGGCTGGCGGCGCTCGACGATCACGTGGGTGTAGATGCCGCCGCGCACTTTGAAGCGCGCCCGCAGGCGCAGGAAGCGGGGCGAGACGCTGCGGGCGAGACGATCGGCGATCTCGTTGGTCACCGCCTCGTGAAAGGCGCCGCGATCGCGGAACGACCAGATGTAGAGCTTGAGCGATTTGAGCTCCACACACGAGCGGTCGGGCACGTACTCGAGCTCGAGCGTCGCGAAGTCCGGCTGCCCCGTCTTCGGGCAGAGACAGGTGAACTCCGGAATCCGCATGCGGATCGTGTAGTCGTGCTCCGGATGCGGATTGGCGAAGGTCTCGAGATCGCTCGTGGGCTGTGAGGGCATGGAGATTTACTCTACACTACGCTCGCCTTCCACGGGGCGGTCATCAGATGCGGAAGACCACATAGATGCGGCTGACCAAGATCAAGCTCGCCGGCTTCAAATCCTTCGTCGATCCCACGCAAGTCAGCTTTCCCAGCAATCTCACCGGTGTCGTCGGCCCGAACGGCTGCGGCAAATCCAACG
>Ga0134128_10005899_pt1 | contig 14850 bp, 26 predicted proteins | sample KB31754_FD_96462 | JGI IMG/M metagenome (GOLD analysis project Ga0134128, IMG submission 96462) | Terrestrial soil microbial communities with excess Nitrogen fertilizer from Kellogg Biological Station, Michigan, USA - KB3-175-4 | ecosystem: Environmental > Terrestrial > Soil > Unclassified ... | reverse complement strand
TTTTTGCCCGCACCACCACCCCCCTCGCCGCTCGCGCGCCAAGGCACCCCATTGCCCTCTGTTCGCACAGCGAACAGAGGTGCGGAGGGCGAACTAGCACCCGTAGCAGTGATAATCACGCCGGCCAGGGATCATCACCGCACCGGTGACGTGTGCGCACCTCGCACAGCCGCCCTCAAGTTTTCCCGCACACCCGCCGATATCGACTATCATTGCGGTGCAACCACGCGCGTGCTCCTGGGTGCACACAACCATCGGGGCTCGCGCACACACAACCATAGGAGGGCACATCATGCCTGCAGCATCCCGCAGCACCTCAGTCCGTGAGACCACGGACGGCAAGGCTCGCGTCACGGTCCAGCTTCCCGCCGACACGGCGGAGGCCCTGTCACGGATCGGCAAGCTCATGTCCGATCAGCTGTTCAGCGTGGCCAAGGTCCGGATCGACATCAGCCGACCTGATGTCATCAGGTCGCTGGCGGAAACGTTCGAGCAGGTGCAGGCGGAGGCGGCGGCGGAGGCAGCTGCTGAGGCCGCGAGCAAGTCCGAGGGGGGCGATGAGTCGTGAGTCGCTACGAACGAGCCTACGGGCTGGCCCTTGACATGGCCGATGAACTAGCCGACCGTGGCTGGTCGGAGCCCCAGATCCGGCACGAGATCATGCGTATCCATACCTTGCCGTGGGTGAGTGCGGACATGATCGCCACCGACGCGGTGCGTAAGGACAACGTTCGTCGAGCAAGGGCCGACGCGACTCGTGCCGCGTAAGGTGGACCCACGCTGCCCCCTCTGTCACGGTAGGGGGGGCGAGCAGTATGGCGACAGGTGGGTGCGATGCACCTGTGTCTACGGAACGGCCGCACAACGTGCGGCCGTTCGTCGTATCCACTCAATCGGAACCGAGGGCACCGATGAACATCAGGCAGCAACACAGACGCGCGCGGCTCTGCAGCATGGGTTACCGGCCGGAGATGATGGGCTACCACACCGACGGTTCTGTGCGTGTTGTAGTTGCCAAGAAGCTCGACAAAGGGGCACTCCCCTTACTCATCACCCCGGATGGCGGGGTGAAGCCGTGGAAGTACGTCAACAGACCGCACTAGACATCTAGGAGCACACAGTGGCAACACTCATCATCGTCCACGACGCCGACAAAGAGATTGCGACGTTCGTGGACGCAGACACACAACAGGGCTACGGGCCAGCTGTCATCGGCCCCGACGCCGCCCAACTACTGCAGGAGTTCATCGACGCCCTGCCGTTCGACGCCGGGGCGCTCGACTCATACGCTCTCGCGGCCGCGTTTCAGAGCCACGCGGCCAGGATGGCCGGACCGGACGCTGAGGCCGCTTCCGCGCCTCCTGCGCCTCCGGTGGAGCAGATCGGAGATACAGACGTGGCGGGCGGGGACAAGCTCGCTGACGCCACCGCAGCGGCCGCTACGGACGTTCCCGCGCCCCAGCCCGCCGACACCGACCAGACCGCGAGCGCGCCGACACCGGTGAGCGTCGTCGCCTGCCACGCCTGCCAGGGCGAGGGCAAGCTTGACCTAGGCGACGGCCAGGGTCCGGTCACGTGCAACATGTGTCAGGGCACCGGCAAGATTGCAGTGCCCGCATGATCGCCACGCTCACTACCACCCTGGTGCTTATGTTCCACATCGGAGGCCACCACGCTACACGGCCGCACGAGTGGGACACGCTGTACTGCAAGGGCACCGCGTTTAGCGACCGTGTGCAAGGCGGATGGGGGTCCGGACCTGAGGGTGTGTGCACGACAGCGGTGGTTATCGGCTAATGGACCCACTGCAAGGTCCCGGCGCAATTGACCTCAGTAGGCCTCAGGGCCTGGTGCTGCGCCGTGCCTACCTCATCAGCATGTCCAACGTCGAAGTCATCGACGGGGGACTCCACGACCCCAAGTGCAGCAAGCACTTGCGGGTTATCGACATGGCACAGGGCATCGCCTGGTACGTGCCACTCAATGACGCTCAACTCGACTCACTACGGAGTGTGTAACCATGGCTGAAGCAAAGACCGACTCTGCCGCGTGGATTCCCGAGAACGAGGGCGACACCCTTACGGGCACCATCACTGAAGTTGTGCGTGCCTGGTCGGACGCGCGCACCAATGGCGGCAAAAACCCCGACCGAGGGTGGTACCCCCTCATCCGGGTGAAGGCCGACAACGGCAACGTGCGCGACTGGCACGTGTTCTCGGCCGTGGCCGAGAACCGAGTTATGGACAAGCAACCGCTGCCAGGGGAGCGGATCACCGTCACCTATGATGGTATTTCGTCCAAGACACCACCTAAGGGTCAGAACGCGCCTAAGCTGTTCACCCTCACCATCGAGGGGCGCGACCCAGCGGAAGAGGCCAAGAACGTCTATGCCTCCCTCGGCGCGGTGCCGCGATCAACGCCCGTCGCTGACGACGACGAGTTGTCCTACTAGGGGGCACTAGCCGCACTCACGCGCCCCCCGCCGACTGCACATCGGCGGGGGGCGCGGTCGTGAGTGAGGCAGGCAACCAATGGCGAAGCTACCCGCACTCCCATACGTCCGGTCAGGCGTCACACAGGGTTTATCAGGCCGCGCCGCGTACCGCAACTACATCGAGCAGGCGCACGCCAACGACCTCACCGGCATCCGCCTCCAAGACTTCCAACGACTCTACTCACAAACCCTGAACGTCCGCGCCCAAGTCCTGGAGGCGATGAACGCGCCAAAGGATCTCGTGGCGGGCGGCATGGACGTGCCCGTCCGGAACACCGTCAACGCCACCGGATTCGGCCACTGGGTCGGCATCCACCAGCGGACACGCGGCGAGTCGGACTACATCTTCACCCCGTTTCTGGTGAAGTCAAACGCGCCGATGACACCCGCCGCAGCCGAACAGCGAGCTATCGAGTACTTACAACAGGCGCCGGATGTGTATGACCGGGTGACGTTGGGTGTGGTGTATATGGGTGCTGAACAATTCCAACCCGCACAGAGGTAACCATGTTACGTGATGGACGGCACTATTGTGGCATACCGGGATGCAACACACAGATAGGCGGCGGCAACGCGCGCCTATCGTACGCTAGGGGGTTATGCAAGAAGCACTACGATGAGGCCGACTCGCTGAATATGGTGTGTCATGCCATTATCAAGACCTTTCCAGGATCAGTGTGCGAGAGCTTTGGCCTCACGCTGTACACACGTGACGAGTATGATGCGCGTAGTGGTGCGTCGTGACACAACGCATGACGCGAGCGCAGCGTGCAGCGGTCGGCCCCACCGGCGGGAAACCCCTAGTGCAACCCATCCCGCTCACCGCCGCGCAAAACGAGTGTGTACATAGACTCAAACGGGACTTCGGAGCAAAGTACGTCGGCGCACCCCGCAACATCCCGGGCACAGACAACATGGCCGTACCACTCAGCAACGCCGTCAGCAAATCCATATGGGTGTTCGACTATGACGGCAAGTATCTAACACGCTACACACAGAGGGCACTATTCGATGAGCGACACCACGACGACACCACGTGACCCTGCGCACTACCTAAAACCCATCGTCAGCACAAACACGCCACGACGCCTACTGTGGCTCGACTGCGCCATCCGGCCGCAACGCGAACAGGGGCTCATGGTGCAACGATGGGCAGGAGGGGCACTCGGCACAACACACTGGACCTCACGCAAGGGAGAACGTAAAGATGTTACTCAATGGCATGATGACCTGTCAGCACTGTGGCAGCAGGTGGATAGTTTCAGTCACAGCGGGCGACGATGCGTCCTGTGGGGATATGACCTGGCGACTCAACTACGAGTCTCAGGTGCCCTGCACGCACTGCCTAGCCTTGGTTGGACGTTGGACAACATTGTATTGGAGCGTACGTCCGGATGGGCGAGGTTTGTGGACGGTAAGCGATCACTTTTGTGTGTCGATGTCCGCTCTTGGGCACCCGTCGAATTCGGGCACATCGCCCACGACATCGGAGACACCACCCAAAGACTCCGAGGCTTCACCTCAGGACCCGGCTACCTCCCATCCAAACACAAGTGGCGGGTAAGCATCATTCGTGACGCCGCCCTACAGATCCTTGAGTGGATCGAAGCCGAGGGCCTAGGCCCATTCCGGCCCACTGGCAGCGGGCAGTCCTACGTCGCGTACCGTCGCCGGTTCATGCGACACAAATTGCTAGTACACGATGACATCGCGCGATTGGAGGCGGAACGTGCCGCGATGCACACCGGACGGTGCGAAGCGTGGCATTACGGCAAGCTCAGCAACGGACCCTATGTCGAGTACGACATGCACGCCGCCTATTGCACCATCGCCCGAGACTGTGAAGTCCCCACCGTTGCCGTCAGCGAGGTACGTCGGCCGACCAACCGTGGGCTACTCGCGGCCATGCAAACGCATGCGGTCCTGGCCAACGTCACGGTAACCACCAGTGTGCCGTGCGTGCCGACTCGTATGGACGGGCGTACGGTGTGGCCGGTAGGTACGTTTCGCACGTGGCTGTGGGATCCCGAATTGCAGATTGCGTTGGACTATGCGGAGAAAGTGACGGTCAATCATGTCTACAAATATACCCGTGCACCTGCGCTTCAAACGTTCGCAGAGTGGGTGTTGGGGAACATGGCAGATCAAACCCAGATATATGGCCTTGTGCCTCAGCGTGTACTCAAACACTGGTCACGGTGTCTGGTGGGGCGAATGGGCTTACGGTATCGGACCTGGCAGCGGTTCGGGTCATGCGATGAACCGGACCTTCGGCTTGTCACTTACATTGATGTGGATGCGGGGACGAGTACCGACCTTCTCTGTGCGGGTAAAGATCGGTTCATACTCACGGACATGGTGGAGTCTGTAGAGTCGTTGCCGCAGGTACCGTCATGGGTGATGAGTGAGTGCCGACGCCGACTGTGGGAGACAATGACGTGGGTCGGGCCTGACCGGCTGGCGTACGTTGACACCGACTCGATCATTGTCGAAGCCGAGCGGATGGATGATGCCGGGGCACTGCATGACCTAATGTCACAGTACGACTGGCATCGCAAGGGCACCTACCGGCGCATGACAATCCACGGCCCACGCAACTACACGGCCGACACAGACCGACACGTCGCCGGACTACCCCTCACCGCCAAGCAGGTAGCCCCCCTCGAATTCACCGGCCACGTAATGCGGTCAGTCAAAGAATCAATGCGCGCCGGACAACTCGACTGTGTCGCACAGATACCTAGGAGGTTTATACTCGACGCACCCGACCTCAGACGCCAACACCTACCAGACGGACACACCGCACCCTACGAGGTGCAACTACCAACACCGGAGGATTACTAGCATGCAAGGCCACAACGCACACATCCATTTCTTTGACGCAGCAAACTCGCACAATGTGCCGAGTGGTGTCTACGCCGCCGTGCCCGTTGACGGCAGGTTCGCCTGGTCACCCGCCGAGGTGCGCAGGATGCACAAGGTCATCAGATACACCGTTCTCGGCGGCGCAGACGCCGCGCACCGCGCCCGGGGCATCGACATCGAGTTTGGCGACCGCGCTAACGATCCTGACTTCTATGTGCCGTTCCTGCGCGAGCGGTTGCTGCACTACGGTGACGCCACGCCCTATGTCAACCGTTCCAACCGGCCCACGGTCGAGTCACACTGCCGTGAGGCGGGCGTGGACACGCACAAGTTCCTATGGTGGGAGAGCACCCTTGACGGCACCATCATGCAGGACGTGTGGGCCACACAGTTCCAGGGCGGCATACGCGCAGGCTTCGACCTGTCACTGCTGCAGGGTGTCGATAACTTCCACCGACCCTAGGTGGTGAACCATGTATCCGCCCGACCCTCTACCTATCCTGTTCATCCTGTGGATCGGCTGGCGACTCATGAGGATTCACCAGCAATGGGTGGATGAACGACGCGAGAAAGCGACCCGTAGGCTGGTGGTGCCCGTCGAGCCAGGACGAAAGCGGCACTCGCACCGTCGCACGCTGAAGCCCTGGCAGCGCCCACGTTACTAGCACCGTGCCATCATCCTGCACGTCGTGCGCGATGATGTGCGGAAACCACTCACCCCCCGCGACAGGATGCGCGGGGGGTGGTGGCATCATCCACGGCGGCACGCTAAAGGACATCCGCCTAGTGGAAGTTGATTGTCGTACCGGCAGGCATGCCCTTAAGCTCCAGCAAGATCGACGCATCGGTAACGTCGTACCCCATCGCTCGCAGACGGTCATACGCCTGCTGTGGACTGATGATGCCGTCAGCGGCCGCGCTCACCGTCTGCGCCTCAGTCAACGTACGCACTGCCTGACCTCTGACCTTCAACCATGACGCCGCCAGTGCCCGGGCCTGCGCCGCGTCGATACCGGCCGCGATCAGTTGCGTGACTGCCTCCTGTTCGGTGATCCGGTGCGACTGCAGGGCGGCTTCGATGCCGCGTTGTAGGGTGCGTCGCTGTGCCGCCTCCGCCTTCACATCCTGCAGGTCCAGTAGGGCGTCAGCATCGGTCTTGGTAAAGCCAAGCTTGAGTAGGTGGTCCTCGGCCGCTTGGCGCGTGATGAGCGAGTCGGTGTACATGGCCAGGATGTCCGTGCGGGTGAGCGCGTGAGCGGCACTTAGTCGTTCCGCACCCCCGAGCTTGAGTAGGATCTCAGCGTCACTGTCATTGTATCCCCGTTCAAGCAACGCCGTGTGTGCCTCTTGGTGTGTCATCGCCCCTTTACTTAATGCCTGCACGATCAGTCGTTCTGGTATGAGGGTGCGTCCGAGGTCGATCAGCTGGTCAACGTACTTGTCTTTGATATCGGACTCTTTGAACGCCTGTTTCACCTGATCGAGTGTCGCCTGCCCACGGTGATAGAGAGTCATCATCTGTTCGTGCGATGGCGGACGTCCCCACGACTCGACGATGATTGGCCAATGATCGGCGTCCAGTCCGTTCTGCTCCGCGATCTTCGCCCCCTCATCGACTGTCATGTATCCTTCGACTACTGCGCGGGCAGCATCGGCCGTGGTCATGGGCGCAAACCGCAGGTCTAGTACGGCGTCTACCCACTCGTTACGGATACGTGACTGGCGGATAGCACGGGTGAGCCGGTCCTTGTCGATGAGTCCGCGCCGGTACAGAAACAGCATTTCCATGATGCCTGGTGGCTCGCCGGTGTTGTCGATGAGGACCTGCATGTCGTTCTCGGTGATGCCTAGCTGCTTCGCATACCCGTTCATGGTGGTGTCGTCAATGATGCCCCTGAGGTTTGCGAGTGCCAGGTCTGCGCCTGATAGGAACTGTCGGCGCATCGCCTTGAGTGGCCCCCACCAGAACTTGGGGATGCCGTGATGCTGCAAGGCTGCGTTGACATCGTCCTCGGACACTTGGTCTTTGAGCCACATATCCATCACTTCACCCACGGCGGGACGTTCCTGCGCGGCATCCACTAGTGCATCCAAGTGTGTGCCGTCAAGGTTGCCACCGGCTGCCTCACTGCGTGCCTGGTCTTCGCTGATGACCCCCTTAGCGCGGAGCACAGCGGCGGTTTGTGGGTCGAAGATACCGGATTGGAATAGGTCGTTTACGTAGTGGCTCACGTCCTCGACGGCCGGTTGCATTAGTTGTAGTCCGACGCTGCCCCAAATCCATCCCATGCCAAAGGCGCGTGCCTCGTGGTTCGCGTTACCGTCGATGGCGTCCAGAGGGCCGAGTGCCACACCGGCTATCTCGCCCACTACCGGCAACGCTGTGATGATACTGGTGATGATCTTGACGAGTGATTCGATGTCCCCGAGTGTGCCTCCGTGCGCCGCGTCGCCACCGGCTACGGCGATGGCTTTGAGTTCGCCTTCGCTGTCTTTGATCGCCTGCGCGATAGCCTTACTGAGAACGTCGGCGATGTCGTCAATTGGGCGTGTCATTTACTCGCCGTTCACCACCCATCTGAGTATAGCCTCCCACACTAAGTTAGTATCGTCGGTCCATGAGTCAACCAACATGAGTGAGAGAACGTCGCGTTCCTGCGTGTGCGCCTGCGACCCGAGCCACGCGACCAGCGGACGGACGATGTAGGGTGCCCAGAACTTGCCGAAGTCCGCCGGGTGCAATAACCACTGGTGATAGCGATTGAGTGTCGACGTGGGCCAGGTCTTGAACCACCTATCGAAGGCGCGCCAACGTCCAAGCTCAGGGTCAACGGTCTTGTGTCGCCACGTGTCAATCTGCCCCCGCCAACCCATCAGAAACTTGATCTGATGTTCATGCGTTGCGAGCGTATGCCGAATCGGGTCAACCCATGTTGTGACCACATATCCCGCCAGCCACGATAGTGAGTGAGGGATAACAACGGTGTAAGTGTGTCGTGTGATGTCGTTGACATCCTGCCCCACGGCTTCCGCCTGGGTCGCGGCTTCAGTGGCGGCGGTGACCGCCAGGTTGGCCTCACGGTCAGCGTGGTCTAGCGCGTCGTTGATCATCAGGAATCCGGCGCGGATGTTGATGAGCACTGCTGACAGGTCATCGAATGTGACGTTCGCCCCACCGGCGTTACCTGACAGCGCGTCGAGCGCTTCACCTACTCCGATGAGTCCGCCTACGCTCATGGTGCCTACCCTTCGACGGGCGGCGGGTTGGTGCCGAGGTTCATCACGTGGTGAATGTGCTTGCGCTCATGGTGAATGAGCGTATGGACGTTCTGGGCGTTCAGGTGTGTCGCCGGGAGCTTGACGTGCGACTGCACGCCGCTGTCGTCCTTGTAGTGCACGGTCCACGTGTCCACAAGATCACCCTGGTCGTTGGGTTCGGGGCGTTTAACCATGCCGGTGACTTCATATCCCGGTGTGATCGGATCAGCCATTATCCTACCTCCTAGTCGGACTTCTTGACGAACGTGGTTTTCTGCGCCCACTTCAGAGCGGCATGCGAGTGTGAGTGCGCACGAGTCGACCCGCGCTGTAGCTGAACAAACCCGCTGTAGAACGAGTCGCCAAAATCGTAGGCTTGCGCACCGGATTGCACGTCGATGACGGGCAGGCCGGTGGTGCCACTCACTCCAGGTTGCGGCTCGCTGCTCACTCCGGGGGCGGGTTCTCCGGATTGCATGTACTCGGGGAACGTCCCCACCACCTCTGACCCGACGATACCTCCAGGGCCACCCAACCGCTTGATGAGGTTACTAAAGGCAATGCCGGGGCGTGTGGATGTGCCCTCACGGTAAGGCCCGTCATGGTACCGGTAATAGGTCCACGCCTTGCCGTTGCCTGCCGCGAAGCCGATCTCGATGCCGTAACGCCACCCGCTGATAAGGTCACACACTCGTGCCCCACCCCTGATCGCTTCGCGTTCGCGCACAACAGGATCAATCCCTTCCGCGTAATACACATACACACCCTCCAGCTCACCAGGTTGGGTGATCTTATACTCAAGATAGTTACCGTATGGTTGCCACGCCTGACCGCTCACGAACGTCACCACACCGTCAGCAATGGCCGTTAGATAACCGGTGCCGCTGTAGTCTACCCCCTGGTCAATACGTTCCGGTGTCACCTTCGCGTGTGCAAGCGGGTTGAAATAATCCTGCACCGTAGGCGACGTCGTCGGTCCACGCTCGCCACCCGCCGCCTGGTTCACGGCAACGCCGTGCGCTGGGTGTAGCGGCTTGCCGTCCTGACGCCTTATCTGGACGTGGAACTGGCCGCCGTGAGTGTCAAGGCCAAGGTCAGCGAGCGTTTGCGGGTACAAACCCATAACTGGGTGGAACGACGACCCTGCACCGACATCCTGTTTGACTGCACCGACCACCTTGCCGTTGGCCGGATTGCGTATGTACAGACCAGTGAGACACGGTAGATCGCCAAGCGCTCTGAAATCAAAGTGTGGGCCTTGCGGGTTGGTTGACAGTTCACTGTATCCGCGCGGCTCGATAGCGCGGCATGCTCCCTGCCCGCCGAGCACTTCACGTGACGCGACCACATTCCACCACTGCACCGTTGCCTGCTGTGTGGGCCTGGTGTGTGCGGGGGCGTTGCGGTTCGCTGTGGCCTTGACCGCTCGCGCGGGCGCTCGCGCACCAGCCTTCCCGGCGGGCCTGGTAGCGGCCTTCGCGGCTGGGCGCGCTCGCGGCGTTTCCGGGGCCTTCCGGGGCGTCTGAGCCGGTTTGGTAGCGGGCCTGGACCTGGGTGCCGGAACGGCTCGCGGCGCGGCAGCGGGCCTTACAGCGGCGGGGCGCGGCGGCGGCGCGGGACGCGGCGGCGGCGGCGGGGCGGCTGGTCTAGGCGGCGGGCGTCTGGCGGCTGGCATCAGGATCCGTGCTGCGTTTGTTGGCACCCACACTACCAGCCACGTCGTCCAACCGTGACTCTAGATAGTCAAGCCGCTGGTGTTGTCGCACATCGGCTTTGCTTTGAATGTGCGCAACGACAAGGGCGAACATGCCGGTTACGATGGCGGACACGAGTACGAGTATCAGCGCTCGTAGAAATGTCACATCGAGTAAGGCTGCGGTGATGCCGATGGCGAGTGACTTAACCGCCACGAACACCACCATTGACTTGTAGAACAGTGCGGATGTTGTGGGTGTTATCACCCTAGTTGGTCGTGTTTGTGCCATTGATCGCCGCTCCACCGTGATACCCGGTGATACCGGCAATGATCGGAATGCCGACATTGGGGTCCAGTTTGTTGATCGCGATGAGAACGAACAGTCCGACGATGGCAACGATGGGCGTGAGGTACCCCACGACCGTCTGGACCGTTGTGCTAGCGCCCTGCGGGGGCGTGGTACGAGTGGGCTGTGTGGGTGACCCTGTTGACATAGTTAGGATGCTCCTGTGTTTGAGGCTACAAGTGATAAGTCGTATGTCATCGCTGCCGCCGATGTGTTGTAGATATGTGCCCTGTTGCTCCCGCAAGGTAATACTACGACAGTGTTATATGAGCCTATCGGCTGGATGTTGACCGACGTAGTGAAATCCCATGTCCCCCCTTCGGTGAAGGTTTCTACCGCCACTTCGAATTGCTGCGTGGTTGACGCAAACAGCGTAGCGGGGCCTGCGTAGTTGTCCACCACGACGGCCGCTATGTTTGAGTTAGCCGCTAGCGCTGCACCTTGAATGTTTATGAGTAAACTTTGACGCGGCACCATTTCCGACACAAACTCGCGGTTTGAGGCGAACATAGCGGAGGTTATGTTCGTCGCGTTCCCGCCAAACGGTTCATACGCCAACCTAACAAACGGACCCATGTTGACTAGCGCTAGTTGGAACGTCGGCATTCCGGCGGCAAGGACAATGTCGCGCTCACCGACGACCGTTACCCCGGCATCGTCCGCATACCACTGCGCCACGAGCGTGACGCTGTTTACCCCTACACCTACTTGTATGCACGACCGCGCGAAACGCGACACATCAAGGATGGGCGATAGTTGAATAGCGCCACTGCCTACCACATTCACAGGCCACAACACGCCCGTGTCATAGTTGTCAATACGCTGCCAGTCGGGGTATCCCCTGACCGGCGCGGCAACAAGTGGGCTCATGGCGCTATGGTCCGCCCAACGCGGCCACGGCAGCCGCCATCACCTGATCGCTGGTCGGCGGCGGCGCAGCACTGCTACCGGGTGTGTCCGGCAGATTATCCCCCTCAAAGATCACCTGCCATACATGAGCGATCAAATCAAGGTTGCACATGAACACTGACCACGTGACCCCGTTGGGGTAACTGGACAGGTCAAAGGGGAACGTCCAGTCATTGCCGCTTATAAACGCATTCTCGTTGGCGGGTATCACGACGTTGTGTCCGAAGGCCACGCCAATCCCGGTGAGCCCCGAGTGCCCATCGGGTATGGTGATGGTGACCTTGCGGGGTATGATGGGGTCCATGCCCGCTAACAGAAACTCGGCGGGCGCGGTGACTGGTGTCTGCGCAGGGCACGACGGTGCCCATGCGTACACATTATCGGGCACGGACCCGCCGCTAGTAGTCGGCGCGCAGTGACGCCGTGTTCGCGGTCCCGTTCACCGTCGCGCCGGTCTGCTGCATAGTCAACACGTACTGCTGACCAGCAACGTCGACGTTCTGCGTGTCGCGCCACTGCACGCCTAGGACTGTGCGTGCGGCAGCGGCGAGCGCCACCGGTCCAAACGTGGCCAGTAGTATACCGGTCTGGTCGGCCCCTCGCCGCAGGCGGAGGGTCACGGCTGTTCCGGTGGCGCCCTCAGTGACATCTACCTCCCCGATCAGGTCAACGGGGCTGCCTGCTTGTACGGTGATGCCAGGGAGGGCGAGCACCACGGATTCCAGGGCGAGGTTTCCTGCTATTGCTGTTCCCTGCGTTGCTGTGCGTGCCACGTGTTACCTCCAATAGATGACGCCTTCAACCGACCCTGCCACGACCTCAAGAAACACCTTACCTGTGGCCACTTCGATGCCTTTCCCCATTGGAGGGAAGAAGGCGAAGCCGTTGGCGGCGAGTCCGAGGGGTGCGATAACCTCACCGATGGCGGCGGACCCATCGCGCAGTCTGATCGTGGCGGCGGCCGCGCCTGTTGTCTCGCGTATCGCCCATCCGGTGATGGCGCGTACATCGCCACCAAGTATACCCTTATTGCCCGTGACGGCACCGGTGCCAGGGTAGGCAATGTCGGTCTTCTTATGGGCGAACGATTCGGTGTACCCTTCTGAGCGCTCGGCTGGGTCGCTGAGGAAATTGCGGATGTGATGTTCTAGTTCACCCTCAGTGACAACTAGCACCGGCATCCGTGCCGGTGCGTTGTCACCTCCGGTGCGTGTGGCGCTCACGCCCTTACCCGGGCAGGGGGGTCTTCAACTGTGCCAGGTTAACCGACACGTTGAACGTGGTGGTTGTGGCCTGCGCCACCACGTCACACAGGACCGCGCCGACGTTCGCGCTGTTGATCACCGGGATCGTGGGCGCGTTCTGGTTCGCCTGTGACAAGCTGACGAACCATGACGACGTTAGTTCCGTCTGGTTATACAGCGGACCTCCGACCCTAAGGTTGCCGGTGTCGGCACCGCGAATCCCAAACGTGCACCCGGTGGTGCTGCACTCGTAGCCGAGAACCGCATAGTCCATGTTGCGGACTAGCGTGTCGAACGATGAGTTGAGCGCCACCGCGCCGCCGTAGTTGAAGGCGGTGCCGGATGACACGGGCGCGACCTGCACGCTCGTGAGGTTCTGGATCAACGGCTCGACCTCCGACCACGAGTGCAGTCGTGCACTGATGCCGGGGAGGTTCTTATAGTAGAGCAGCAGCGAGCCGCCATCGACCTCGGCGGCACCGCCTGTCACCTCCACTATGATGTTGTCCTGTGAGAACAACCGCTGCGACGGCTGCAGTCCTATGAGGGGTCGCGGTGTGCTTGCGGGCGGCTGCAGGCGGATGTTCTGCGACTGATCGTGCATGCGCGGTGAGCGAATGCGGGCCAGTAGGTTCGTCGTGGTGAAAAACCACGCATTCCATAGCTGGATATCGGCCGCGACGTCGGTGGAGCGCACTTGGTAGCTGTCGCCGCTGTTTGCGGTCAGCTGCGTGATGGTGGCTCCGGGGTTGGTTGCCTGGCCGGTGAGGACTTCCATTGCGGCACCCATCAGTAACCGCCTTCCTCGCGTTGCTGGTCGGTGGGTTCATCGTGGGTGATGAGGGCGCGGAGCTTGTCCGCACCGGCCGTATCGCCGTGCTCTTCCGCGTACTTGACGGCAGCCTCATGCGACTCGTGGGCGTGCAGCGTGCCATCCTGCCACGCCTGCACGATGTCCTCGGGTGAGCCGAAGGGGCCGTGTCGGTGTGCGTGCACGGTGTGTCGCGTGCCGTGCACGTCGTCGAACGTCACCTGTTGCAAGTCCGGGTGAACGTCGAGTGTGCGGTCGAGAACGCCGAGTGTCACTGCGGCGTCCTTGTGTTCGATGATGCGTGTCATGTCAGGTCACCGACGTCCTACGACGTGGGGCGCTGGTAGTTGCGCATGCCGCGCATCATCGCCAGGGCACGCTGTTCACGTGCGGCCGGTGTGTCGTCGGGCATGTTGCGCACCTGATCGCGAACCTGATCAATGAACGGCAACAGACTGTTCATTGCCGTGGTAAACTTCGGCTGCTTGGCCTGCGCTCCCTGCGCAACGCGGTTGATACCGTACTCGGTCATCGCGGCTTTCCACGACGACAGGCTCACGGCCGCGACGTTACGCGCCCACTTCTGCTGCGTGGCGGGGTCCTGCAAGGAGTTTATCCACTTCTGTGCCTTGCTTGCAGCGGCCTGACCGGGTGCGACGCTGACGCGGTTGACGCCATCGGTCATGTCCTGCACGCTGTTCTGCAAGCCGCGCAGCCATTTGTCGCTGACTTGCTGCGCTGTTCCGTGAGCCATGCTCAACCCTCCGTTTGTGTGTGTGAGCACGCGCGCCGCACACCCGAGGATAGAGCGAGCCGGGAATGTTGAACGCGCGTGCTCATTGTTCGCTCTGCATTCTCGCGTACGCATAACGCACAGAGCAACCCTCACCACCCCACCCCCACCCCCCCGGAAGGGTGGTGCGGGTATAATCGTGGGATGCCCCAACGACCAAGCCGCTGCAAGCGCTGCCACGCGTCCGGCGAGGATCACCTCATCAGCTACCGAGGGCTCTGTGCAGCGTGCAGCGAAGCCGCGATGACCGCGAACTGGAGCGGGTTGCGCGATCGAAGCACGCCCGAGTACGCCCGATGGTGGGCCGGGTGTCTCGCCGCAATCGAGCGCGGGGCCAGCGCGGCACCACACGACGACTAGACAGGCCACAACAGCGCACGGCCGCGCTCGACACCGGGGGGCACTACGGCGGAGCGCGGCCGCCCGGTCACCGT
>Ga0134128_10005898_pt1 | contig 14853 bp, 13 predicted proteins | sample KB31754_FD_96462 | JGI IMG/M metagenome (GOLD analysis project Ga0134128, IMG submission 96462) | Terrestrial soil microbial communities with excess Nitrogen fertilizer from Kellogg Biological Station, Michigan, USA - KB3-175-4 | ecosystem: Environmental > Terrestrial > Soil > Unclassified ... | reverse complement strand
GCTGCTTCCACAAATTCCAGACGCGTTCGAGCACGGCGAAATTGATCGTATCGGCCTTCGCCCCTTCCTCGGCGCTGAGATAGGTGATCTCGGTGCCGAGCCCGATCGCCTGGGATTGCAGGCGCGCGTCGACGTCGGTGTAATAGGCCCGGAATACGGCGACCTTGACGTCGGGTCCGACCGTAACGTCCCCGTGCCCTCGCATCAGCACGACGGATTTGTCCGACAGCGTCCGCGCCAGCGATTTTCCGATGCCGCTGTCGCGCACCAGCATGTCGGTCTGGCCGAACTCCCTTGCGATGTCCCAGACCGGCACGCCGGCCGCGAGGAAGCCAGCGTTGTGGAACAGCGCGCGCAGGGGAGTCTTGCTGACGGAGAACGGGATCACGCCCGGCGAATGCGTGTGCACGACCGCCATCACGTCGGGGCGCGCCTTGTAGATCTCCGCATGGATGAAGCGCTCGAGGAAGACCGGTCGGCCGCGGGCGTCGACCGCATTGCCGTCGAGGTCGAACTCCATGATGTCCTCGGCGGTGACCAGCGCGGGCGCCAGCGACCGCGACATCAGGAAGTGCGAGGCATTGCTGGGGTCGCGGGCGCTGACATGGCCGAACGCGTCGACCACGCCGAACTCGGCAAGGATGCGGCTTCCGACGACGATGTCTTCGAGCAGGGCCGGCGGGACGTTGACCGGTGGGCCGGAGTTCTGCGCAAATGCCAGGGAGGCCGATAAAGTGAGGCTGGCGAGGGCGAGGGTGGTTCGAGCCATCATTCTCGTCCTCCCGGCGAAGCGTTACTTCAGCGTCTTCAGGTAAGCCACGACGTCGTCAACGTCTTTCGGCTCGCTCATGCCGCCATAGGGCATGCGGTTGCCTTTCACCCTGGCCTGGGGATCGCGGATATAGGCGCGTAGATTTTCGTCATCCCAGACCAGGTTGGCGCGCTTCATGGCGTTCGAGTAGCGGAAGTCTTCCAGTGCGGCCGCCTTGCGGCCGAACACGCCTTTCAAATTTGGGCCTAACGCGTCGGCACGCTCCGTGTGGCAGGCGGCACAAGGCGCAAACAGCGCCTTGCCATGCTCGGCATCGGCCGCGCTGGCGGTCGTCGCAGGCGCGATCAGGAGAGCTGTCCCCGCGACAATCGAGACGCGAATGCGCATCAGTTTTCCCGGCATCGTTTTTCCCGTCATGCATGCACCAGCGGGCCGGGGCTCTTCAGATATTTTTCGGTGATCGCCTTCGCCGACCAGTAGGCCAGCGCGCCGAGCGTGCCGGTCGGATTGTAGCCGTGCTGCTGCGGAAAGACCGATGCGCCCTGGACGAACAGATTATGCGCGCCCCAGGCCTGGAGATAGCGGTTTACCGCGCTGTTTCCGGGATCCGATCCCATCATGGTGCCACCGGTGCAATGGGTCGATTGATACGGCACGATGGTGAAATTCTTCGGCCGGTTGTGCACCTCGTAATGGGTCGGCTTCATCGCCTTGATGACGCCTTCCATCTTCTCGACGAGGTAGCGCGACATCTTGTGGTCGTTCTCGGTGGCGTTGTAGGTCAGCCGCACCAGCGGCCGGCCCAGCGCGTCCTTGTAGGTGGGATCGAGGTCCATGAAATTGTCGCGGTGGGCGTAGACCGAGCCCTGTGTGTTGAAGCGGGTATTGCAGCGGTACCATTTCGCTTCCGCCTGTTTCCAGCCCACGCCCCAGCGCGGCTCGCCCTTGGGCAGCACGCGCCCTCCGATCGGCGGTGCGCCGCCATTGAGGCAGGCGATGTAGCCGCCGCCGAAGAACCCGAGATTTGAATGGTCGAAATTCTCGCCGTTGAAATCGTCGATGGCCGTGGCCATTCCCGGCGCACCCATGAACGGGTTGAACTCCCGCCCTTCGAAGAACGCTTCGCCGCCGGCCTCGAACTGGTAGCAATAATTCTTGCCGACCACGCCTTTGCCGGTTTTGGGATCGTATGCCTCGCCGATGCCGGCGAGCAGCAATTGCTGGGTGTTGCCGAACACGAAGGACGACAGCACGACGAGGCCTGCGGGCTGCTCATATTCCTCGCCGGTCTTCATGTCGGTATAGACCACGCCGGTGACGCGGCTGGCCTGCTTGTCGTAGAGCAGCTTCGTCACGAAGACGCGCGTGCGCAGCTCGAATTTCGGCTCGATGCGCAGCACCGGCATCACGTTGACGTTGGGGGAGGCTTTCGCGTTCGCCTCGCAGGCCGTGCGATTGCAGTGGCCGCAATATTCGCAGGCGCCGAGCGTGATCCCTTCCGGATTCACGTAAGGCGCGCTCGACGTCGCGGTCGGGACCGGAAATGGATGATAGCCGAGGCTTGTCGCGGCATCGCGGAAGATCGCGGGTCCAATGCCGGTTTTGACCGGCTTGTTGGGATAGTCTTCGCTGCGCGCGCCTTCGAAGGGATTGCCGCCCGCGATCGGCTTGCCGCGGAGATTACCGGCCTGGCCCGACACGCCGCAGAGCTTGTCGAAACGATCGTAATGCGGCTCGAGCTCGTCATAGCTGACCGGCCAGTCCTGGATGGTCATGCTTTCTGGAATGGACTTGGCGCCGTATTTCTCGGCGAGCGCGCTCTTGATCCGGAAGTCGGTCGGCAGGAAGCGCCAATGCAGCGCGCCCCAATGGATGCCGGTGCCGCCGACGCCCTCGCCGGGCAGGAAGGCGCCGAAGCGCCGGACCGGCAACGCCAGCTCATCCGGCGTATTGCGGAAGCTGATCGTGTCGATGGAGTTGTCCTGCATCAGCTCGAGCCGCACTACATAGCGCAATTCGTCGCGGAGCCGCGTCAGCGTGAACTCTTCGGCCGGATTGCGGTCGGGGCCGCGTTCGAGCCCGACGACGTTGAGGCCGGCCTTGGTGAGCTCGCGGGCCAGGATCGCGCCGGAAAAACCCATGCCGATCACGAGCGCGTCGATTTCCTTCAGCTTGGTTGCCATCGTCGCCCCCTCAAGAGAAGTCGGCGATCGATTGCGGATCCGCGACATAACGTTTGTTGCGGTAGGCATCGATCTTGTCGGCATAGGTGGCGGGCAGGCCGGGGAAGCCGAGCAGCTTCCAGCCGACCTTGTCGCGGTTGCCGCCATAGATCGGATCGGAAAAGAAACCGGCCATGGTGATGCCGTGGAGCTGGGTGAAGAAGGCGCGCGCGTTGAAGTGTTCAAACTCGGCCTTGCCTTCTTCCATGGCCTTCAGCGCCGCGACGCGGTCTGCCGCATTGAGCCGGTCAAACTCCTTGCCGCCGTAGGTCTTGCGGGTCCACGAATTGGCCGCGGTGATCCCTGCGGCGAAGAATTCGCGCGGCGTCAGCGCGAGCTGGTAGCCTTGCTCCGGCTTGCCCTTCATGAAGGGACCGGTGCGATACATTCTTGCGCCGCCACCCCAGGCGCTGCCGAGCTGGCGGTCGATGAAGATGGCGACGCCGCAATCGCTGCCGGAAGGTGAGAGCTCGTCGGCCGGGATCAGCGTGTCGACGGCCGCGACGATGAACGCGGCTTCCAGGGCGGTGAGGGTGACGAAGGGCTCCGGCTCCTGCGCCGGTGGCGTCGCCTGAGGGGAGGCGGCCGCGGGTTGCTGCGCTTCCACCGGTTCGGCAAGGCCGGCCGCCAGTGCGGTTCCGGCGAGCCCGGCGCCAAGCAGGAATTTGCGCCGCGGAACAGTATCCTCCGACATTGAAGCCTCCCTTTGCCTGCCGACGGCTTATGCGCTGCGCATCTTGCGTGTGGGGCTTCGGCGCGGACCCCTTGCAGCTTTTGCCCGAACGATACCTTAGGGTTGTAGATTAGCGGAAGAGGCATTGCGAGCACGGCAGCAATTCCCTTCTGCGATATCGGCGGCCTCCTTCTTGAAGGACAGGCGCTAGGATGCGGCTACAGAAAAGAGGAAAACGCATGATGAAGGCCTTCTCGCGCCGCGCCGTCCTGTTCATTGGCGCGGCCATGATGCTGCCCAGTTTGGCCGCCGCGGAGAATTACCCCTCGCATCCCGTCAAGATCGTCGTGCCGTTTCCTGCCGGCGGCTCCAACGACATCATCGCGCGCATCCTCGCCCAGAAACTTTCCGAGCGGACCGGGCAACAGTTCTTTGTCGAGAACCGCGGCGGGGCCGGCGGCAATATCGGTGCGGAGGCCGTCGCAAAAGCGAGCCCGGATGGTTACACGCTGCTGGTCACCGCGCCGCCGCCGCTGACCACGAACGTCGCGCTCTACAAGAACCTGCCGTTCGATCCGGCCCGGGATTTCGCGCCGGTCGCGCTGCTCGCCACGGTGCCGATCGTGCTGATGGTGCATCCGTCATTGCCGGTGAAGAATGTGCGGGAGCTGGTCGCGCTCGCAAAATCGAAGCCCGGCACGCTCAATTTCGGCTCCTCGGGAATCGGCTCGACCAACCATCTTGCCGGCGAGCTTCTCAAGCGTCTGACCGGGATCGACATCGTGCACGTGCCCTACAAGGGCGCGGCGCCTGCGATGAACGACCTGATCGCGGGCCACATCCCCATGATGTTCGACAACATGCCGGCGGTGCTGCCGCAGGTGCAGGGCGGCGCCGTGCGTGCGATTGCGGTTGCGGGCGCGAAGCGCGCTTCCGCGCTGCCCGACGTGCCGACGGTCGCCGAGCAGGGCGTGGAGGGTTTTGAGGCCTTTTCCTGGTTCGGTCTGGTCGCCCCCGCCAAGGTGCCCGCGCCCGTGCTCGAGACGTTGCAGCGCGAGGTCGAGGTGATTTTGAGGATGCTGGATGTCCGGAAGCGGCTGGCTGAGCTTGGCGCCGAGCCCGGCGCCATCGCCGGTGTCGAGCTTGGCAAATTCCTCGCCGACGACACCGCGAAATGGACCAGGATCATCCAGGCATCGGGCGCGACCGCGGATTAAGCTTGGGCCGGCTCGAACGCGAGCGAATCCGTTATGAGCAACCGTCGACCAGCACGAGGTTGCTGGTGGTGGTTCGGTGCCGGATTGCGAGAAGGTCCTGAAATTCCGGATCGGTCAGGAAAGCATTCGCGTTTTCGCGGGCGGGAAATTCCAGTATGACCATTCTTTCGGGCCGCCAATCGCCCTCCATTGGCGTGGGTTCGGCGCCCTGAACGATGTACTTTCCGCCATGCTTTTTGATGAATGAAGGCACTTTGTCGACGTACTCCCTGAACGATCCGAAATCATGGATCGTCAGGTCGAGCACAAGATAGGCTTTCATGGCTGACGATCCTCATTTCGCGCGTCTCGTGCCAGTCTTCTTGCCGGCCATGGCGGGCGCGGGTTTCGATGGTTGCGGCGATGTGCCGAACACGCCCGCATTGTCCTCTTTCAGCGCATGCTCGACGCAGCCCTGGATGTGCGAGATCATGATGGTCTGCGCGCGCTTGAAGTCGCGCACAAGGGCTGCCTCCAGCAGCGCCTGATGCTCGCGCGCGGCGACCTCGCCGCGGAACACGACCGTGATCATCTGGTAACGAAGATAGCGGTCATAGGCCGCGGCGTGGGCCGCGAGCAGCACCTCCGATCCGCAGGCGGAGATCAGCGAATGGTGGAAATCCCAGTCGCATTGCTTCCACAATTCCTGGTTCTGGCGTTGTCCCTCCAGCATGCGCTTTTCCAGAACGGCAAGCTTGTGGTGCGCCGAGACCACGCGGCCCTCCCAGTCGAGATCGCCCGCGGCAAAGGATTGCTGGAGCGCATGGTTCTCGAGCAGAAGCCTGAGTTCGGCGACCTGCCGGAAATCGTCCGCCGAGACGGGGGCGACCTCAAAACCGCGCTGGCCCTCGGCCACGATCAGTCCCTCGGCGCACATCCGGTTCAAGAGTTCGCGCAGCGTGGAGACCGAGGTGCCATAGCTTTCGCTGATCTTTTCCAGCCTGAGCTTCTGGCCGGGCGCCAGCACGCCGAAAATGATGTCCGACCTGATCCGGCGATAGGCGGATTCTCCGATCGTCTCATGGGGCTGGGTTTTGGTCAGCAAGGGCGGCCTCTGGGTTGACCGGGTTCTAGCATATTCGCATCCCATCAGGTTCAGTCTGCGCGCTTCCTCAGCGCGTCGTCCAGGCGTCCGGCCGCATCCATCGCCGCGCGCCAGCCGAAAACGATCGCCGGTCCAATCATGGTGCCGGGACCAGGATAGGTGCCGCGGAAGATCGAAACCGCATCGGTGCCGACGGCGTAGAGGCCTTTCAGGGGGGTGCCGCCGGCATCCAGCACACGCCCGTTCGCATCGGTGCGCAGGCCCGCGCTGCCGGCGAGGTCGGTCGGCCAGACCGCCACCGCGAAGTAGGGGCCCGGGCCGATCCGGCGCAGGCACGGGTTGGGCTTGTTGTCGGGATCGCCGTTGAAGCGGTTCAACGCACTGGTGCCGCGGCCGAACTCTTCATCGACGCCGGTTGCGGCAAAGCGATTGTAGTGCTCGACGGTACGCGCCAGCGCATCGGCATCGACGCCGATCTTCGCCGCGAGGCTTTCGATCGTGTCGCCTTCTTGAAGATAGCCGGCCTTGATGAAGCGATCGAGCTTGCGCGTACCGGGATGGATCAGGCCGAGACCGTAATCCGCAATGAAGCTGCGATCGCAGACGAGGTGCGCGGGCACGCTTGCGGCCAGCCGGTTCGAGCGCAGCATCGCATCGACAAAATCGTGGTACGAATTGGCTTCATTGACAAAACGCTTTCCGGTCTTGTCGACGGCCAGCAGACCTGGCTTGGCGCGGTCGAGCAGGATGTGAGGAAACACCGAGAGCTCGCCGTTTGCCTGTGTCATCATCGAGCTCGGCATCCACAGTGCCGGGCTTTCCAGTTGCTGCTCGATCACGCCGGAGGCGCGCTCGCCGGCCAGGATGCCGTCGCCGGTGTTGGAGGCAGGCGCCAGCGATGTGCGGCGGGCCTGTTCCGGGAACAGCCGCTCGCGCAGCGCCTCGCTCCAGCCGATGCCGCCGGTCGCGAGCACGACACCCTTGCGGGCACGAACAGCGCGCTTACCCTCGGGCGAAAGCAGAATAGCGCCAACGACTTCGTTGCCATCCTTCACCAACTCTTCGAGGGCAGTTTGGTAGCGGATATCGACCGCTTGCCGCTTGAGATCGTGGAGCAGCCGCGCGACCAGGGCGTTACCCATGATCAGGCGCGTGCCACGCCGGTAGCGCAACCGGTCGAAGGCCTGCCTCGCCAGCAGCTGCGTGGCATGGGCGAAATTGGCCCATGAGCGAAACGGATGCAGCAGCGGCGCGATGTCGTTCTTGCCGACCATCATGCCGCCGAGCACGGTGAACTCGTGCCGCGGCGGCCGCACGCGGTCGAAATCGGCGCCGAGCTTCCGCCCATCGAAGGGAGCGGTGCCGAGCGCGCGGCCGCGGAGTGCCGCGCCGGGCAGGTCGCGATAATCGGGGTGAAGGGGCGGCGGCACGAAGCTGACAAGGCTTCGCTTTTCGAGATCGTCGAGTACGGCCGGTCCGCTCGCCAGATAGGCGTCGAGCCGCCCGTCGCCGGCGTCCTTGCCGAGCATCGCGGCGAGATAGGTCTTCGCTGCCTCGATCGAGTCCGGAATGCCGGCGGCCTCGCTCTGCCGGCTGCCGGGGATCCATACCGTGCCTGCCGACGTCGCTGTCGTGCCGCCGACCACGTCCGATTTTTCGCAGAGAATGACCCGAAGCCCCTCCAGCGCGCCGACCAGCGCCGCGGTCATGCCTGCAGCACCGGCGCCGATCACCAGGAGATCGGTCTCGAGATCGAAGCCGCGGTCGGGTGGAAGCATCAGGTCTCGTTTCGCGTCAGGTCTCGCTTCGGATCAGGCCTTGCCGGACTCCTTGCTTGACTTGGCCAGCGCCGCGATCGCGTCGATCGCAAGCACGTAGCCGTTCGCACCCAGCCCCGCGATCACGCCGGTGACGCCATGCGACATCAGCGACTTCTGGTACATCGGTTCACGCTTGTGGATGTTGGTGATGTGGACCTCGACCTTCGGCCCGTCGAACATCTTCAGCGCGTCGAGCAGCGCGATCGAATGGAACGAGAATCCGGCCGGATTGATCGCGACGCCGATGTTCGTGCCGCGCGCCTCGTGCAGCCAGTCGATCAGGGTCGCTTCGGAATTGGATTGGCGGAAGTCGACCCCGAGGCCGTGCTTCTTTCCCTGCTCGATGCAGCGGCTCTTGATGTCGTCGAGCGTGTCGTGGCCGTAGATCTCGGGCTCGCGCACGCCGAGCAGGTTCAGATTGGGTCCGTTGAGGACCAGGATCGTATCGGGCATCCGTTTTCTCCCCGCGGTCAGAGGCGGTTCGGCCCGCCATCGATTGATGGCTCAGTAACCATCTGGTGTTTTGTAAATCAACTGGTATTTTAGAAATCATATGAGGTAATCAATTCATAACGAAAACCCAAATCAGGGATCAAGGAGGTAATCCATGTCGCTCCTGGGCAAAGCTGCCGTCGCCATGTGGTGGAACGTCCGCCCGGAGCAGCGCGTGGAATTCGGCGACTGGCATTCGCATGAGCATTTTCCGGAGCGGATGGGTATTCCCGGCTTCCGGCGCGGCTCGCGCTGGACAAGCATCCTCGATGCCGATGGCTTCTTCGTCCTCTACGAATTGGAGACGTATGAGACGCTGACGTCTGCGGCCTATCTCGATCGGCTCAATCATCCGACGCCGTGGTCGACCAAGATGATGCCGCATCACCTCGACATGGTGCGCAGCCAGTGCCGCGTCGCGGCGAGTTTTGGCGGCGGTATCGCGACTGCGCTCGCGACCATCCGGCTTGCGCCGCGGGTGGGGGAGGAGGAGCGCCTCAAGGCGGCTTTAATCGACGCGATCGAGGATGTTCCGGTTACGCCGGGACTGACCGGCGCGCATCTCCTCGTCACGGACACGCCGCAGACGAGCAGGCCGACAACCGAGCAACGCATCCGCGGCGCCGATGCCGTGGCGGACTGGATCGTGCTGCTGTCCGGCTACGAAGGAGAAGCCGTCGAGGAGGCCGTGGCAGCGAAGCTTTCGGCCGCCGAGCTTCATCGCCTCGGCGCGCAGCAGAAGTTGATCGCAGGCCGATACAGGCTTGGCTACACCATGACGCCGCTTGATCTTGCTGACTGATATTCGCGTCAGGCGCCTAAGATGAGCGCGTAACCTTTTTTCCGGTCACGAGGCCTTCGAGGCTGCTCAGCCTTTGCTTCGCCAATTCGCCATGTAGTTGTTGAATTTTCTGCGACTCGGCCACGAAGGTCTCGTAGGCCTGCTTTGCGAATTCGTTTTGAAGCTGGAAAGCCTTGTTGAAGGACCGCACGCCCGCGAGTTGCGCGAAGAACGAACCGGTCTGTTCGAGCGACTTCGCCGCGTAGCTGCCATAGGCATTCGCGATGGTCTGGGCGCTGACCGGCTGCGCGGATTCCGCAGGCATCGCGGGCGCAATCGGTGGGGTGTCACTCGCAGTGGCAGGCGCGCTCTCGGTCGAAGCGGCGGGAAGCTCAGGTTGCTCAAGCGCCTGTTCCGGAGCTTCCGGCAGCGCATCGAGCGCCTCCAGCGTAACTTCGGACGCCTCCAGCCGGGTATCAGGTGCTGCCGTCAAAACTTCAGGCGCTTTCGTCGGCGGGCCAGACGCTTGCAGCGGAATTTCCGACGCAGTTACCGGAGTATCCGGCTTCGGCTCGGATTTCTGGGTCGCTTTGCGGCGCCGCTTGTCCGCCTTCTTGCCGGGACGCCCGGGCTTGCTGCTGCCGGATCCCGCGATCGGTCTGTTCTCGTCCGCGCTCACCATTATTGGATCATCCTGTCGTTTTCGATTCAAACCCCTACCTCCGCCATGTTTGCGCTGGATTCACGATTGCCGTTTGTCGCCGGCGCGGCGGCCATGTGGTGACATTTGGAAGGCGGAACGGTGCGCCTGAGCTTCCGATACTGATTTGCCCTCGATGGCGAATCAACCCGTAAATTTCCGGGGGTCGAAGCCCAAGGGCCGGCGTCTGGCCGACGAAATGGCCTGCGCCAAAAAGCCCAAATTGCAAGCGCCCTCCATTCTCGAAGGACAACGGTTTGAGCAAAACCCGGACAGATCCTGCCGCGGGAATGCGGCGGCATGTCGCCGGATTGTCGTCGTGCTCTGGTATCGCGATTCAAGGCAGGCGGGGACCGATTCGTGCCTGCGGGCGATAACGTTAACGGTTCCGTGCAGCGAGCCGGTCGTCATCGCCCTGTCATGGGAATCCGTTAAGGGCGCTTGCATGGGAAGTGATGCTGTGAGTGAAGAGAGCCCGGAGCGGCGCTTTCGCACTTTGTTTATCTCCGACGTCCATCTCGGCGCCCGCGGCTCGCAAGCCGACAAGCTGCTCGATTTCCTCCGCACCCACGACGCCGACACCATCTATCTCGTCGGCGATATCGTCGACGGCTGGGCGCTGAAGTCGAGCTGGCACTGGCCGCAATCGCACAACGATTTCGTGCAGAAGATGCTGCGAAAAGCGCGAAAAGGGGCCAAGGTCATCTACATCCCCGGCAATCACGACGAATTCCTGCGCAACTATTACGGCACACATTTCGGCGGCATCGACGTGGTCGAGAATGCCCTGCATACCGGCGTCGACGGCAAGCGCTTCCTCGTCATCCACGGCGACATCTTCGACCTCGTCGTACAGAACGCGCGCTGGCTCGCCCATCTCGGCGACAAGGCCTATGATTTCGCCATCCAGATGAACAGGTTCGTCAACTTCTTCCGCCGCCTGTTCGGCGTGCCCTATTGGTCGCTGTCGCAATGGGCCAAGCAGAAGGTCAAGAACGCCGTCAATTATATCGGCGCGTTCGAGAAGGCGCTGGCGGCCGAAGCGCGGCGGCATGGCGCCGACGGCGTGATCTGCGGCCACATCCACTACGCCGTGATCCGCGACGAGCACGGCATCCGCTACATGAATTGCGGCGACTGGGTGGAGAGCTGCACGGCGCTGGTCGAGCACGAGGACGGCCATTTCGAGATCATCACCTGGAGCGATCTCGCGCCGCATGCGGCGCCGGTGCCGCAGGTAGCCGCCCGCGCGGCCTGACGCCGCGCGACCGGCGCATCTTGCCCGGCCGCGGCGGTTTGCCTAAAACGCCTTGATGACAAACACAGAAAAATTGCCGGTCACGCCGGCCGATATCGATGCCGCCGCGAAAGTGATTGCCCCCTATGCGGTGCGAACGCCCCTGTTGTGGTCGCCGGTCCTGAACGAACGTGCCGGCGCAAAAGTGTTCCTCAAACCGGAATCGCTGCAGCGGACCGGTTCGTTCAAGTTCCGCGGCGCCTTCAACAAGCTTTCCTCAATTCCGCAGGACAAGCGCGCCGGCGGCGTGGTCGCGTTTTCCTCCGGCAATCATGCCCAGGGGGTGGCTGCGGCGGCGCAACTTCTGAAGATGCAGGCGACCATCGTCATGCCAAAGGACGCGCCGGTGTCGAAGCGCGAGCGCACCAAATCCTATGGCGCCGAGGTCGTGCTGTATGACCGCGACCGCGAGGATCGCGAGGCGCTCGCGCGCGGGCTCGCCGAGCAACGCGGCGCGACGCTGGTGAAGCCTTATGATGATCCGCAGATCATCGCAGGTCAGGGCACCGCGGGCCGCGAAATCGCCGAGGACATGGCCGCGCTCGGCGTCGCACCCGAGATCGTGGTGGCGCAGGCCTCCGGCGGCGGCCTGATCGCGGGCATTGCGACCGCAGTGAAGGCGAAATTCCCCGAGACGAAGGTGATCGTCGCCGAGCCAAAGGACTACGACGATCATGCGCTCTCGCTGCGCGCGGGCAAGCGCGAGGCCCATCACGCCAGGGCGCGCACGATCTGCGACGCGCTGATGGCCGAGATTCCCGGCGAGATCACCTTTGCGATCAACGGCAAGCTGCTGTCGGGCGGCGTCACTGCCTCCGACGAGGAAGTCGGTGCGGCGATGGCCTTCGCGTTTCGTGAATTGAAGCTCGTGGTCGAGCCGGGCGGCGCCGTCGGGCTCGCCGCGCTGCTCGCGGGCCGGATCGATGCACGCGGCAAGAACGTCGTGGTCGTGCTCTCCGGCGGCAATGTCGATGCCGACCTGTTTGCGAAGCTGATCGCTTGAAAAACGAAGAGGCAGGGCCATCCCGGCTCTGCCCTCAATTCTGCTCCAGGCCGGGATCAGTGGCGTCCGAAGCCGCGGCCGCCGAAATGCATGCCGCCTCCGCCACCCATCATGCGCATGCCGCCGCCGCCCATCATCCGCGTGCCGCCGCCGCCCATTCCCATGCCGCCGCCCATCCGCATGCCGCTCCCCATGCGCGCCTGGGAATTGCCGAAGTGGCTGAGCGATTGCTTGCGTTCGAATTTCGGCTTGTTGCCAAGGTCGTTGCTCTTGAAGCTGTTGCCCGCGTTCTTGAGATTGTTGCCCGTGTTGTTGAAGTTACTGGGCTTGAGGTTGGCGTGATCCATCGGCTTGATGTTGTTACCCTTATTGCCGACCGGCAGGTTCACGATCTTGCCGTTGGTCGGGGCGTTGAAGCCGTGCGCGGCCAGCGTGGTGACCCGCGCCGTGCCCGACAGCGGCATCCGGTTCATCCCGCCATTGCCCTTGAAGAGATGGCCCGCCTGCATCAGCGGGAGGCCCTTCGGCTCCGACTGCAGATGCAGCGCGACCTTGGCGTAGGGGCTGTCGGCGTGGTGGTCGAAGAAATTCTTGTAGGCGATCGGCGAGTTCGCCAGCACCGTCTGGTGCCACGCCGTGGCCTGCCTTATGTTGACGAGCAGGTGACGGATGCGGTCGCAGCGCGGATCGTACGGGAAGCGGTCGATGAACTCCTGATAATATTCGGGCGTGCCTTCCGACAGCACATAATCATAGACCTGGTCCACCGACCGCCACGGCATATCCGCCGCCATCTGCACCACAGGCCCGTGATCGGGCAATCGGCTTGAAGCCACCGCGGTGTCGCCGAAGAAATAGAAATCGCTGTTGGCCGACGAGCTGTCCCACGGCGTCTGCAGGCCGTCGGTGACGTGGTTCACCTCGAGGCGGATGCGCTTGAAAAGCTGCTCGATCGGCAGGTTCGGCTCGCGCGCGATGCGCAGGAAGGCCTGCGTGTACGGGCTGTGGCCGCCGTCGAGGCCGTCGAGCGCTTCCGCGCCCGGCGCGGTCGAATAGCCGACGATCGAGCGGACCGGTGCGTCGACCAGCGCAAGGCCGCGGCCGCCGTCGTCGATGTTCGGGAACGGATTGTTGCGGCAGGAATCGAGCATCACGATGCGCAGCCGGCTCGGGATCGATTCCAGCGTCGCCATCAGGTCGACCAGGCGCAGCGAATGGTTGACGAGGTCGGTGGGGGTAGCGACTTTCGCGTCGACCGGGATCAGATAGTTCTCGCCCGCAACCTGCACGCCGTGTCCGGCGTAATAGATCATCGCCACCGTGTCCGGTCCGCGCTCGGTGATCTTGTCGGAGAAATCCTGCATGACGCGGATCATGTCGTTCTGCGTGACGTCGGTCGCCGAGATCACCTCGAAGCCGGCAGAGTTCAGAAATTCGGACACCGACTGGGCGTCATTGTCGGGATTGGGCAGCGGCGCCACGTTCCGGTAGTTCGAATTGCCAATCACCAGCGCGACCCGCTGCTCGGGCCGGGGCAGCGCCTGCGCGGGCGCCTGGATGCGATCGAGCTCGGCGGTCCGGGTCTGCGCGAAAGCCGGTTGCGCAAGGCTCAACCATCCGGCGGCAAGCACTGCCGCGCCGACGAGCAGCGACTTGAAGCGCAACGAAATGAACGGGGACATGGCGTATTCCTCAACAACAATCTCGACGTGAGATCAGTCGCGGGGACGCTAGGCCAAGGCTCGGGGGATGTACGTGACGGCAGTCACTAACGGCGATGTGAGCAGGATTCGATCGATTTACGAGAAAAACGCGATCTTCTCGGCCTGGCTCATGCGGCGGATGGGCGCAAGCGGATCGTTGGCGGGGACATTCGGCTTCTGCAGGATACCGCGCGCGATCAGGGTCGAACCGAGCGAGGGCTCGGCTGCCGGCGCGACGGACGGCGCGGCCGAAAGCACCGGTTGCAGCGCGGGCGCGAGCGGCGTTACAGGCGGAAGTTCCGGCGCTTGCGCGATAGCGGGCAGGGGCTCGACGACCGGCGGCGTCGTGACATGCGCCGGCTCGCTGTCGGCGACGATCGGGAAGTCGTATTCCTCGTCGGGATCGGGCGCCGCCATCTCGACCGCGATCAGATCGAGAACGGCTTCGTCCTCCGCGTCCGCTTCTTCCTGCGAAAGCTCGGCGGCGACGGCTTCGGTGGCGGCCTCGAACGGCATTTCGGGTTCGCTGATGGCCGCCTCGATCTCGGCCATCCCAGCCGGTTCGTCCGCGATCGCGGGCGCTTCGGCGATCTCGTGGACCGCGGAGGCAAGCGGCGAAGGAAACGCCACGACGGCGTCGCCCGCCCCGGCGGTTGCCGCGGGCGGAACTGCCGCTTCCGGTGCCGGAGCGCGGGCATCTTCATCGCGGAAGGCCTCGATCTCTCCCCGGATGATCTCGAAGGCGGCGCGCAGCGCAATGCGGGGGTCGGTCTCGGCGAGTTGGCCGCAAGCGGTTTCGATGGCGGCGACCTGCGAATCGATCAGGTCGCAGATCCGGCCGTCGGCGCCGATCTCGCGCCAGCGCCAGGAGATTTCCTTGATGATGCGGGCGCCCTTGCGAATCGGTGCGAGGCTTTCCTCGACCCGCATTCCATCGAATGCGCTGGACGCCGCGCCCTCGGCCTTTTCCACCGCGTTCCGGATCGAGGTCAGCGCCGCCGGAAGCCGGTCGACGACGACAGGCGGCGGCGGTTGCTTCTGCGCCGCCAGCGTTTCCTCGATACGCGCCACCGCATCGAGCACCATGCG
>Ga0134128_10005897_pt1 | contig 14853 bp, 35 predicted proteins | sample KB31754_FD_96462 | JGI IMG/M metagenome (GOLD analysis project Ga0134128, IMG submission 96462) | Terrestrial soil microbial communities with excess Nitrogen fertilizer from Kellogg Biological Station, Michigan, USA - KB3-175-4 | ecosystem: Environmental > Terrestrial > Soil > Unclassified ... | reverse complement strand
GCGTGTGATGCAGCTGAGCTCGACGGAGTGGGTAGCTGGGTAGGTCTCAAAGACCCAATCCACCGCTTCGTCGAGCGTGCTGGCGGCTACGCGGGAACGGTAGGTAGCCCCTTCGAGGGTGCTTTCGATGGTGCGGCTGTCGAGGATGTACTGCTTTGTGCTGTCTGTGAACTCTGATCGCTTCATAATTAAATTATATGATGCGATCGGGTGGGTGCCGAGAATAATCAGCCAAGCATTTGATGAGAATCAAACGCGCACGGTGGGGCTCCCGTCGGGTTCGGAATACGGAATGATCCGGTACGGGTCGTTGTTATTACGTTGCCCGAAATCGATTCGACCGTATATTGGAAACGGAATTGCTTAACATCAATTCAGCAATTAATTTCTAAAATCCCTATGAACGCACCCGTTCGTCCATTATAATTAAATTGTAGGGCAGACAGAAAGTCAGAGCCCACAACGGAAAGGAATCCGAAATGTACAACACCAAAGCCGAAGGACACCGGGGCGAGGCCGCGCGGTTGGAGATCCAGGCACAGCAGCTGTTGCTCTCAGCGGCCAAGCGCAAGGAGATCGCTGCCGAACTGAAGGAGCGGGCACAGGCTCACTGGGCCAAGGCCGCCGAGGCAGACGGGATGGTCGAGCCGTTCGAGCAGATGATCTCGGACGTCGAGAACTTCCTCGCCAGCTGACCGAGTCTGACGCAGCCCCACCCACACGGGTGGGGCTTGTGTCGGCGACACAGTCACTACCAGGGAAGGAACCCAATGACTATTGAAGAGATGCAGTTGGCGATGCCGTTCGTCGAAGCACAGACCCGCCGAGTGCTGCGCACCGCGGGAGCGGTGACGACCATCGCCCGCCGCCGTGGACCGAAGTGGCTGGTGGTAGCGATCGCGATTGCATTAGCGATCCCCGGCCCTCAGGATGAGCTGGTCGTTGTCGCGCTGGTTGCGTTCTACGCATGGCGGCATCCGAAGTTCCGTCGGCTGATCGTTCGCGCCGGCACGTTCGCTTGGAATGGAGCAAGTCTGTGATCGCATTCGTCCTGCTGCTGTGGGTCGGCATCATGTTCGCCGTCGCGGTATGGGCCGAGGTGAAGGAAGAACTCACCTTCCGACGGGCACGCCGGGTACGAAAAGCTTATGAAACCTTCAACGAGAAAGTCCTCTGACCTGGGCGTTCGTCACATATAATTAAAACGTAGGTCAAACAAGAGCGAACGAAAATGGGAAGGAACCCGATCCAATGACCGCCATGACACTCGAGGAGCTGGAAGACCTCGCCGAGTTCTACGCCGAGGAGGTGCGAGTGCTCAACGGCGAAGCGCGACAGCAGGCTCGACAGGCGCTGCACAACGTCCAGTCCGCACTGCGTGGGATGGGTGCGCTGTGACCGTCGCCGAGAACTTCCCCGCCCGCACCGACGGCAACGGAACGACCTGGTACCGACCCGCACCGCGGTCGCTACCCGGCCGGGACGGACTGACCTCCGACGGGGGCACGGGATGGACGTCGAACCCCGCCTACGCCGATCCGTCGTACGGGGTGGGTGATAGCTGATGTACGTCAAGGACATGACACTGGCCACTGCCCACGCAACGAAGCAGGAGCTAGAAACGATCCTCGCTGACCCCAACACGAGACATGACAACCAGCAGGTCGAATGGGATCTCGAAGACGTGAACGGTCGGATCAGCGAACTCACCGACTGGTACTGATCTCAACCAGCAATGCCCTTCTCCGGAGGGGCATTTGTCATGTTCGCATCCAGCCCCCGACGGGGTGCTGGTACGTCTCGATCGAATTCCGGCGTGACTACTATGTTGCACCGAACTTATCCGTGCGTATATCGGGAAATAGCCGTATGTTTTGTCACTGTGACACGTATTCGTGCTCGCTCATTTCCAGTCTCCGACGTGCAAATCCCGCGGGGTGGTTTGTATGCCGACCCGGCTACGTTCATTTCGTATAGCGTCGAATGGCGTGTGAATTGCTAGCGATACCTGCGACTGTTCACATTTCGGCATCCGGGTGCCATGAAATTGATCAAATTTTCAGCTGAAGATCCCAGGGAATCGGTGGGATCGTCACATATAATTAAATCGTACGCACACCACTCAGGGAAGGAACCCGAACATGACGCTGACCAGCCGATACTGGAGGTGATGACGGCATGGTGACCTGGACCCCAGCCGACCGGCGTGCGGCGTTGGACCGGTGCACCCGGATCGCGGACGAGTGGGAACGCCAGCTCGCTGGGTTCCGGTGCCCTCCCGGCGAACCGATCTCGGCCCCCGACGGGGCGGCCAGCCCACGGGGCCCCGGGGGATGCACAGTCGCCGCACAATCCAGGGGCGGGCGACCCGGCGGCCGCGGGATTGCACAACCGCCGCAGAATCCGGGTGGGGAAGGTAATGCACCGTCGCCGCACAATCCGGCTCCGCGGGAAGAGCAGCGGACCCGGCAGGCCGGATCGTGTTACAGGTTCGACCAGGGGTCGTCGACTGCCGCCGGCAGGGGTACCTCGACGACGTCAAGGATAGCTTCAGCCCCCGGCGCCACCCCGACGGGGAGGTCCTGACCTGCAAGTTCAGCAAGTGGCCCCGGCCCGACGGCGGCCAGGAGCTCCGCAGCCTGCTGTCCGAACTCGGTTTCCGAGATGCCGACCTGGACCCGCTGCGGGGCGTAGAGACCGAACAGCTTCGCCTCGTGCTCGAGGCAGCGAATGATGACGCCCTGCGCCTCCCGGTGCTCGGGGTCCGTCGTATCCATCGCCCGGGGGTAGTTGCGTCGCGTGATGTCGAGCAGGATCGACCGCTGCCTGTTCACCATCTGGTCGACGGGAAGCTGCACGACCTCGGCGGTCGCCTTCTGCACCGCGTTCTTGGCCTTCTGGGTGCTGCCGCCGTACAGCTGTTCGCCGATCTTGGCGTAGGTGGCGCCCATGTTGCGCAGCGTCAGCGCCTGCATGCGCTTATCCCACGCCGTGGCGTCGTCCGCGAGGTCTGCGTTCGCGACGTCCTCTGGGGACACCGCCGGGGTGCTCATGTGCTGCTCCGTTCAGGGATAGGCGCCGGCCGTCCGAGAGGGTGCTCCGGCGTCGTTTGCTGATCCCAGGCGTCCCGCAGGTCGAGCAGGCTCTGCAAGGTTGCTCCGATCGTCTTCCCGTCGTGCTTGGCCAATCGCACCAGCCTGCTGTGAACGTCACGATCGGGAACCACGATGTTCATAACGTGTGACTGCCGAAGTCGCAGGGACGTGGTCATACGGCAATGATAAAGACCCTCCCGGCACAACGCATCGACCATCCAGGGGTTGTCAACAAGGGCGATATATCTAGTACGCCCCAGTAACGATCCTCCCGTATAGCCGGGTACAGCCTTGTCATAGCACCCGAACTGTGACAACAACTCAGCCACACAGGGGAAGTGCAGGTCACCAGAACCATTAACACACTTCGCGCCCGACGACAGCTCAGCGCGATAGTTCTGGTCGTTCCGCTGCCTTGACCTGCACTTCCCACTGCAGGGTTCCCTGGTCGTGTGGACGTTTCGGTGAGCACTCGTCAGCCTCACTGCCAGGTCCTGACCAGGGACCCCTATCCGCACACCTCTCCAGAGCAAGCCCCGTCGGGTCATCTCGGTGCGGAATCCTTCTCCCGATTCGATTCCATGTGCGCCGCCAGCTGACAATCACCGCACAGCGTTCGGTTCGTGCTGATCGGCCACGCACATCGCGAACACTCCATCAGGTTCTCCTCGGCTGGGTTACCACCGAGACGGATGAGGATCGCCTTGCTCAACAGCACCTGCTGTGCGATCAACTGCTCGATCTCGCTCAAGGCGTTCGAGCACTCGATCAGGTACGAACGCATGTCCTCACACGCATTGTCTGGATCTGTCTCCTGAACAGGACCGATGGAGCTAGCATGGTCGTCGACCGGTCGACCGCAGTAGTACGCCGGATCTTCCGATGGAATGTAGGCGCACCGACCCAACCCGGGCTGCAGGAACTGCTCCCGGTACGGATGATCGCTGATCATCAGTCACCCTCGAACGGGTTCGGGTCACCGACCAGCTCGGCTTCCGCTTCAACCGCACCCTCATGACCCATCCGCACGATCTTCCGTGTCGGCTTGGTCTCGTGTTCCGGCACCATCTTGATGAACGTCGACGTGTCGACGAACACATCCGTATCAAGAACAGTCTCCGCAGCCACTTCCTGATCGAACTGCAACCGGTCGAACTGCACTTTCGTCCCATCGGCGAACTCGGCTACCCCGTGCCCGTCCCAGAACTTCTTCACCGCGGTCGCCGTCACCTCATCACCCTGCAACAGCTCCGCCATGGTGGCGACCGCGTCGTCGACGACCTTCGAGTACCCCTTCGATTCATCGAGGCGCGCCAGGTAGGTGTTATACGCCTGGCCCCAACTCACCGGCCACCGCTTCATCTCCAACAACCCATCCGGCACAGCCGGCAGCGTGGGCTCGAACGACATCACCTGCGGGCGGATCGCCTTCGCCAGCGTCACCTGCCGGAACGGCTTGATCACACGGCACTGCGCCCACAGCGCCGGATAGTGAGTCTTCAACTTCTCACCATCAATCGCGATCCTCGCTTCCTGTACCCGACCAGGCAACAGCGTGAACTGGTGCTCCATCGTCACCGCCGGATCATTGACCTTGCCGACCTTCTCGTACTCGGCAAGCCATTCCAGCGCCCGCTCCTTGTCCGCAGCCAGAGCCTTGACATGCGCCTTGGCCTCAGCTTCTGCGACCAGCGCCTCGAACAAGTCACCAGCAGGGAACTGCTCACCGGTGCGTGGTCCACCTTTCGGCTTCCCATCCCTCAACCACTGCAGCCACTGGCTGAACTCTCGAAGTGTTCCCGGCATCTTCGTGGCCGTGCTACCTGACATGGGTTCCTTCCCACCAACCACCCTGGTTGGCCTTCACAATTTAATAATATATGACAACCACTCGGTACATAAGTGAAATACGTTAAGCAAATGCTGAGCCTTTGTGCCTGGGCCGTCTGGTTCCGCTAGAGAACCAGTAAGGCCCCTGCACCCTGGCGTGGCTCCCGACGGGTGTACAGATACGAGTGGGAGAGGGGTTTATAAATAACCCCTCCCAACACTCTGTATCTCACCCGTCGCCTGCTCCGGGGAAAATTAAACTCGTTGGTCGGGGAATAATTAAATCGAATCCGCGCCGCCCGGCGCTTCAGGAAGCTGGACATCGCTCCCGACGCTGCCCTTCTGGCGAGGCGCGGTCGCTGTAAGCCTACAGTGCCCTGTCAAGAGGTAAAGATCACAGCCCATGAGCCTTGACTTTCCGGGGCGGGTTCTATATAATACCGGGCTTTTTGGAAGGTACAATGGTTGGTACATACTCAGCTTCAGGGTGCGAATTGCTCATCAAATACTTAACGAAAAGACCTTATTGAGCATGGGAACGTACATTAATATAATTTGTGAGGGACAACCACTAGGGACCACGAAAGGGACCGCACCCATGTCACGTTCATCCGCACCACTCCAGTACCAGACCAGAGATCAGATCGCGCAGGAGGCCACCGCTCACGGCTGGGGCCGGGTGAGCTGCGATCGGGTCGACATGTTCTACCACCTCGCTCTCGAAGACCCCATCGTGCTGCAGTGGAACCCGGCCCATGACGGTGCGATCACCATCGACCGGGTGTGGCTGGACGGCCTCGCCCAGGACGGCTCTCTCGTCGACGACTTCCCCAACAGCGTGGCGGCCATGTTCGGTGAGATGTTCTCCGCCCGGCTGGCGTTCGACGACTTCGCGGTCGGCGGTTTCCTCGCGTGACCGCCTCTCTCTGCACCTGCGGCGAGGTGCTGGTCGAAAACGGACGCAACGCCGTCCACACCGACGGCTTCTACCGCTGCCCGCGATCCAACGGGCTCGGCACCGGCTGGGCGACACCTGTCGTGGAGCAGGAGTATCCAGGCCAGGACTGGGAGACGGCCCACACCAAAGCTCTCGAAGCCGCCCGCAGCCAGGGGTACGCCGAGGCGCTGCATGAAGCCCGGTATGCCCTGGAGTCGCTGTGACCGACTTCGACGCTCTCAAACCACCGGGTGCCGTACTGCATGATCAGGTGCAGTGGATCAGCGAACTGCTCGACGAAGCCAAAGTCGGCATCGTCGTCGCCCTGCACCAGGCTGCGATCGAAGGCAGCCGGCACGGTCTCGACGCGGCAGCCTTCTACCTGGACAACTTGGCGACGTTCGGCAGAAACACCGGAGCCGAAGATCAAGCCATCACCGCTCTGCACAACATCCGTGACCATTTCCGCACTCTGGCACTCGGAATCCCCGATGCCAACGAAGCTCAGATCAGAAAGGACCTGCACCTATGACCCGATCGCCACAGCCGGAGGCATTTCCCGTGCGACCGCTCACTTCCAGGCAGCGGGCACGGAGACTGTCAATCGTCAAGCAGATCCAGACCGACATCGCTACCGACACGGTCGAACTGGAAGGTAAACCCTTCAACGGCGACGTAGTGGCTGTCTACCTCGGCAAGCTGGCTGCCGCGGTGCATGGCCTCGCCCGGATCGTCGAATCCATGCTGGCTGAACAACTCGCCGAGGACACCCATGAGGAATGACAAGCAGCGCGTGCACTGCACGGCATGTGGCGCGTCGTCGGAATTCATCCGCGTCGCTGCCGGAGTCTGCGACGACTGCATCAACGAGCAGGAGGATCCGTCCATAGCTGAGACCGAATCCCGACCGGCGTTCCGCGGCATCAGCCATCATGACCACGCCCACAGGCTGACAACCGTCACCGACACCCAGCAGACCATCCACCTGCCGCACGTGCATCCGGTGGCCGTGGTCGATCTGCACGATGCTGTCCTGCGTGACGCTCTCGATCGCTACATCGAACAGTTCCCTTCCATCGATCGCGACACAGCAGCCAACGACCTGGTTCGCCACGCACTTGTCCATACAGGTCACCTGCCCGGTGACCCGGAAGGTAGGTACTGATGCCCATTCCTACCGAAGCGCTGCGGTCTGTCGAGAGCACCGATCCGCGTACCGGCGCTCCGATTCGACTGGCGATCGACGCCGACTGTCCGCACTGCGGCTGGCCGGAGCGGTTCTTCGACACGGGTACCAAGACCTTCGGCTGTCGCAAATGCGACTACACCAGTGAGGAGCGAGATGCTTGACGTCGCAACCACGAAGCAGGACCTCTGATGGGCATGCTGCCGTGGGAGAGCTCCCCCACACTGGGGTCTGACCTGGATGGCTATCCGATCCTTGATGTGCCCTGGTCAGATGGTCGCGGTGTCCGAATCGCGGTCAGTGAGTCTCCAGACGGGGGCGGTGCCAACATCGACATCGAAAGTTCAGTACCGATCGTCCGATTCACCTACAACGGGGAAGACGTATGAGCACGTACGACGTCACCACGAAAGTGACGGTCCGCGTCGAGTTCGCCGACTCGGTCACCATGGCGCTCTCCGCCAGCGACACAGCACTGGCCGCGATCAGCGATGAGTTCGACGACGGATCCAAGGCTCACTTCATCGACTCCGAGATTGTGAAGGTGGAGAAGCTGTGACAAACCCCAACGAACAAGGAGCGACAATGCAAGGCCATGACGCAACGTGGGGACTGACCTGGTCCGGCCGCTGGCACAAGATCAACCCGGACGGTCCATCGGAGACCCATAGGTTCGGCGGCTCGTACGTCACCGCGTACTGCGGGCAGTGGGTCTACACCCAGGACCAGATCATGGAGTTCGGGCTGAGTCATCACTTGAAGCGTGGTCTGGTCGAAGGACCGACATTCCCCGAGTGCAAGAAGTGCCTGAAGGCTGCCGCCAAGATGCTGGAGACACCACAGTGAGCCAGCTTGTCATTGGCAGAAACATCCAGGCGATAGCCCGATTCCGCCGACTGCTGATCAACGAGATAGCCACCGGTCTGGGGTGCACGTCTGACTCCGACGCGGTTGCGCGAACTGCGACCGCCATCATCGACCGGATGGGCAAGCAGGGCTACAACCTCGAGGTCCCTGACAATTCCGAGATTCCCACGGAGGTGAACCGTGCCGATTCCTGACCGCTCATGGTTCGATCCCACCGTCGGTGCGACTCTGCACACCGGGTACAACGCGATCCAGGCCGCCGAGCACATGCCGGGGAACGTGCCCATGGCTGCGGACATCGAGACGCCGGGGTTGAACACCTTCACGATCAACTGCATCACCGTGGCGTGGACGACACTCTCCGGTGAGACGCACGCCGTGCTGCTGGATCCGCGAGACCTCGGCCACAGAGCCATGTGGGTCGACATGCTGGCGAAGACACCGCAGGTGATGTTTCACAACGCCCCGTTCGATGTCCCGATCCTGCACCACAACCAGCTGATGCCGGTGAAAGCGTGTGCCAAGGTGCTGGACACGATCATCCACGCCAGGATGGCGTTCCCCGACAGCTACGAGTCGAAGTCGCTGGAGAACTTGGCTGTTCGGCATCTCGACCTCAGCGAGTTCAAGGGCGGCCTGCATCTCGCGTTCAAAGCCGCCGGGCACAAGACCCAGGACGCCGGGTACGAGAACATGACGATCGAGTCGCCGATCTACCGTCTCGGCGCCATGGTCGACACCGTCGTCACGTTGAAGCTGGAGCCGATCCTGCGCCGCAAGGTGCATCACTGGCTCACCGACCACCCGTTTCGTGACTTCGGCGCTACTACGGTCAGTGAGGCGAACGAGATTCTGGAACGCCATCAGAAGGTGAACCGGATCATGTTGCGTCGATCAGCCGTCGGACTGGCCGTCGACCCGGCGTACCTGGACACCTACCGCGAGATGGTCGATGTCGAGAAGCAGCAGGCCGTCGGGTTCCTCGCCCAGCACTTCGACGACAAGGGCGATCCTCTCCGGGGTGGAGCTAGCAAAGGACTCAAGATCGTCGAGTGGCTGGAACGGCACGGCGAACTGCCGCCGAACTACCCACGCACTGGCAAGACGCGCAAGCTCTCGGCGAAGAAGGATGACCTCGACACCCTCGACCATCCGCTCGCCAAGGCGCAGCGGTTCCTGGCTCAGGTGGAGAAGATCGAGCAGTACATCACCAAGGTCCAGACCCAGTACGAGCTCACCGGCCGCTGCCATCCGCAGGTCAACATCCTGGGGGCCAGCCAGACCGGCCGCATGTCGTACAACAGCCCGGAGATCCATCAGTTCTCCGAGAAGGCACGACCGATCATCGCGGATGACGGCCAGGGACTGACGTCCATCGACTGGTCTCAGATCGAGCCCGTGACCATGGCGCTGATGGCCAAGGACGCCGAGTTCCTGCGCCCGTTCGAGAATGGGGCTGACCTCTACGAACCGCTCGTCCGAGCGACCGGCCAGCCACGCAAGGTCGCCAAGGTGGTGTTGCTCGCCGGCATGTACGGCCAGAGCGTGGCGTCGCTGGCTCGCGAGATCGGTCATACCGAAGCGTCCGCAGCGCAGATCAGGCGACAGATGATGTCCGCCATGCCCGAATGTGCGAAATGGATGGCGAAGGTGACCTCCACCGCGGAACGCTACGCGCGGGTCATCACAGCCGGAGGTCGCATCCTGCCCGTCGGTGGCGGTGGCCAGTACGCCTACAAATCGGTGAATCACGTGGTGCAGGGCAGCGCCTACGACGTGCTGGCCGACAGCGTGATCCGACTCGAAGAGGATGGGCTCGGGGATCATTTCCAGCTGGCGATGCACGACGAGTTGGTTGTCGACACCCCGGTGGCTGAGGAGGCGCAGAAGATCATGGCGACCTGTCCGACCTTCCTGGAGAAGTGGGCGGGGCGTTCGTTGACGCTACGAACAGATCGCAGCGACATGGGTCATTGCTGGTTGAAGGTCTGACATGGGAGATCGAATGAGCGACGCAACACTGCGATGCGGCCTGAGCCAGGAGTTCTTGAGCAACGTCATCGACGTGGTCGGTCTGGAGAAGTGGCAAGAGTGCCTGGACTTCTACGACGGTGGACCCGAACACGTTGTTCTCGAGCTACTGCGTTACGGCATCGATTGTTCCAAAGCAGTGGAAGCGATCCGCGACGCGATGGCGAGAATGCGATGAGTACAGATGTGCCCGGAACCAACGGTCTCGACGGGATATCTCCCGACGTTGTACACAACCACCTCGCCACCGTGGTGGAGATCTTCGGCTGGCCTGCGACTTTACAGTCGACTGTGAAACCTCACTTCCGTGGACGGTGTCGCCACAGCCGGGGCTGTGACGAGTTGGATCGCTTCGACCCCAACTACCGCGAAGGGAGACACCGTGGCTGACGATCTAGAGCTAGCGGCCCGAGCTGTGTATGAGATCGTTCGAACCCATCTCTCCTGGGATGGCGAGGATGGATACGGCCTTACCGAAGAGCAGATTGCTTCCGTGCGTCGCCTGGGAAAGTGGCTCGATGCGGAGCCATTCCACTACGAGTGTCCGCGAAAGGACGCCTGGACGATCACCGAGACCAATGCTCCGGCGTACCTCCGAGCAGGGTTCGCCATCGGCACGGTGATCCCCGCTGTTCCTTGTACCTGTGGGGCGGAGACCGATGGCTGACACCATGCTGCCGATCGTTGACAACGACCCGGCTCGGGAGTGGCTGCCAACTGACGACAGCGGGCGGCATCTGCCACGCATCGACGTGGCGTTCGCCGACGCCATGAACGGTCGCGACGTGTATTCCTACGCCTGGGGCGGTACCGAAATCCTGCGGGTGGGCGACATCGTGAAGGTACCCCGACCCACCAACTGGATCGGGTCATATGCCGGTCGAAGCTACGCCGAAGTCGTCAACCTCCGCTCCGGATACGAGGGACCGGTTCGCACCATCACCGAGCTCGTTCGTAGAGGGAGCTCCCGATGAGAACGTCACCGATCGATGAGCTGAGACAGGCGCTGATCCGATTCGAAGACGTGCCGAACAACACCACCCGAGCAGACGTCATTAGCGCGGCTCGTCAACTTATCCAGGCCATCGACATGCAGACGCAGGTGATAGAGCTCTACCGACAGCACTGCACACCGTCTGAAGAAGCGATCCGAAGGGTGCTGAACCTATGACCGACTTCGATGATGTGCGCGTTCCTGACGGTCCTGCGATCGACATGCGTGAGTTCGAGCTTGGACCGAAGGAGATGGTGTGCCGAACATGTTTCTTGATCCACCCGGAAGGAACGGAGTGCCCGTGACTCTCGACGCCACCATTCCGGATCTACCGGCGAATACGGTCGGATCGAGTCTCGGGCAACGTTCTAACAACGGGCGAAAATTCGAGCCCGGTGACCGAGTTCTCGTGCTCGATACGAATGGCTATGACTGTGGGGCTCTACCAGGTCTGTCGACCATGGCAGGGCACTACGGCAAGGTCACCGACGTGCGACCGGGTGCTGAGTATCTGTGGATCGACGTGAAGCTGATCAGCACCATCGACGGTCGAGGCATAACGCGCTACTGCCAGATCAGGGCCAGCTGGGCCTTCTACGAAAAGGAAATCATCCACATCGACTGACGAGCTCACTTCCGCATACGACTGACCAGAAAGGACACCAGCCATGACAGATCTCGCCACCACTGTCGACGAATCAACGGGCGAACCTAAGCGAGGGCGACCACTCAAAGAAGTCACGGCCGCCCGGCGCGAGCAGATCGTCAAGCTTCGCACCGTCGATCGCATGACCCAGAAGGAGATCGCAGACCAGCTCGGCATCACGCCGGCCGCGGTGCATTACCACCTGAAGCGGGCCCGGCACGGCAACGCGATCGACCCGAACCCCACACCTGAGGCAGGCCCTGCTGATGACTGACTACGACGTCCACATCAGTGGATTGTTCACCAGCGGTAGCTTCGAGCTGTTCGCCAGCGGCGACCGGCCGGGCCCGGTGATGTCGACAGGTCCGATACCTGTCGCCAGTACGGACGCCGAACTGCAGCGAATCCTCCACGCCATGATCTGGGGCATGCGCGAGACGTTCCACTCCATTGCTCCGTGGGACGACGTCGACGTCATATCCACGGACACCTCAAGCAAGGACGTAGGACCGAAGTCGTGGAAGGTCAGCTTCCCGGGCCAGCTCTGGGTCGACCCCAGGTTCGGCTCTGCGGGACTGACCGGGATGGCTAGTCCGGCAGTGTCCGTGGTCCGGAGCCGCGCAGTGCTCACACCCGAACAGATCAAGGGACTTGAACATGGCTGATGAGATGGTCGAAGGCGAAGTAGCTCTGACCGACAGCGAGATCGTCGCGATGCGTGATCGGTACCTGAAAGGTGAGTCGGCGACGGTGCTGGCTATGGAAGCTCACGTCACACTTCCCGAGGTGAACAAGATCGTCAACGATCGGGTCGACAAGCCGATCTTTCCGAGGCTGTCCCAGCCCACCATCCTGGAGATGAACGAAGAGATCGACATGGTGAAGAAGGAACTGGAGTGAGCGTCGAAGGACCGAAGCAACCGGACGTGCTCGCCGCTATGCAGGAGAATCTTCGGCGGCGATTCTTCGAAGAAGGTGCCGCGCGAGAGAAGCTTGAGCTCGAAGCGATGCAGAACAATCCGGAATCGATCCCGTACGGACGTCATTCGGCTGAGAGTGTGAAAGAAGTCCACTACCTACGGCCGGGTGGAGAGTATGTTGGCCGTCACCGCCGGATCTGTTCGATGTGCGATGAAGACATCACCGACGATCAGGTCTACGCAGTGCTCTGGAACGAGAACACGATCCACGTCCTCTGTCCCCGGTGGACTAGGGATTATGGTCTCCAGCCCCCGACGGTAGAGGGGTCGTGACCTGGTTCTATATAATTTAATAATCACCGCATAACACCACTGAAGCACACCATCGAAGGGAAGACCCTTGTCCGAACGACGCGCAGGAGAACCGATCACCGTCGACGAAGCGATGAACGCCATCGCGGCAGCGGGAAACAAGACCGTCAGATCGTGTTGCGGGACAGATCCCACCACTCAACCTCACCTGCAGACGTGCTATCACTACCCACCGAACGAACCGTTCACGTCCCAACCACCGCCGTGCCCGAGCTGCCGGATGACTGGATTCCATCACGGTGACTGCCCAAAGCGGGAAGGTCACGACGCCACCAATCCGAAGTATTACTCCCACCCGAGCGGGGTGGAGACGATCGACGTGGAGCGTCACATGACGTTCTGCGCGGGGTCGGCGTTTAAGTACATGCTGCGGTACGAGGAGAAGGGCGATCCGCCGACGGACTTACGAAAGGGGCGATGGTACGTCGAAGACTGCCGGGTGTACCGCGACATGATCTGGAACAGCCCAGGGGGCAAGAGCATCGCTGTGCCCCTGGTGGCGAAGATGCTCGATTACGAGACCAATGTCTACCGTCAGGACTTCTTCACCGCGGTGCTGGACCTCGATCTCGACCGCATGGCTGCGGCAGTCGACGCGGCGAGGGCGAGTCTGCAATGAGAGACCCGAACGAAGATGACTACATCCGAAGCATCGAGATCAGGCTGCAAACCAAGGACGCCAGCGTCATCGCCGTCGACGATTTCGTCTCGGGGGCTGCTGACCACAAGGAGATCGTGGCTACGGGCAAACGACTGCTCCGTACGGCATTCGGCGAAGCCGAGGACCGGGGGCTGATGTGAGCGACTTCGCTACCTACGTCACGGTCACGATCAACACCCACGACGGCCGAGTGTTCGCGGCATGTAATCCTGTCAGCGATCTCTGCGGACTGGGAGCAACCATCGAGCGCACCACGAACGAAGTACTGCAGACACTCATGGATCGAGGGCTGGCGTGATCGGCGGGACGAGCATCGCATCGATCTTCGGAGCCATCCCTGACGATCAGCCTCTCACCACCGTGGAAGCAGCCCGTGCGTATGTGCGCTCGCTGGCCGACGCCGGGCTGGCGGTGATGTTGCTGCATCCGGGGACGAAAGAGCCGTGCGACATGCGGACACCCCAGAAGCGGGGCACCGACGACCGCGCTGCCAGAGATGCCGCACGCGAGGCGGGCAGGCCGGACTGGGAGCGGGTGAGATCACCGCAGGGTCTGCATCTCGCCACTACCGACAAGACCACCTTGGATCGCTACGTGAAGCGGTACTTCGAGGTGTTCGGGAATGGGGCCGAGGATCGTCCCAACACGATGCCGATGAACCTTGCCATCGAAGTAGGGCGTTCCAACTTGCTGATCGTTGACTGCGACACCAAAGCTCAGGTCGACGAGTTCCTGGAGATGTGCAACGCACCGCCGAACCTCCCACCGACGGTGACGTCACCAGGTCAGGTTGGACCGAACGGAGATCCGAACGACCGCAGCACCTGGGCGCACAGCGATGGTGGGCATTTCTACTTCACTATCGACCCGGAGAACCCGCTGCCGCAGGAGATTGGCCGCACCACGATCGGCACCACCGGCATCGCGGTGCTCTGGGCGAACAGCTATGTGCTGATCCCACCCAGTATCAGATCTGAAGGACGATACGAGCTGGTCGGCCGTGACTATCCGGCACCCAGCCAGCTGGTGGAGTTGGTGCGCAACCGAAACCAGGCCCGGGTGGACCGGATCAACCAGAACCGCGAGCGACTGGCCGACGATGAAGGTCTTGGGCAGGCGATCGACCAGTGGGCTCAGTCGCTGACGTGGGATCAGATCCTTTCCCCGTACGGCTGGGTGCCTGTTGCCGCACCGGACAACTGTGGCTGTCCGATGTACACCGCACCGGGCGATCATGCGTCACCGAAGTCCGCGACCGGCCATGATGAAGGCTGCACGTTGGGATGGTGGGACGAGAACCGCAACGGTCCACTG
>Ga0134128_10005894_pt1 | contig 14854 bp, 13 predicted proteins | sample KB31754_FD_96462 | JGI IMG/M metagenome (GOLD analysis project Ga0134128, IMG submission 96462) | Terrestrial soil microbial communities with excess Nitrogen fertilizer from Kellogg Biological Station, Michigan, USA - KB3-175-4 | ecosystem: Environmental > Terrestrial > Soil > Unclassified ... | reverse complement strand
GCTCGCAGCAGTTCCCAGCCGAGCCCGTCGACGACCAGCAGGCACACCCGGTCGGCGGGCGGGAGCATCAGCGGATTGGGCTCGCCCGGCACGCCGATAGCGTCGAGAATTGAGGTGCCCAGGGAGTCAAGGCAGGACTGGGCGTACTTCGGCAGCGTTGGTTCGATCGTCTGCGTTGTCATGGCCAGTTCATCATCGCAAATGGAGCTGGCCGGGTCACGGCGCCTATGTGGCTAACTGGTAGCCGCGGACAACGCCTTGGCGAACTCCAGCACCTGAGCGACCGCCTCGGACCCGTCGGCCGCTTCGCTGATCCGCATCGTCACATCGTCCGACGTCATCGCACCGGTGTAGCCGTGATCGGCCTCGCAGGTCTCGTCGCCGCAGTGGGCCGGCTCGAGCTCGAGATGACGCAGGGAATTCCAGCCGATCGTCAGCACGACTTCGGACGGGACGGTGACGCCGCGCTGGTAGCTAGCCGGATCGGGGATGACCCTGGTGAGGGCTACCGAGGAAACCCGAGAGCAGCTGATCGCCTCGGTCGAGGTCTCTGCCTGCGGCCGGGAATCCGGGACGTTCTCATCGGCCGGGTATTCGTCGGTGTGCGAATACACCAGCCGGTTCGGAGTGAGGGCAAGAACCGTCATATGGCGCCGCACTTCCATTCCGGGATCAAAGTGCGCGTCATGATGAACGAAATAGGAGATGACTGACTCTGACCCGATCGCCGAGAACACCGCGTCGGCGACGATCCCCGGGTAGTAGCCGCTCCGCTCGATCGCCGACAGCATGTCGTCGGCTGAGGCTGTGGTACTCATGAACCCCATCCTGCACCGCCACGGCGTCGCGCTCGCGGGGTGGTCATAGATCGGTCGGGCAAAAATCTCGCCGTCGGCGAGCGCCTACAACTGCTGCGCGAGGACCCCATCGGTGGCCTCGGCTCGCTGCAGCTGGAGTATGCGCTGGTCAGCTGGTTCAGGAAGCTCAAGTGCTCCCGCTCCGGCCGACGGCTTCGGCCGCCTCGGCTGCCGCGACCCCGCCGCGCCGCCCCGGCCGCGGTAGACGAGCACCCCGCCGACCGGGTCGGGGGCACCATCGAGCGCCGCCTGCACGCCAGGCAGCGCGCGGAACCGCTCCCAGGAATCCTCGTCGGCGAAGCTGACCTCGAAAACGACTCCGGCTTTGTGCTCGATCCACTGCCAATCGGCCGCACTCGAGGTGATCGCCGCTTCGACAATCTGGTCGCGATAGGAGTCTTTCCACCGCAAGGCTGCCTGGATTTGCGAGTCGAATATCTCGATAGACCACCACTCAGCCATGCAAACCAGACTATCTCCCAAACGCGAAGATGACGGTTCGCCGTTGGCGTAATCAGCTGATCAGCCGATCAGCTGGTCACCTGAGCTTGGCAGCGATCCACGCCGCGTACTCGGCAGCCTCTGCGTCTGAGTCGTACTTCGTCCTCGGCCAGAAGAAGCCGCGCAGGCCGTCGCCCTTCGTACGCGGCACCACGTGCACATGCAGATGCGGCACGCTCTGGCTGACAATGTTGTTCATCGCGACGAAGGTGCCCTGCGCGCCGAGCGCGGCCGGCATCGCGCCGCTGATCCGCTGGACCACGCCGAAGAGCGGCACGATCTCCTCGGCCGGCAGGTCAGCCAGCGTCACGTAGTGCTTCCTCGGCAGGACCAGCACGTGGCCCTTGAAGACCGGCTTGAAATCAAGAAAGGCGACGATGTCAGCGTCGGCGTAAACGTAGGTACCGCTGGGACTCTCGGGGGCCCTGGCGGCAATGTCGCAGAACGTGCAGTCGGTCACCTTCGCACGGTAGCGTGTCGGCGTGGCAGCAGACGGGCGTCGGCATGTACTGGCTATCGGCGGCCTGCGGGCCCCGGATTCCTACGGTCGCGGCGGCGTTCCGCTGCTGGTGGACTACGCGATCCAGCTTTCCGGGGCGCAGATCCCGAGGATTTGCCTGATCAACACCGCGATGGGCGATGACGCTGGCAGCTACCTGCGGTCCTATCAGGGCCTGTCGGGGACGCCGAGCCAGGTGACCCACCTGCAACTGTTCCCCATGCCGAACGTGGAATCCCCGGCCGAGCTGCTGCTCAGCCAGGACGTGATCTTCGTAGGCGGCGGAAGCGTCGCGAACCAGATGGCCGTCTGGCGAGTTCACGGCCTGGACGCGATCCTGCGGCGGGCCTGGGAAGCCGGCGTCGTGCTGACCGGAGTCAGCGCCGGGGCGATCTGCTGGTTCGCCGGCGGCACCACGGACTCTTTCGGCCCGACGCTGCGACCGTTCACCGACGGTCTTGGACTGCTGAAAGGCAGTTACTGCCCGCACTACGACTCAGAGGCGCAACGCAAGCCCCTCTACCGGGAGCTGGTCGCCGCCGGAACCATCCCGCCCGGCGTGGCCTGCGATGACGGCGCGGCCGCTCATTTCATCGACGACGACCTGGCCGAGATCGTCGTCGACCGTGCCAATGCCAGGGGGTACCGGGTAGTGATCGAAGACACCGGTGCGGTCGAGTACGGACTGAAGACGCGGCTGCTGGACGGCTAGAGCCTCGTGGGGCGAGCCGTACTGGTTACGGTTTAGGCGCTTGTCGCGTGTCTTGCCTGGTTATCGAGTCAAACGCCGATTAGCTGGAGTATGCTCCGTAACGGCCTGCGATCAGGCGGTCGCGATTCACGGAGATCTTCTGGTGCTAACTGTTCATAACTTTCAGTTTGGCCTGCTCACGCCCATACTCGCTTACCTCATGTCGTTCCTCGGCGCGTTCCTCGGCCTGCGCTGCACGGCACGGGCCAGGGCGACCATCGGGTCGGCCAGGCGTGGCTGGCTACTAGTCGGATCGGTGTCCATCGGCATCACCGGCATCTGGGTGATGCACTTCATCGCGATCCTCGGGTTCGCGATCCCCGGACAGACGATCCACTTCAACGTACTGATCACGCTGGCCAGCATGCTGCTCGCCGTCGCGTTCGTCTCGCTCGGCCTGCTGTTCGTCGGGTTCGGCAACGTCAACCTCAGGTCGCTGCTGCTGGCCGGAATCGTCGTCGGTCTCGGCGTCGCCGCCATGCACTATTCGGGCATGGCCGCCATCGAGGCGCCGATGCGGATGACCTACAACCCGATCCTGTTCGGCGCCTCGGTCCTCATCGCGATCATCGCCTGCACGGCCGCGCTCTGGGCCGCGCTGACGCTGCACACGCTCTGGTCCACGGCCGGTGCCGCCGCGGTCATGGGCGTCGCCGTCTGCGGCATGCACTACACCGGCATGGCCGCGATGCACATGTACGCCCCGGTTCCAGGCAGCACGATGAGCATGAACGGGCCCGGCGGCGAATCGTTCCTGCTGCCGCTGATCGTCGGGGTCAGCATCTTGACGTTCGTGCTCACCGCGACGATCGCGCTGTCGCCGAGCGACGCCGAGCTGGCCGCCGACGCCGACCTGATGCGGCGGATCGAAGACGCCCAGTCGCAGTCCAGAGTCATCCAGGCTCCGCCGATCTCCTCGGCCGCGCGGCCCTCGGCCGGTGCCTCGAGATCGGTCTCGGAGTTCACCAGGCGCAGCTGGCGTGGCCGTCCGCCCGAGATGCCAGAATGACCAGGTGTCTGCCAACGGCTGGTTCCTGCTGGTCTACCGGGTGCCATCCGAACCCACCAGGCTCAGGGCAACGGTCTGGCGGCGGCTGAAGAGCCTCGGAGCGATCTACCTGCAGAATTCGGCGGCGGCGCTGCCTGCCAGCACGGCCGCCGAACGCGCGTTGCGCAAGCTGAGAGCCGAGATTCTCGACATGTCAGGCACGGCGACGCTGCTGTCGTGTTCTGTGCTGGCCGGCGAAGCCGAGATCAAGGCGGCGTTCCAGGCGGCCCGCGACGACGAGTACGCCGAGATCGTCGACAAGTGCGACGACTTCCAGGGACAGGTGCGCAAGGAGTACGTCGCGAACCATTTCACCTACGCCGAGCTCGAGGAGAACGAGGTCGACCTGGTGAAGCTGAAGAACTGGTTCGCGAAGGTGGCCGACCGGGATGTGTTCGGCGCTTCAGGGCGAGCCGGCGCTGAGCGGGCGCTGGCCGGCTGCGAGGTAACGCTAGAAGAGTACGCGGCCAGGGTCTACGCCGAGGAAGCCGAGAGCCGGTAGAGCTCGGGAACGCCGCCGCCGGACCGGCCTCTGGGCAACCGGCGGAGACCCCGGGCCATGCGTTAATCCAAAAAGATCTTTTAGCGCTTGCGGACCGCGCGCCAGAGCGTGAGCGGCAGCAGCACGACCAGGGCGAAGGGCACCAGCCACCAGGTGGCGACCTTGGTGGCGTGGCTCAGCCAGTAGGTGACCGCGAGCGCGGCCGCCACGCCGATCGCGACCCGCCAGTCATCGCCGATCACGAAGTCGTAGGCGAACGCACCGAAGGCGCGCAGCTTGCTCATCAGGCCGCCACCTTCGCTGGCTCGGCCGCCTGCTCCCCAGGGCCCGCTCCAGGACCAGACCGCCGCAGGACCGCGACGAGGAGGAGCGCGAAGCAGGCGATGGCCGGGGCGACGACCAGCAGGGCGGCGTCAGAGCCGGGCCAGTGCGCGCCCGCTCCTTCGGCGCCCCAGAACGTGCCGAACGCGGTCAGCATGATCCCGACCACGAACTTCATCGTGTTCTCCGGCACCCGGGCCAGCGGCGCCCGGATTGCGAAGCCCGCCAGCCCGACCGCCAGCACCGCCGCCACGGCGGCGATCGCCGCGAGCGGGACGTTCTTGGCGTTGCTGCCGAAGGTCAGCGCGATGAAGACCACCTCAAGGCCTTCCAGCAGCACGCCCTTGAACGACAGCGTGAACGCATAGGCATCGGGTACCACGCCGAGCCGCTTGGCCGGGGCCGCCTGCGCCGCCGCCAGTTGCTTGCGGTAGATCGCGCCCTCGTCGCGGCTGTCCTTGTGACCGCTAGCCCGCAAGATCGCCTTGCGCAGCCACTGAAGGCCGAAGACCAGCAGCAGCGCGCCGACGAACAGCCGCAGGGCCGACAGCGGCAGCCTGGTCACCGCCGGCCCGAGCACGGCGGTGATAACGGCGAGGACGGCGAGCCCGGCGCCCAGACCCCAGGTCGCGGAACGCCAGTCCCGCGCCGTGCCGGCCGCCAGCACGATGGTCGTCGCTTCGACCGCCTCCACCGCGCAGGCGAGGAAGACAGAAGCGAACAGGGCGATCGCCGCGCCGCTCAACTGTCCTCCAGAGTCCATCGTTGGCAGGGTGCATCGATGGAATGCTCGCGTTCGCTCACATTTTAACAGCCGTCAGGTTGAAAGCATGACGGTGGTTAGCTTCGATGCGGGCGGCTAACTCCGGCTTCGCCCAATCGGCCGCTTCGCGACCCGCCTGGCACCGAGTCGGGGCAAGTCGGGCGCTAGCGGACTTGCCCAGATGAGTTAGCATGCGCTGGTGGCAGGCCTCTTCGGAACGACTAAGCGACTGCTCGTCGGCCGGCCGATGCAAAGCGATCATCTCGGCCATACCTTGCTTCCCAAGAAGATCGCGCTGCCGGTGTTCGCCAGCGACGCGCTGTCCTCCGTGGCCTATGCCACCGAGGAAATCCTGCTGGTGCTCTCGGTCGGCGGGCTGGCGTTGCTGCACTACACGCCCTATATCGGGGCGGCCGTGGCGCTGCTGATGCTAGTCGTGGTCGCGTCCTACCGGCAGAACGTGCACGCCTACCCCTCCGGCGGCGGCGACTACGAGGTCGCGACGACCAACCTGGGGCCGAAGATCGGCGTCGCGGTCGCGAGCGCGCTGATGGTGGACTACACGCTGACCGTGGCCGTGTCGGTGTCCGCGGGCGTGGCCAACCTGGCCTCCGCGTTCCCCTCCCTGAACAAGTACGTCGCGATAATCGCGGTCGTCGTCGTGGCGCTGATCGCGATCTTGAACTTGCGCGGCGTACGCGAATCCGGCACCGCCTTCTCGGTCCCGACCTACATCTTCATCGGCGTCGTCGTCCTGATGATCATCTGGGGCTTCACCAAGCTGGCGTTCGGTCATCCGCTGCACGCCGAGAGCGATCACCTGAAGATTCCGTCCCAGTCCACCTACACCGGGTTCCTGCTGGTCTGGGTGCTGCTGCGGGCGTTCTCCTCCGGCTGCACCGCGCTGACCGGCGTCGAGGCGATCAGCAACGGCGTGCCCGCGTTCAAGCCGCCGAAGAGCAAGAATGCCGCGACCACGCTGGCCCTGCTCGGCGGCATCGCGGTCGCCATGTTCGGCGGGGTCACCGCGCTGGCCCTGGTCAGCCACGTGCACGTGCTGCCCGACGCGCCCCATCGGACGGTGATCGCGCAGGTCGGCCGGGCCGTGTTCGGCGACAGCTCGCCGTTGTTCTACGCGCTGCAGTTCGTCACCGCGCTGATCTTGGTGCTGGCCGCCAACACCGCGTTCAACGGGTTCCCCGTGCTCGCCTCGATCCTGGCCAAGGACGGGTACCTGCCCAGGCAATTGCACAACCGGGGCGACCGGCTGGCCTACAGCAACGGCATCCTGCTGCTGTCCGGGTTCGCGATCTTGCTGATCGTGGTGTTCGACGCCTCCCCGACCAGGCTCATCCAGCTGTACATCATCGGGGTGTTCGTCTCGTTCGTCTGCAGCCAGACCGGGATGATCAGGCACTGGAACCGGCTGCTGAAGATCACCACGGACTCATCGGCTCGCCGGCATATGAGACGGATCCGGGTCATCAACTCGGTCGGCGCGGCATTCACGGCGACGGTGCTGGTGATCGTGCTCGTCACCAAGTTCGTCAGCGGCGCCTGGATCGTGGTCGTCGCGATGCCGGCCATCTGGCTGACCATGCGCGGGATCAAGCGGCACTACGCCAGCGTCGCGGTCGAGCTGACGCCGCCCGTCGACGAGCAGGTGACCCTGCCGTCCAGCAACCGGGCGATCGTCCTGGTCTCCAAGGTGCACCTGCCCACGCTGCGCGCGATCGCGTACGCCCGGGCGACCCAGCCGAGCTACATCGAGGCGGTCACCGTCGCGGTCGATGCCGACGATAGCCAGCGGCTGCGGGACGAGTGGGAGCGGGCCGACATCCCGGTGCCGCTGACGATCGTGGCCTCGCCCTACCGGGACATCACCGGCCCCGTCGTCGCCTACGTCAGCCGGCTGCGGCGGCAGAGCCCGCGCGACGTCGTCACGGTCTTCATCCCCGAGTACGTGCTCGGCCACTGGTGGGAGCAGATCCTGCACAACCAGAGCGCGCTCCGGCTGAAGGCCAGGCTGCTGCTCCTGCCCGGAGTGATCGTGGCCAGCGTGCCTTACCAGCTGAAGTCGGCCGCCCACATCCGGCGCGACAAGCAGCGGGGCATGCCGAGCCTGGAGAAGCTGCAGGCGCTCGAACTGCTCGGGCACGTGACCGACGCGAAAGCCACGCCGATCTCGGACTGCGTCGATCGCGACGTCGCCGTGGTGGCCGGAACGCTGCGGGCCGTCACCGCCAAGCCGCGCGGGATCAGCCCGTCGGTGCAGGCCGAGCTGTGGGACGGCTCAGGCAGCCTGACGCTGGTCTGGCTCGGGCGCCGGAGCATCCCCGGGATCGAGCCCGGCCGCAAGATACTGGCCAAGGGCAGGATCGCCACGATCCGAGGGCAGCGGACGATCTACAATCCGGATTACGAGCTGCGGCCCGGCGGCGGTGAGGTGTCGCCCGAGCCGGCCGAGGTGAACCGGTAGCCGATCCCCGGCTCGGTCACCAGGTACCTGGGGCGCGACGGATCCGGCTCCAGCTTCCTGCGCAGATGCGCCATGTACACGCGCAGGTAGTTGCCCTCGGTCTGGTACTCGGGGCCCCAGACCTCGGCGAGCAGCTGACGCTGGGTGACCAGCTTCTCGCGGTGCCTGACCAGCACTTCGAGGAGCTGCCATTCGGTCGGCGTGAGCCGTACGTCGGCGCCGTCGCGCTGAACCCGCTTGGCCGCCAGGTCCACGGTGAAGTCGCCGCTGGTGATCACCGGCTCGTCGGGTGCGGGCGAGGCCCGGCGTACGGCGACCCGCAGGCGCGCTAGCAACTCCCCCATCCCGAACGGCTTGGTGACGTAGTCGTCGGCGCCGGCGTCGAGAGCGGCGACCTTCTGGCTCTCCTGGCCCCAGGCCGACAGCACGATGATCGGCATCGACGTCCAGCCTCGTACCCCGCTGATCACCTCGGTGCCGTCCATGTCCGGCAGGCCGAGATCCAGGATCACCACGTCGGGCCGGTCCCTGGCGATCGCGGCCAGTCCCGAGGCGCCGTCGCCGGCCGTGCTGACCTCGTATTTGTGGGCGACCAGGTTGATCCGCAGGGCCCGGAGGATCGGTTCCTCATCATCGATGACGAGTACGCGCGTCATCGATGGGGCTGGGTCTGGCGCTGGGGCTGGGTCTGGCGCTGGGGCTGGGTCTGGCGCTGGGGCTGCGGCTGGGGCTGGCCGGCTGGTGCGGTGGCGATCGGGAGGGTGACCCGCATGGTGAGGCCGCCACCTGGAGTGTCGAGCGCCCCGATCTCGCCACCCATCGCGTGGAGAAAACCCTGGGCGACCGCGAGTCCGAGCCCGACGCCCGTGCTGGAGTTGCGGTTACCCAGCCGCTCGAACGGCTCGAAGATCAGCGGCTTGTGCTCGTCGGGCACGCCCTTGCCGTGGTCGATCACGTCGATGACCACGACCTGGCCCTCACGTCCTGCGACCATCATCGGAGGCCGCCCCGGGGGCGAGTGTTCGATCGCATTGCTGAAGAGGTTCGCCAGCACCCGTTCCAGCAGTCCAGGGTCGGTCCGCACCAGCGGCAGGTCGTCAGGCACTACCAACTGGACGCTGCCGGGCATCTCGTGGCCGTCAGGCCCCGTGCTGGCTGGCGGAGCGTGGGCCAGCGGTGCCACCTCGTCGATCGAGGCCGGGCGCAGGAACGGCTCGAGTGAGCCGGCGGCGAGCCTGCTCATGTCGAGCAGGTTTCCGATCAGTCCGTTCAGCCGGTCGGCCGACTGCTCGATGGTGGCGAGCAGGGACGCCTCGTCGTCGGCGGTCAGCTCGACATCGCTCTGGCGGACCGTGCTGACACTGGCCTTGATCGAGGCGAGCGGGGTGCGCAGGTCGTGACTCACTGCAGCGAGCAACGCAGTCCGCATCCGGTTGCCTTCGGCCAGCGCCTCGGCCTGAGCGGCCTGAGTGCGCAACCGGTCCCGGTCCAGGGCGGCGGCCGCCTGGGCCGCGAAGCCGTCGAGCAGTCTCGGGGTGAGCGGGGGCTCCTGGCCGGACACGACGAGCGCCAGGTCGGCCCCGGCGCGCACGGTGGTGCGGGTGGAGGCGGCCGTGGCCGGGCCTGCGGCGGCGACTGCGCCGACGGTGGCGACTGCGCCGGCGGCGGCGACCTTGATCCACTGGCCGCCGGCTCGCTCCAGCAACTCGGCGCGCCCGCCCCTGGTTTCGGTCAGGTGCGCCAAGATCGCGGCCGGGGTGTCGGACCCGCCGAGCACGGTCTGAGCGAGGGCCAGGAGAGCGGCGGCGTCCTCGGCGCTCCTGGCGGCCTGGACGGCGCGGCGAGCCGCCAGGTGGACCACGCTGCTCACCGAGACGGCGACGGTGATGAAGAGCAGCAGGGCCAGCATGTTCTGCGGGTCAGCGATCGTGAACGTGTGGACCGGCGGCGTGAAGAACCAGTTCAGGAGCAGGCTCGCGGCGACGGCGGCGAACACGGCCGGCCAGAATCCGCCGACGACGGCGACTCCGACGACGCACACCAGGAAGATCAGGAGGTCGTCGGACAGGCTGAGCGAGTGCGAGCGCAGGCCCGGCAGCAGGGCGGCGGTGACGAGCGGGAACAGGAAGACAAGCAGGACTCCGGCGATCTGGCGACGGCGGCCGAGACCGCTGCTCCAGCCGAGCATGCTCGCGCTCAGGCGGCGCCGCCAATCGGGAGCCGCCCTCGATGCCGCCGCCGTTGATGCCGCCGCCGATGAGCGCTGGTCGCTCGCCAGTGGCTGCTCGTCCTCCGGTAGCGGCAGGGTCCGGCCGTCAGGGTCGGCAGACTCGATCCAGGCCTCGGCCTGTGCCCGGGCCTCGATCAGCCTGTCCCGATCCGACGGATCTTGGTCTGACGCTGTCACTACAAACAGTGTGAACGACGAAGTCAGCCTGCGCACTCCCGACCCGACCGCGATTCCGGCAAGAGCGCAGCAACCGAGCACGAGCGCCGACCTCGATCCGCTCGCCCAGGTCACCCGGAGCTGAGCGTACGGCGGGCCGGAGAACCCGGCGGTGGTGAGCCATCCGGCCAGCAGCACGAACAGCGCCGCGCCGGGCTCGGCGATCAGCGCCACGGCCGACACGATCACGGCGACGACCAGCAGCACCCACCCAGCCGATACCGCGCCGTGCGCGGCCGCCGCGACCGCACCGGTCACCAGCAGCGCCGCCGCCCCGACCGGCAGCGCGTAAGGCGCGGCCAGCCCGCGCCGCCTCAGGTTCTGCTGCCCGGCGGGCCCGTGCTGACGCTGCGCTAGGTGAGACCGCCCAGGATGGGGCCGCGCAGCAGACCGCGGCTGGAGGTCATCTCTGGCATCAGTCATCGCAGTTGCCAGTGCATCGCACGGCGGCCCGATTTCCGATGATCTTGACGCGGTATTAACGCCGATCGGCGAAGAATTGATACACCGTTAGCGCTGTCCCGACAACGCGCGTGCCGGTCCCCCAAAGCCCTCCGGTGGCCGGCAATCTTGGTCTGGCGCGGGTGGCGCACGGCCTGGTGGCATCCGTGACAGGCCGAGCCGAGTCTGCCGGACCCAGGGACCACGCACGGCGCCGGGCCTTGCGGTGTCTCCATGAGCTTGGCGCGCAGGCACTAGGCTCAGGTACGTGACTGCAACCATTGCGACTAGTTCAGCTGCTCGGGACGTCAGCGCCGACGTCATAGTGATAGGCATCATCCAGGGTCAGGACGGCCCGGTACTGGCCGACGGAGCCCAGGACGTCGACGCGGCCCTCGGCGGCAGCCTTGCCCAGATTCTCGCCGCTCTAGGCGCCACCGGCAAAGCCGAGGAAATCACCAGGACCCTGTCGGCAGGCGCACTCGGCGCGCCATTGATCGCCGCGGTCGGCCTCGGCAAGGTATGGCCCACCTCCCCTGACCCCGAAGCTCTCCGGCGCAGCGCCGGTGCGGCCGTCCGGACCCTGTCGACGGCCAGGGTGGCCAAGATCGCCTTCGCGCTCCCCGCCGCCGACGCCGCCAGTGTCGAGGCCATCGCCGTCGGCGCCATGCTCGGCAGTTACTATTTCGGCCGCTACCGCAGCAACGGCCACGCCGCCCCGCAGCTCACGCTCATCGCAGCCGGAGAGCACGTCGCGCCGGCCGTGGCCAGGGCGCAGGTGATAGCCGCCGCCGTGAACCTGGTCAGGGACCTGGTGAACACCAGCCCGTCGCATCTGTACCCGGAGACGATGGCCGCCGAGGCCGACAAGATCGCCGGCCAGGCCGGACTCGACATCGAGATCCTCGACGAGAAGGCGCTGCGCGAAGGCGGCTATGGCGGCCTGACCGGCGTCGGCCAGGGCTCGGTGCACCCGCCCCGCCTGGTTCGCCTCGGCTACCACCACCCGGACGCCACCAAGACGGTCGTCTTCGCCGGCAAGGGCATCACGTTCGACTCCGGCGGCTTGTCGCTGAAGCCGCCGAAGGCGATGGAGACCATGAAGTGCGATATGGGCGGCGCGGCGTCCGTGCTGGCCGCTCTGCAGGCGATCGCTGCCCTGCGGCCGGTAGTCAACGTCGTCGGCTATCTGTCCCTCGCCGAGAACATGCCCGGCGGCCAGGCCCAGCGCCCATCCGACGTGATCACGATCTACGGCGGCACGACGGTCGAGGTGCTGAACACCGACGCTGAGGGCCGCCTGGTCCTCGCCGATGCCCTGGCCAGGTCCGCTGAGGACTCCCCCGACCTGATCGTCGACATCGCCACGCTGACCGGCGCCCAGCTGGTCGCGCTCGGCAAGCGGGTGGCCGGGGTCATGGCCAACGACGACGAGACCAGAGACGGTGTGGTCAAGGCCGCCGGCCGGGCCGGCGAGGCCATGTGGCCGATGCCGCTGCCCGAGGAGCTGCGCCGGGGCCTGGACTCCAAGGTCGCCGATCTGGCCAACGTCGCCGCCGAGCGCGACGGCGGCATGCTGGTCGCGGGCCTGTTCCTGCGCGAGTTCGTCCCCGACGGCGTCAAGTGGGCGCATCTGGATATCGCCGGGCCCGCGTTCAACACCGGCGAGGCCTACGGTTACACCCCCAAGGGCGGAACGGGGAGCGCGGTCCGTACCCTTGTCCAGATTGCCGCAGATGTAGCCGATGGGGTGCTGTAGCCGCGATTGCCCAGCTGCCGACGCTGTCAGCTGTTTTCGATCTAGGAGTATGTAGTGACCGAGACCAACACCTTTGACCTGGTCATCCTCGGCGGTGGCAGCGGCGGCTACGCGTGCGCCCTGCGCGCGGCCGAACTCGGCAGCCGGGTCGTCCTGATCGAGAAGGACAAGGTCGGCGGTACTTGCCTGCACCAGGGCTGCATCCCCACCAAGGCCCTGCTGCACGCCGCCGAGGTCGCTGACCTGGCCAAAGAGGCAGGCGACTTCGGTGTCGTAGCCAGCTTCGACCACATCGACATGCCTGGCGTCAATGTCTACAAGGACAAGGTCGTCGATCGGTTGTGGAAAGGATTGCAGGGGCTTCTCACAGGGCGCAAAGTCGAGATCGTGCACGGCGACGGTCGCCTGATTTCCCCCACCCAGGTCGCTGTCGGCGACACCATCTACGAAGGCGCCCACGTGGTGCTGGGCACTGGTTCAGAGCCGCGCAGCCTGCCGGGCCTGGAGATCGACGGCGTCAAGGTAATCACCAGCGAACACGCGCTCAAGCTCGACCACGTTCCCGCCTCGGCCGTCATCCTTGGCGGCGGCGTGATCGGAGTCGAGTTCGCGAGCGTCTGGCGTTCGTTCGGCGCCGAGGTCACGATCGTCGAGATGCTGCCGCATCTGCTGCCGCTCGAGGATGAGGCCAGTTCGAAGCTCATCGAGCGCGCCTACCGGCGCCGTGGCATCAACTCGCACCTGGGCGTCAGGTTCTCCGAGGTCAAGGAGATCCAAGACGGCGTCCAGGTCACGCTGGAGAACGGCAAGACGATCGACGCCGAGCTGATGCTGGTCGCCGTCGGCCGCGGACCGGTCTCGGCCGGGCTCGGCTACTCCGAGGCCGGGGTCGCGATGGAGCGCGGGTTCGTGCTCGTCGATGAGTTGTGGCGGACGAACGTTCCGACGATCTCGGCGGTCGGCGACCTGACGCCGGGCCCGCAGCTCGCGCACGTCGGCTTCGCCGAGGGTATCGGCGTCGCCGAGCGGCTGGCCGGCGTGCCGGTCACGCCGATCGACTACGACGGCGTGCCGCGAGTGACCTACAGCAACCCCGAGGTGGCCTCGGTCGGCATCACCTCGGCCCAGGCGGCCGAGCGCGGCATCGAAGTCGACGAGGTCAACTACAACCTGGGCGGCAACGGCAAGAGCATCATCTTGCAGACGCAAGGCGCCGCTAAGGTGATCGCTGCTCGCGGCGGCGGTCCCGTGCTCGGTATCCACCTCGTCGGCGCGCGGGCGGGCGAGCTCATCGCCGAAGGCCAGCTGATCTACAACTGGGAAGCCTTCCCGGCCGATGTAGCCAAGCTCATCCACCCGCACCCGACCCAGTCCGAGGCAATCGGCGAGGCGCACCTGGCGCTCGCCGGCAAGCCGCTGCACTTCCATTCCTGACGCCAAATCCGAACAACGCAGGCCAGAACCAACACTGAACGAAGGGGTAGCCGAAGCCATGTCGGTTTCCGTATCCATGCCGCAGCTCGGCGAGAGCGTCACCGAAGGCACCGTTACCCGCTGGCTGAAGCACGAGGGTGACCACGTCTCCGCTGACGAGCCGCTGCTTGAGGTGTCGACGGACAAGGTCGACACCGAGATCCCCTCGCCGGTCTCAGGCATCTTGCGCGGCATCACCGTAAATGAAGACGAGACCGTCGCCGTCGGCGCCGAACTCGCCGTGATCGACGAGGACGGTGCGGGCGGTGCCGGGAGGGACGCGACCGCCGGCGCGGCCGCTGACGCCGGCGCCGCCGCCGACACCTCAGCTGAGTACGGCTCGGCTGGGCAGACCGTTGCCGATTGGCAGACGCCCACTCACGCGCCGCCGACCAGCTATCAGGAAGCGCCCGCCGCTCCCCCGCCACCTGGTTACGACGGCGGCGGGCAGCCGCAGCATCACGAGCCTGCGTACGGATCCGCCCAGCCGGGTTACGCGTCCGGCTACGGCCAGCCGCAATACGCCGCGCCCGAGCCGCAGCGCGATGAGACGACTCAGCCAGCTCAGCCTGAGCCGCAGCAGGCCGCCCCGTTCCAGACGCCGCCGACGCACGGGCCCTACGAGTTCGCCGAGCCCGAGCCGCACGGCTACGATCCGGCCCAGCATCCGGCCGAGCCGGCCTTCCAGGCGCCCGCCCTCCAGCCGCAGCAGCCGCCGGCTCAGCAAGCACCGCCGCCGGCTCAGGCCGAAGAACCCTCGGCCGGCGCGGATGGCGCCGAGAACGCCTACGTGACGCCGCTGGTGCGCAAGCTGGCAGCCGAGCACGGCATCGACCTCGCCGCGGTCGCGGGCACGGGCGTCGGCGGCCGGATCCGCAAGCAGGACGTGCTTGAGGCTGCCCGGGCCAAGCGCGGCGACGAGGCTCCAGGCTTCGCCCAGACCGTGCACGAGCAGGCACCGCAGCCCGCCCAGGCCGGTGCCGTCGAGCCGCCCCCTGAGCCTGCGGCGCAGGC
>Ga0134128_10005893_pt1 | contig 14854 bp, 14 predicted proteins | sample KB31754_FD_96462 | JGI IMG/M metagenome (GOLD analysis project Ga0134128, IMG submission 96462) | Terrestrial soil microbial communities with excess Nitrogen fertilizer from Kellogg Biological Station, Michigan, USA - KB3-175-4 | ecosystem: Environmental > Terrestrial > Soil > Unclassified ... | reverse complement strand
GAGGCATTCTTTCTGAGGTCAACGCCGCCCTCGCCGCGCTACGGGGACGCCCGCTCGAGGGTATTGCGTTCGCCGCCAAAGGGCCTGGCGCGTACGGGCTCGCGATTCAGACCGAAGGCGCCCAGCTCTCGCTCGAGATCGGCCCCGAAGGCATCGCCGTGCGGGATGTCAGCGTGGGTGACTGAGATGACCGGCCCGTCGCGACCGCACTATTACCCGGTGCTGCTCGACCTCCGCGGCCGGCGTGTCGTCGTGATCGGCGGGGGCACGGTCGCGGAAGGGAAGGTCGCTCCGCTGATCGAGGCCGGGGCTGACGTCACCGTGATCGCGCCGGTGTTGACGCCTGGGCTCTCCCTCACAGTGCGCGAACGGAAGCTCACGCATCTGGCTCGGCAGTATGCCCCAGGTGATCTGATCGATGCCCACCTCGCTATCGCGGCGACGGATGATCCGGAAGTGAATCACACGGTGCACGCGGAGGCCGAGGGCCGCCGGATCCCGATCAACGTGGTGGACGATCCGCCCTACTGCGGCTTCATCCTGCCGTCGATCATGCGGCAGGGAGATCTGGTAGTCGCGGTCTCGACCTCAGGCAACGCACCGGCGCTGGCTGTGCGCATTCGCGAGCGACTCGAGCGCGAGCTGGGGGAGGAGTATGGGCAGTTCCTCGAGCACGCGGGCTCGATCCGGGTCCCGCTCGCGGCCCGTTTCCCGGATTTCCAGATCCGCAAGCGCCTCTGGTACCGGCTGGTTGACTCCGACGTGCTCGCCCTGCTTCGGGCCGGCGATGCCGCACGGGCTCGCGAGCGGATCGCCGAGATCATGGGAGTTGAGGTCCCGGCTGGGTCGGGAGATCGCAGCACGCAGTGCGAAGGACACGGAGTTGGCACGGCGACCGCCGTATCTAGGGCGGCCCGGCTCGCAGCTGGAACGGTGTATCTGGTTGGTGCAGGTCCTGGTGACCCCAAGCTCATCACCGCGCGCGGGCTCGAGGTGCTCCGCCGTGCCGATGTCGTGGTCTACGATCGACTGGTGAGCCTCGCGCTGCTCGACGAGGCGCCGGCGGAGGCAGAGCTGGTGTACGCGGGCAAGGCACCCGGGGGTCACTGCATGGCTCAGGAGGGGATCAATGCCCTCCTCGTGCGCGCAGCGAGGTTGGGGAAGACAGTCGTGCGCCTCAAGGGTGGCGACCCCTTCGTGTTTGGTCGCGGGGCCGAAGAGGCGCTGGCCTGTGCAGATGCAGGCGTACCCTGGGAAGTCGTGCCCGGGGTGTCGAGTATCGTCGGCGTGCCGGCGCGGGCTTCGATTCCGGTCACGACCCGCGGTTATGGCGGAAGCTTCGCCGTGGCGACTGCACATAGAGCCGCCGATGGCAGTGATCCGGTCGACTGGGAGGCGCTGGCTCGGATGGATACGCTGGTCGTTCTGATGGGCGTCGAGCGACTGGCCGAGGTCGTCGAGCGCCTGAGGGCAAGCGGTCGGTCCGCGGAGACGCCGATTGCGCTGATCGAGAACGGAACCTTGCCGAGCGAACGAGTGGTCGCGGGAACGCTGGCCGACATCGTCGAAGAGGCGCGCCGAGAGCGGGTCGGCTCACCGGCGGTGATCGTGGTGGGTGAGGTAGTCCGGCTCCGCGATACGCTGGCGGCGACGACTGCGACAGCGTTGCGGGCCTGGGAGAAGGCGCGCGATGTAGCCTAGCTTGAATCCTCGTTTTCTGACTCCCGTTTCTTTCCGTGGCATATCACGGAACACCTGAGATTCCCATCAAATAAGCTAGAAGTTGCCGTGATATTACACGGAAGGTGTAGTTCCCTGACTCCTCCAGCCAGCTAAGCAATTGGAGCAATAGAGCTTACGGCCGGAGACCGAGGACGGCACATGGCCTGCCCAACGCCCAGGGGACGGGAGCACACGGACATGGCCACCACCCACTCGACGACGAATGGCGATCAGCTCGATCCCGCTCTGGCTGCTGCACTCGTGGCTGCTCTCCGCGGACTACGGTTCGGATCCATCGAGATCGTGCTGCACGACTCGAGGGTCGTGCACGTGGAGCGCCGAGAACGTGTACGTCTCGGGGGGGCGGAGACACCGCCGCGGAACGTACGATGACCAGCCTGCCTGAATTGCATCGGCCGACCGGGCTGCCGGAGGCCCTTACGTCGAAAGCGAGGGTCACGTGCGGATGGCTCCGTGGGGGTGGACCGTGACGATGGTGGGTGCCGTCAGCAGCGCATTAGCCGGCGCGGCTCGGCCGTTGCTCGCGCAGCAGGACTCCTCCGCGTCGGTGGACTCCGCGGCGTCGGTGGATGAGCGGCTTCAGGAGCTGGATCAGCAGATCCGGGTCTTGAAGCGTCAGCGCGAGCTGGAGCAGGACAGCCTAGCTGCCGCGTCCAAGGACCGGCCGAAGGTCACCGCGGACAAGGATGGGTTCTGGATTCGCTCCGGCGACGGCAAGTTCGCGCTCCATCTCGGCGGCTATATCCAGGCCGACAGCCGGACGTTCCTGGACGATGAAGGGGACAACTTGACGAACACCTTCCTGTTGCGGCGGGCCCGCGCGCTCATCGAGGGCACGGTATTCAAGTACTTCGACTTTCGCCTGCTGCCGGACTGGGGCGGCGGTACTGCGGTCATTCAGGACGTCTATGTGGCCGCGAGGGTTCGGCCGTACCTCAAGCTCCAGGCCGGGAAGTTCAAGGCCCCGGTCGGCCTCGAGCGGCTCCAATCGTCGACGGACCTCCTGTTCATCGAACGGGCTTTCCCCTCGGCGGTTGCCCCCAACCGCGACCTGGGCTTTGCCCTCACCGGTGATATCGCGGACGCGATGGTCCAGTACAACGTCGGGATTTTCGACGGCGTGGTGGATGGAGCGAGTCTCGATACCGATCTGGGTGATGACAAGGATTTCGAAGGGAGGATCTACCTCACGCCGTTCAAACAGGCCAGCATCACCTTCCTGAACGGGCTGAGTGTGGGAGTTGGGGGTACCATCGGAAACGAGCACGGCACTCAGGCAGCACCCGCGCTCGCGTCATACAAGAGTCCCGGGCAGAACACGTTCTTCAGTTATCGAAGCGACGCCACGGCTGGTGCCGCGGTGGCCGACGGTCAGCGTTGGCGGATTTCGCCGCAGGCGTACTGGTCCATAGGGCCGGTTGGACTCCTGGGCGAGTGGATTCGCTCGTCGCAGGAGGTGAGCCGGGCCCCGGCAACGGCCACGATCGGAGTGACCGCGTGGCAGGCGGCCGGCTCATTCGCGTTGACTGGAGAGAATGCCAGCTACCGTGGCCTGTCGCCCAGGAAACCGGTCACGGCCAAGGGCTACGGCGCGTTCGAAGTCGTGGGGCGATACAGCGAGCTCACGGTCGATGATGAGGCGTTTCCCACCTTCGCTGATCCGGCGCGCTCGGCCCGCAAGGCAAAGGAGTGGGCGGTGGGTCTCACCTGGTATGCTGAGCGGCGGATAAAGATCGCGGTGAACTACGGCCAGACCAGCTTCAACGGCGGCGCCGGCGGCGGCGCGGATCGCGCGACCGAGAGGGCGCTGCTCACTCGGTTCCAGGTGGCCTTCTAGGAGAGGCGACGGCTTTGACGAAACGAAACCAGCGAGAGAGACCATGCGACGTTCAACCATACCTGCCGCATCCCTGAGCTTCCCGCTCACGCTGTTCGCGCTTGCGTGCTCGACTCCGGAAGCGCAGCAGTCGGGTGCCAAAGCGCTCACGCTGCTCAACGTCTCGTATGATCCGACGCGTGAGCTCTACCAGGACGTGAATGCCGCGTTTGCTGCCTTCTGGAAGGGAAAGACGGGACAGACCGTGACCGTGCAACAGTCGCACGGCGGATCGGGCAAGCAGGCCCGCGCCGTCATTGACGGACTGCCGGCCGACGTCGTAACCCTGGCTTTGGCGTACGATATCGACGCGATTGCAGAGCGCGGCATCATCGCCAAGGACTGGCAGCAGCGGTTGCCGAACAACAGCTCGCCCTACACGTCGACGATCGTGTTGCTGGTGCGCAAGGGAAATCCCAAGCAGATCAAGGATTGGGACGACCTGGTCCGTCCCGGCATCTCCGTCATCACGCCCAATCCCAAGACCAGCGGCGGCGCCCGTTGGAACTACCTGGCCGCTTGGGGCTACGCGCTCCGGCGCTGGGGCGGTGACGAAGCCAAGGCGCGTGAGTTCGTGGCCAAGCTCTTCCACAACGTTCCGGTGCTCGACAGCGGCGCCCGCGGCTCGACGACGACGTTCGTGGAACGCGGGATCGGCGATGTACTGATCGCGTGGGAGAACGAGGCCATTCTGGCGGCGAAGCAGGTGGGTCAGGACAAGTTCGAAATCGTGGTGCCGACGGTCAGCATTCTGGCGGAGCCGCCGGTCACAGCGGTGGACAAGGTCGTGAAACGGCATGGAACCGAAGCGCTGGCCCAGGCCTACCTGCAATTCCTCTATTCCGACCGGGGCCAGGAGATCGCGGCCAGGCATTTCTATCGGCCCCGCAATCCGGCGATCGCGCAGAAGTACGCGGCGCAGTTCCCCAAGATCAATCTGTTTACCATCGACGAGGTCTTCGGAGGCTGGGCTAAGGCCCAGGCCACGCATTTCGCCGACGGTGGGGTGTTCGACCAGATCTACCAGCCGGGGAAGGCGTGAGGGTGCGGCGGCAGAAGAGCGCGCTGCCCGGTTTCGGGCTCGCGCTCGGCTTTACCCTGACCTATCTGGGTCTGGTGGTGCTGCTGCCGCTCTCGACCATCTTTGCGCGGAGTGCGGGGCTTGGCTGGGGTGCGTTCTGGGAAACGGTGACGTCGCCCCGCGTGCTCGCCTCCTATCGTCTCAGCTTCATGGCCTCGTTCGTGGCGGCGGCGGTGAACTCGGTCTTCGGGGTGTTGGTGGCGTGGGTACTGGTGCGGTACAAGTTTCCCGGCCGGCGGCTGATGGACGCACTGGTGGACCTGCCGTTCGCGCTTCCCACCGCCGTCGCGGGTATCGCCCTCACGACGCTCTATGCGCCGACCGGATGGATGGGATCGCGTCTCGCACCGCTTGGCATCCAAGTCGCTTACGCTCCACTCGGGGTCATGCTCGCCCTCACGTTCATCGGCCTCCCGTTCGTCGTGCGAACTGTCCAGCCCGTGCTCCAGGACATGGAAGCCGACATCGAAGAAGCCGCGGCGAGCCTCGGCGCGAGCCGTGGTCAGATCTTTCTCAAAGTGCTGCTGCCGATGCTGGGACCGGCAATTCTCACCGGGTTTGCGCTCGCCTTCGCGCGGGCAATCGGTGAGTACGGCTCGGTCGTGTTCATCTCCGGCAACATGCCGATGAAAACCGAGATCGCGCCACTCCTCATCATGACCAAGCTGGAACAGTTCGACTACGCCGGGGCGACCGGGATTGCGGTGGTGATGCTGGTGGCATCCTTCGCCTTGCTGCTCGCGATCAACGCGCTCCAGTGGCTGGGCCGCCGGCAGGCGGCTGGGTGACGGGCCGATGACGACGGTTGCAGGCACGGTGCACCCGGGTGTGGCGCCACGGCCGATGACCGCGGCGACCACGGAATCGGCGCTGGTGCGTTGGTGCCTCATCGCGGCCGCGTTGGCGTTCATGGGCCTGTTTCTGGTGCTGCCGCTGGCATCGGTCTTCGCCGAGGCCTTGGCAAAGGGCTGGGCCGCTTACGGCAGGGAGCTGGTGACGCCGGATGCATTGGCGGCGATCCGCCTCACCCTGCTCGCCGCCGCAATCGCGGTCCCGCTCAATCTCGTCTTCGGCATCGCGGCGGCCTGGGCGATCGCGAAGTTTTCCTTTCCCGGCAAAAATCTGCTGATCACCCTCATCGATCTCCCCTTCGCCGTGTCGCCGGTGATTTCCGGGATGATCTACGTCCTGCTGTTCGGTACGCAGGGATGGCTGGGGCCGTGGCTCGAGGCCCACGACATCACGATCATCTTTGCGGTACCCGGGATCGTGCTGGCGACGATCTTCGTGACTTTCCCCTTCGTGGCCCGCGAGCTGATTCCGCTGATGGAAGCGCAGGGCACCGAAGACGAAGAGGCAGCCGTGGTGCTGGGGGCGACCGGATGGCAGGCCTTCTGGCGGGTCACCCTTCCCAACATCCGGTGGGGCGTTCTCTACGGGGTCATTCTCTGCAATGCCCGCGCGATGGGCGAGTTCGGTGCCGTGTCGGTGGTCTCCGGGCACATCCGGGGTGTCACCAACACGATGCCGCTCCACGTCGAGATCCTGTACAACGAGTACAATTTCGTCGGCGCGTTTGCGGTGGCGTCGCTGCTCGCGCTGCTCGCGCTAGTGACGTTGGTCGCAAAGACCCTCGTCGAGTGGCGGCTTCAACGACATTAGGATAGGGTTCGGAGTACATCTCGCTGGGAGCGCGCCGTGCGATGGACACCGGGTGGCCGGAGCCAGGACCTCGAGGATCGCCGCGGCGAGGGGGGCGGCGGTTTCATTCCGGGGGGCGGGCGCGGGCTCGGATTGGGTGGCTTGGTAATCCTGCTCATTCTGAGCCTCGTCTTCAAACGCGACTTCCTGGGCCTGCTCGGCGGTGCCGGCGCGCCCGCCGGAGCGACCACCGGAGAAGTCGCGACGTCGCCGGAAGAAGAGAAGCTGACGGAATTCGTGTCGTTCGTGCTGGACGACGCGCAGCAGAACTGGGAACGGCTGTTCGCAGCTCGTAGTACTCCCTATCGCCATGCGAAGTTGGTGCTGTTCCGTGATGCCGTGCAGTCGGCCTGCGGGTTTGCGCAGGCGGCGACTGGTCCGTTCTACTGTCCGGGCGACGAGAAGGTCTACATCGACCTCGGATTCTACGACGAGCTGCGCCGTCGGTTCGGCGCCTCGGGCGACTTCGCCCAGGCCTACGTGCTGGCCCACGAAATCGGCCATCACGTGCAGAAACTCCTTGGCACGGAGGAGCAGGTGCGCGAGGCTCAGCAGCGCCGTCCGGACCTGGTCAACGAGCTCTCGGTGCGTCTCGAGCTGCAGGCCGACTGCTACGCCGGCGTGTGGGCCAACTCCACCGCCCACCGGGACCTGCTGGAGCAGGGCGACGTGGAAGAAGGCATCAACGCCGCTGCGGCCGTCGGCGACGACCGCATTCAGCGCATGGGCGGTGGTGCGGTGCACCCGGAGGGGTTCACTCACGGCAGCTCGCAACAGCGCACCCAATGGTTCCAGGCCGGATTCAAGTCGGGCCAGATCGATGCGTGCGACACATTTCGTGAACGCTGATGGCGGGGTATTCGTCGAAGTCGTTGGCGGACAAGCTGGGCATCAAGCCGGGCACGGTCGTCACCACGCTGGCAGCTCCACCCGCATACATCCCCCTGCTCCAGCCGGTGCCGGCCGACGTCACCTTCGTCAATCGCCTGGGTAAGCAAGCCCGCTTCATCCATTGCTTCGTTACCAGACAGGCAGATCTCGAGAAGGAGTTTCCGGCGCTGGCCCGTTCGCTGGCCGACGACGGCATGGCGTGGGTCTCCTGGCCTAAGAAGGCGGCAAAGACCGATACCGACCTGACCGAGGATGTGGTCCGGAAGCTGGGACTGCGCGCCGGGCTGGTGGACGTGAAGGTCTGCGCCGTGGACGAGCTTTGGTCCGGACTCAAGTTCGTCCGCCGCGTGGCAGACCGGACGTCGTGACCCCTCCTCCCGTGAGCCCTTCGGCGTCGGGCTCCTACCAGCGGATCTACGCCGTGGTCCGCCGGATTCCTCGCGGCAAAGTGGCGACCTACGGACAGATTGCCGAGTTGGCCGGACTCCCTGGACACGCCCGGCAAGTGGGGTACGCGATGCACGCGCTTCCGCAGGGCACGACGCTGCCTTGGCATCGGGTCATCAACGCAAAGGGCGAGGTGAGTCGCCGCCGGCGGCCAGGCGAGGAGCTCTCGCAACGGATGCGCCTGGAGGAGGAAGGCGTTGGGTTCGACCTCCGTGGCCGAGTGGCCCTCATGCGAGTTCGCTGGCGTCCAGCCGGTCGCGGCCGAGAGAGGGCGGCGCGCAGGCGGAAATCCCGGTGACCGAGCTTCCCACCATCCGGACCGAGCGTCTGGTGCTTGGATGGTTCGATACCGCTGATGCGCCGGCGTTGGAGAAGCTGGCCGGCGCGCCCGAGGTCGCGGATACCACGCTGGTGATTCCGCATCCCTACGAGCGCGCCCACGCGGAGCAGTTCCTCGCCTACCAGGCGCAGGCGGCGGCGGAGGGTCGGGAGCTGGTCTTCGCCCTGCACCAGCAAGGGGATGGGAGCCTGGTGGGATGCGCATCCCTCCGCGAGATCGACGTCGAGCACTTGCAGGCGGAGCTGGGCTACTGGATCGGCGTGCCGTACTGGAATCAGGGGTTTGCCACCGAAGCGGCCCGCGCGGTCGTGCAGGTTGGGTTCGATCAGGTGGGCCTCAACCGGATCTATGCCCATCACATGGCGAGGAACCGTGCATCCGGGCGCGTGCTGGAGCGTATCGGGATGCGCTGCGAGGGAATTCTCCGCCAGCGCGTACGCAAGTGGGGCCGGTTCGAGGATGTGGTGCTGTACGCGATCTTGCGCCAGGACTGGTCGGGACCGGCCACCGTGCCGGATAGCTCCGACGTTGCTTGACTCTGGTTGGACGCCCCCCTATCTGTGAGCTGAGCCGCCTGGTCGTCCCCCCTCCGGCAGCTTGACGTCGACCGAGGTGAGCAGTCGTGAGGAAGAAATCGGGGCCCGGGTCGACCGAGGGCATGTATCGCAGCATCGTGGAGCAGAGCCAAGGCCTGATCTGCGTCCACGACCTCGCCGGCGTTCTCAAGTACACCAATCCCGCCTCCGCAGCGCAGCTCGGGTTGACGACCACCCAGCTGATCGGTCGGAACGGCCGCACGTTGTTGGCTCCGTGGCTGCAGCCGTTGTTCGATGAGTACCTCGAGCGGATCAGGCGAGAGAAGCTCGCTAACGGCGTGTTGCGGCTGACCGGCCGTGACGGCGAGGAGCGGCTTTGGGCATATCGGAACGTCCTTCACGAGGACGGGCCGGAAGACCCTTACATCATCGGGCACGCGATCGACATCACCGACTACTGGCACACCAAGCAAAAGCTGAGAGAGAGTGAGCAGCGCTCGGGTGCGGTGCTGGCGGCACTCGAGGAGGGCATCGTCTTTTGCGACGCGGACGGCTCGGTGCGGGATAGCAACGCCAGCGCGCTACGGATTCTCGGCACGACGCCCGACCACCTGTTCGGGCTGAAAGCCACCGCACCCCCATGGCGGGTCATCCATCCTGACGGATTGCCCTCCGCCCGCGAGGCGCGCCCGGATGCTATTACGCTGCGCACCGGCCAACCCTGCCTCCGGGTTGTGCTCGGTCTCGAGCTGGGCAACGGGACGGTCCAGTGGCTCGAAGTCAACTCGCAGCCGCTCACCAGACGACGGAGCAACACGCCGTACGGTGTGGTAATCTCGTTTACCGATGTGACCGAGCGACGACTCCGGGAGACACAACGGGAGCGGGAGCTGGAAGCCGCGCTCGCGGGCCTCAAGGTCTTGCGCGGCTTGCTGCCGATTTGCTCGTCGTGCAAGAAGATTCGAGGCAACGACGGCGGCTGGGTCCAGCTCGAGACCTACATCACCCGGCACTCCGAGGCGGACTTCACCCACGGCCTCTGTCCGACCTGCCTGGCGGAGCTGGACCCGACCCTCGATCCCTAGGGGCTGGTAGGGGCCAGCTGCTCCGCCTTCCACTCCATTGCCTGGTAGATCCGGTTCCGCGGGCTCGGGTGGTCGTAGAAAAGGAACTCCTCGATGGGCCCGGGATCGACCTTCCGATATTCCACCAACTTGAGATCTACCAAAGCCGAAGCATCCGGCTGGCGGGCGGCGTTCAAGCCGAAGATATCCGCCGCGGCCTCGTCCGCGCGGGTGAACGTATTGAAGGCAGGGGTAAGCACAAAGAAATAGGCGGAAAGAATCATCAGGGCGAGCGGGAGCCCGGCCGGATCGTCTACTCCGCGAATACCCCAACGGTCGCCCCACCGTCGCATCGCCCAATGAAATCCCCGCTGGAGAATGGCAAAGCCAGCCACGATCACCAACGTGTAGAACAGAACGAACATGTACACATGGTGAAGCACGTAGTGGCCCATCTCGTGGCCCATCACCGCCGCTACCTCAGGCAGGGTACAGCGGCGAAGCAGGTTGTCATTCAAGCTGATTCGCTCGGTCCCCAGGATGCCGGAGACGTTCGCGCTCACGCGGGTCGACTGCCGGGAGGCGTCCACGACGTACACCTTGTCGGTCTCAATGCCATTGGTCCGCGCGAGCCGGAGAATCGGATCGCGGATGCGAGCATCGGTGAGCGGGGTGTACTTGTTGAACAGCGGGGCGACGAAAACTGGCCCGATGAGGGCGCCGATGACGACGAACAGCACACACGCCGCCGCACCCCAGACGGGCCAGGTTCTGGGCAGGCGGCGGACGACCGCATAGAGGGCGGCGACGACAAGGCCTCCCAGGATCACGTCGATCAGGAGAGCCTTGACCTGGTCCCACAGCCAGCTACCGAAGGCTTGAGTCGCGAGCCCATAGGCGTGCTCGCGGAGAAACCCGGTGTACGCGGTCCACGGGAGCGTGAGCACCGTGGTGATGACCGAGAATCCCGCGTAGTACAGGAAGGTCGTCGGCCACCGCCAGCGACCGAGCCGGTGTGCCCAATCCCGGAGGCGCCGCGACCAGCCGAGGTTGAGAAAGAGGAGCAGGATGCCCATGCCGATGAGAAAGCCCCAGAGCTGGATCCAGTACCCGCCTTCGAAGTAGGCATCGGAGCGAGCGCGATCCTTGGCGGGGATCGTGGCGATGTACGCCGCGGTGGCGGCGGCCGGGTCGAACGGGACTCCGGGACGGATTCGCGCCGCCTCGGGGATGGCGCTTTCCGGAATCGAGTCAATGGTGGCAGCGAGGGGCGGCGCCGGCGTCTGGGGAAGCACCGTCGCAGGTGTCAGCGTCAATGCAGCGACTGCAAGGCGGGCGAGCGCAGCACGACGGTGCGGAATCATTGCGGAAGGCTCCGGGTTGGGGAGGTGGTTCCGCACCTACGTAATGTTGCCCTTCGAGGTGTCGCGCCAGGCCTCCCTTGGCTGGCCGCTGGTCGGCGGTGGATCGAGCACCTATCCTACGGAGATCGATTTCAGCGGCGTTTCATGAACCCAGCCGCGCAGCTGCAGTCCGCCGTAGCGGGATCGTACCGGATCGAGCGCGAGATCGGGCGGGGCGGTATGGCCGTCGTCTACCTGGCGCACGATCTCCGTCACGACCGCTCGGTAGCCATCAAGGTGCTCGAGCCCCGCCTGGCAATCGTACTCGGACGCGAGCGATTCCTCAGGGAAATCCGCCTCGCGGCCAAACTTCAGCACCCTCACATCGTGCCGGTTCATGACTCCGGTGCCTACGAGTCCGGCCCCGAGCTCTCCGGACTTTACTACGTAATGCCATACGTCGAGGGGGAGTCCCTGCGAACGCTGCTGGCTCGGGAGGGACGCTTGGCGGTGCCCTACGCCGTCCGCCTGGCCCGCGAGGTTGCTGAGGCTCTCGCGTGCGCGCATACCCACGGCGTACTCCACCGCGACATCAAGCCGGAAAACATTCTGCTCTCGCAAGGCCATGCCCAGGTCGCTGACTTCGGCATTGCGAAGGCACTCGCTCCGGCCGATGGCGGCTCCGCTGCGCAGACCAATGTCACCGACACCGGCCTGGTGATCGGTACCGCGGCGTACATGAGCCCCGAACAGGCCAGCGGCGAACGGAATCTGGACCCGCGGACCGACATCTATTCGCTCGGCTGCGTGCTTTACGAGATGCTGGTCGGACGTCCACCCTTTACCGGCCCCACCCCGCAAGCGGTGCTGGTCTCGCGACTGACGGCCGATCCGCCGGCCGCGCGCTCGCTGCGGCCAGATCTCCCCGCTGCCCTCGGTGCGGCCGTGAGCCGGGCGTTGGCGCGAGACCCCAGGGCCCGATTCGGAAACGCCGATGAGCTGGAGCGAGCATTGGCCTCCGTGGCGGATCCGACTCCTGGCGATTCAGCTCTGCTGGTGGCGACGCCGGCCGGGCATACCATGCCGACCGCGGGCGCCCGCCGGCGGATCCGGCTCGGGGTCATTGTAGCGATCTGTTTGCTCGTGATAGCGGCGGGCATTGCAATCGTATGGCGCGCCCGACTACGGGCCGCGGCGGCTCGCAGTTCCGCGGACCCCATCCCGCTGGCGGTGCTGCCGTTCCGGATGTTGGGCGGAGCGGGTCAGACCCTGGCGCTCGGGGTCGGAGTTCCGGACGCGATCATCAGCCGGCTTGCGGGGGCACGCAGGCTACGGTTGAGGCCAACATCGGCCATCCTGCGCTACGCCGATCGGGAGGTGGACCTACCGTCCGTCGGGCGTGAGCTCGCCGTGGATTATTTGTTAACCGGAACTGTGCAGGACGCAGGAAATCGATTGCGCGTGAGCGTGCAGCTGGTGCGAGCCGCCGACGGGGCGCCGCTCTGGGGCACTCATTACGACCTGGAGCGGCAGGACTTGCTGACGTTGCAGGACTCGGTCGCCGAGCGGGTAAGTGGGGTGCTCGCCGTGCGCATGACGGTGGCGGATCAAGAGCAGGTATACCGGCGCTACACGAGGAACGGCGCGGCGTACGAGGCATTTCTTCGCGGCCGCGCTGAGTTGGCACGCCTCTCTGAGCCCGGGGCTCGTGCGGCGGTGGCGGCATTCGAGCAGTCGCTCTCCTTCGACAGCAACTATGCCCTGGCCCACGCCGGGCTCGCGATGGCCGCGGCCGACATGCATCTGCGGTTCGCCACTGGCGCCGAGGTCGATGAATGGGGTGCGCGAGCGCGGAGGGAGGCGGCGCGGGCGCTGGCGCTCGACTCTAACGTCGCAGAGGCGCACCTCGCTCAGGCGGCGGTCTATCGCAAGTCGGAATTCGACTGGGATGCGACTATCCGGGAAAGCCGTCGCGCGCTCGCCCTCAACCCGAGCCTCGATCTCCCACACTATTTCATCGCAGGAGCCTACTACCATCTCGGTCTGCTGGAGCGGGCCGATGCGGAGCTGCGCGACGCCGCCTCGGCCGATCCCACCAATCGCACCGAGCAGCTGCGCACTCGCGGAGTGCTGGCCTTTCTCCAAGGAGACTTCGCTGACGCCGTTCGGCTCTTTGAGCAGCAGCGGCGGGAGAGCGGTAGCCCGGTATCCGACTCCTACCTGACGCAGGCTTACTGGTTTCAAGGGGATACGATCCACGCGCTGGCGCTGATCGACAGCCTGATTCGCTCACCCTCGGCGCCCGCAGTCGCCCGAGCCCGGGCGAGTCTGGCGAGCTTCCTGGCCGCAAGCGGAAGTCACCGAGCCGTCGGGCTACTCGACAACCTCGAAGCGGGGGCCTATGTGGACCATCACGTCGCGTACAGCATGGCCGCAGCGTACGCGCAATTGGGACAATTGGAGAAGGCCCGCGGGTGGCTACGGCGAAGCTTCGAGACCGGGTTCGCCTGTTATCCGTGGCTCATGCGGGACCCGCTGCTCGCGCCGCTCCGTCGCGATCAGGGATCCCGGAGCCTATTCGAAGAGTTCAAGGCGAGTTGGGAGGGCGCACGGGCACGGTACGACGGCTGAGGCCGTCGACCGGAACCATGACGTACCTACCGTCGCCGAGGCGTTCCGCGCGCCAGCCGTTCCAGCCGTCCGGCGAGAGCAGCTGGCGTTCGCGGTCGAGCCGGGCAGCCCGGTATCGCGCGGCGAAGACCAGATCGCGGAGCGGTTGCGGCCAATGGAGGAGTGCCCAGAGACTCGCGGTTGCGATTGCGAGCAGCAGGAGCCGAACGATATCCCAGAGCTCAGGTCCGCTCCGATGCGGCGGGTCCCAGAGGTACAAGGCGAGCAACGCCGCTGCGAGCGCGGGCGCCAGGCGCGGGAGAACGAAGAACCGGTAATAGTTGAAGAAGTTCACGTCCTGGAGTCTTTCCCACTGGGCAGCCTTCGAGAGTCGGCGGGCCCGCAGGGCGTACTCGATGCGCTCGCTCAAAGGGTTCGGCGCAAACTTGGTGCTGAAGGCCAGCTCCCACGACTCCGCCGCCAGCTCGGCGTACGAGGGGATGGCCGGGCCGAAAACCCGGATTGCTCTAGGTACCGTCAACGTGTACTCCTGGAATGCGCCTGCGTTCCAGCTCGCACAATCCCCCCGGCAGGGGCAGCGTAGCAGGCAAGTATGAATCAGGGGTAGAGTACGATGCCGACCCTGACATGATCAGCGCAAGGGGGAGGGCCCTGAAACCTGCGCCGTGGATTGCGGGCTGGTCGTGAATCAGCCCGGCGCGGAAGCGCAGGTCGAAGGCGGGATCATGGACGCACTGGGCGCTGCGCTCTACGGCGAGATCACCGTCAAGGCGGGCCAGGTGGAGCAGCGAAACTTCGATCGCTACCGTTTGCTTCGGATGAAGGAGGCGCCAGTCGTCGGTGTGCACTTCGTCGCCGGCACCACCCGGCCCGACCGCTCTGGGCGAGCCGCCAGTGCCGCCGGTCGCTCCGGCCGTCGCCAACGCCTGGTTCGCCCTCACCAACCGGCGAATGCGGCGGCTGCCGCTCGCAGCCGCGGCCGCCGCAGCCCGCTCCTCCTGACGGCTCAGCTTCCTTCGTACTTGAACGAGACCTTCACCTTCGCGCGGTACGCCTGAATCTTCCCTTCCTTGAGCTGTATGTCGAGCTCGCAGATCTCCGCCACGCGTAGGTCGCGCAGTGTCTTGGCTGCGCGTTGGACCGCGGCGGCCGCCGCCTTCTCCCAGGACTGAGTGCTGGTGCCCACCAGTTCGATGACCTT